>Ga0007791_10000171_pt1 | contig 18249 bp, 15 predicted proteins | sample CryBogmetaGMA05M_FD_60368 | JGI IMG/M metagenome (GOLD analysis project Ga0007791, IMG submission 60368) | Freshwater microbial communities from Crystal Bog, Wisconsin, USA - MA0.5M | ecosystem: Environmental > Aquatic > Freshwater > Lake | place: Crystal Bog, Wisconsin, USA | collected 2009-07-06 | reverse complement strand
TTACCGCCTTCGCCACGGCACCTGATCCACTATGCTTTTGATAGCATCCAGCCTATATTTGGCAAGGGCTGGAACCTTTTTGTAACTGAAAAAATTGTATGAAACCGATTCAAGTGGGCCTGTTGGGCATTGGCGTTGTAGGCAGCGGGACTTTCAATGTGCTGCGCAGGAACCAGCAGGAAATACAGCGTCGCGCCGGCCGCGGTATCGAGATCACGATGGTGGCGGCCCGCGACACAGTGCGGGCCCAGGCGGCGGTGGGTCCGGACGTCCGGGTCGTGGGCGACGCGCGCGCGGTGATTGCCAACCCGGACATTGACATTGTGGTTGAGCTCATCGGCGGTTACGGCATTGCCCGTACCCTGGTGCTTGAGGCCATTGCTGCTGGCAAGCATGTGGTCACGGCCAACAAGGCGCTGCTGGCGGTGCATGGCACCGAGATCTTTGCCGCGGCGTCCGCCAAGGGGGTGATGGTGGCATTTGAGGCGGCGGTGGCTGGCGGCATTCCGATCATCAAGGCGCTGCGCGAAGGCCTGACTGCCAACCGCATCGAGTGGATTGCCGGCATCATCAATGGCACCACCAATTTCATACTGTCCGAGATGCGCAGCAAGGGGCTGGATTTCGCGGTAGTGCTCAAGGAAGCACAGCGCCTGGGTTATGCCGAGGCCGATCCGACCTTTGACATCGAGGGCATCGACGCCGCCCACAAGGCGACCATCATGTCGGCGATTGCATTCGGGATTCCGGTGCAGTTTGACAAGGCGTACGTGGAGGGCATTACCCAGCTCTCGGCGCAGGACATCCGGTACGCAGAGCAGCTCGGCTACCGTATCAAGCTGCTGGGCATTGCGAAACGCCGCGCGCAAGGGATCGAACTGCGCGTGCATCCCAGCCTGGTGCCGTCCAAGCGGCTGATTGCCAATGTGGAAGGTGCAATGAATGCGGTGGTGGTGCAGGGCGACGCGGTGGGGACCACCCTGTACTACGGCAAGGGTGCGGGCTCGGAGCCCACCGCCAGCGCGGTGATTGCCGATCTGGTGGACATTACGCGCCTGCACACGGCGGACTCGGCCCAGCGCGTGCCGCACCTGGCCTTCCAGCCTGACGCCATGAGTGACCTGCCGATCCTGCCGATGGGTGAAGTCGTCACCAGCTACTACCTGCGTTTGCGGGTGGCCGACCAGGCCGGCGTGCTGGCGCGGGTGACCGGTATCTTGGCCGATGCGGGCATCAGTATCGATGCGGTGCTGCAGCGCGAAGCGGATGAAGTCAGCGGCGCGGATGGCACGCAGACCGACCTGATCATCCTCACGCACGACTGCATGGAAGCGCACATGAATGCCGCGCTGGCGCACATGCAGGCGCTGCCCACAGTGCTCGAACCCATTACCCGGATCCGCAAAGAGGAACTGGCCTGATGCGCTACATCTCCACCCGCGCGGCGCAGGCGCCGGCTGCCGAGGGTCGGCGCTTTTGCGAGATCCTGCTGGAAGGTCTGGCACCGGACGGTGGCCTGTACCTGCCTGCCTTCTATCCCCAGGTCAATGACAGTATGCTCGACGCCTGGCGGGGCGTGTACCACGCGCAAGGCTACGCGGCACTGGCCTACGAGGTGCTGTCGCTCTACATTGACGATATCCCCGCCGCCGACCTGCGGGCCCTTTGCGAGAAGACTTACACCGCCGAGGTGTTCGGATCGGCGGCCATCGTGCCCCTGCGCCGGCTGGATGACGGGTTGTGGATCGAGGCACTGTCCAACGGCCCGACTCTGGCGTTCAAGGACATGGCGATGCAGCTGCTGGGCAACCTGTTTGAATACGAGCTGGCGCGGCGGGGCGAAGAGCTCAATATTTTCGGTGCCACCAGTGGTGACACCGGCAGCGCGGCGGAGTACGCCATGCGTGGCAAAAAAGGTGTGCGGGTCTTCATGACCAGCCCGCAGGGTCGCATGAGTCCGTTCCAGCAGGCGCAAATGTTCAGCCTGATGGACGCCAACATCGTCAACATTGCGGTCAAGGGAGTGTTTGATGACTGCCAGGACCTCGTCAAGGCGGTCAGCGGCGACCTGGATTTCAAACGCAAGTACCGTATCGGCACCGTCAACTCCATCAATTGGGCCCGCCTGCTGGCGCAGGTGGTGTACTACTTTGCCGGCTACATCCAGGCCACCGGGAGCAACCGCGAGAAAGTTTCCTTCAGCGTCCCCAGCGGCAACTTCGGCAATGTCTGCGCCGGCCATGTGGCGCGCATGATGGGTCTGCCGATCCATCAGCTGGTCGTCGCCACCAACGAAAATGATGTGCTCGACGAATTCTTCCGCACCGGCGTGTACCGGGTGCGCACCAGTGCGGACACGCACGAGACGTCAAGCCCCTCCATGGACATCTCAAAAGCCAGTAATTTTGAGCGTTTTGTCTTTGACCTTTTGGGGCGCGACGGTGCGCGCACCCGGGGCCTGTTTGTCGATGCACTGCAGCGCGGTGGTTGCTTCGATTTGGGTCCAGACCCCCTGTTTTCCCAGGTGGCATCGCGCTACGGCTTTGTCAGTGGCCGCAGCACGCATGCGGACCGCCTCGAGACGATCCGGACGGCCTGGCGCAACTATGGCGTGATGATTGACACCCACACCGCGGATGGCCTGAAGGTGGCGCTTGAGCGGCGCGTGGCCGGCGTTGCGATGGTGGTGCTGGAGACGGCGTTGCCCATCAAGTTTGCTGCCACGGTGATGGAGGCGCTGGGGCGCGAGCCCGAGAGGCCAGCCCGGTTTGACGGGATTGAAGCCTTGCCCAAGCGGGTGCGCGAAATGGATGCCGATGTGGCCGCAGTGAAAGCGCTGATCGCCGCGGAATGCGGGTACTGAGGGCTTATGGACCAACCCAAACGCAGCCCTTTGCGGCCGTTGTCCCAGGCGCTGGAACAGTTGCTGGCCACGGTGACACCGCTGGCCGAAATGCAGTGGGTCTCCACGATGGAGGCCGACGCGCGCGTGCTGGCGCAGGATGTGGTTTCCCCCCTGCACGTGCCGCCGCAGGACAACAGCTCCATGGATGGCTACGCGCTGTGCACTGAGGACATCGCAGCTCCCGGTGCTGTCCTGGACGTTTCACAGCGCATTGCTGCCGGCACCGCGGGGGGGCCGCTGCAGGCGGGAACCGCTGCGCGCATCTTCACGGGTGCGCCCCTGCCCGCCGGCGCTGACGCAGTGGTGATGCAGGAGGACTGCATTGCGCTGGAGCAATCGGATCCCGGCGCGGTGCAGCGCATCCGAATTGAGACAATGCCGCTGCCCGGTCAATGGGTGCGCCGGGCCGGAGAGGACGTGGCGCTTGGTGATGTGGTGCTGGCTCGGGGGCAGCGCATGGGGCCTGCATCGCTGGGGCTGGCGGCCAGCATCGGCATGGCCGCGCTCGCCGTGGTACGCCGGCCCCGGGTGGCCTTGTTTTCCACTGGAGACGAGCTGGTGATGCCGGGCGCAGTGGCACCGGGAGACATGGCGTTGGGATCCATTTACAACTCCAACCGTTTTTTCCTCCATGCCCTGCTGCGCCGCATGGGCTGCGAAGTGACGGACTACGGCATCGTGCCGGACCAGCACGAGGCCACCGTGGAGGCGCTGCGCACAGCGGCAGCGTCCCACGACCTGATTCTGACCAGCGGTGGCGTCTCGGTCGGCGAGGAAGACCATATCAAGCCGGCGGTGCAGGCGCTCGGAACCCTGGACCTGTGGCAGATCGCGATCAAACCCGGAAAACCCTTTGCCCACGGTCGGGTGGGGGCGGCACACTTCGTTGGTCTTCCGGGCAATCCGGTGTCGAGCTTTGTCACCTTCCTGCTGCTGGTTCGGCCGTTTCTGCTGCGGCTCCAGGGTGTGACCGATGTTGCTATGAAATCAGTAGCAATGCGCGCTGATTTTGATTGGCTCAGGGCCGATAAACGCCAGGAATTTCTGCGGGTGCGACGCAACGACCATGGCGGCCTGGACCTCTTTGCCAACCAGAGCTCGGGCGTGCTGACCTCGGCGGTATGGGGCGACGGCCTGGTGGACACGCCGGCCGGTCGGCCCATTGTGTACGGTGACCTGGTGCAATTTGTTCCGTTTTCGGAGTTGCTGGCATGAAGATTCGGGTACGCTATTTCGCATCCATCCGCGAAGCCATCGGGCGGGCCGATGAAGTGGTGGACACCCCGGCGCTGACGCTGGCCGAACTGCGCAGCGAACTGCTGGCCCGGGGTGATGCCTACGCCCTGGGGTTGGCCCGGGGGCGTGCGCTGCGCATGGCCTTGAACCAGGTTATGGCATCCGACCATGCGCTGCTGACCGAAGGCGCAGAGGTGGCCTTTTTTCCACCGGTCACCGGCGGCTAGAGCCATGGCCATACCGCGCGTTCTCGTCCAGGCCCAGGACTTTGATGTGTCCGCCGAGCTCGCGCTGCTGCGCCAGCAAGACAGGCGCATCGGCGCTGTGTGCACCTTCGTGGGCACGGTGCGGGACCGCCATGGCAGCGCAGCCGATGGCATTGCATCGCTCGAGCTGGAACATTACCCGGGGATGACCGAGGCGGCGATCGAAGCGATGGTCGACGAGGCGCACCGGCGGTTTGAGATTTTTGGTGCCCGCGTTGTGCACCGCATCGGCGTGCTGCAGCCGCTGGACCAGATCGTTCTGGTGGCGGTCACCTCGGCCCACCGGGGCGAGAGTTTCCAGGCCTGTGAGTTCCTGATGGACTACCTCAAGACGCAGGCGCCGTTCTGGAAAAAGGAGCAGACCCCCGCCGGTGCCCATTGGGTGGACGCGCGCGTGAGTGACGACGCCGCGCTGGCGCGTTGGGGCATTGCAGCCTCCAACGTGGGCTGACCTGGCAATCCTCGCCCCACGGCATCGGCCCGCGGGCGCATCGCTGACTTTCTTGACGTCGGTCAAGCCGTCGCCTGATCCCCCGGTTTGGTGCGCCAGCGCACTTGAAATGCACTGCAGTTGCCCCCAAGCTGTGGAGCAACCCACACTCCCTTCACAGGAATTGCAATGCGCATTGACAAACTCACCACCAAGTTCCAGGAAGCATTGAGCGAGGCGCAGACGATTGCCCTGGGCAATGACCACGCCTACATCGAACCGGTCCATGTACTTTCGGCGATGCTGCGCGACGAAGAGGGCCCCAAGGCCCTGCTGCAGCGCGCCGGCGTCAACGTAGCCCGCCTGCTGGCCGGGGCGGAAGTCGCCCTCAAAAAGTTGCCACAGGTGCAGGGCCAGGAGCAGGTGACCGTAGGACGGGACATGGTTTCCCTGTTGCAGGCGGCCGAAAAAGAGGCGATCAAGCGCGGTGACCAGTTCGTGGCAGGTGAACTGTTCCTGCTGGCGCTGACGGACAACAAGGGCGACGTCGGCAATTTGGTGCGGGCCAACGGGTTGACGCGCAAAAGCCTGGAGAGCGCCATTGCCGCAGTGCGTGGGGGGCAGAACGTGGACAGCGCAGATGCCGAAGACCAGCGCGAATCTCTCAAGAAGTACTGCATCGACCTGACCGAGCGTGCGCGCATGGGCAAGCTCGACCCGGTGATTGGCCGCGATGACGAGATTCGCCGTGCCATTCAGGTGCTGCAGCGCCGGACCAAGAACAACCCGGTGCTCATTGGCGAGCCAGGCGTCGGCAAAACTGCGATTGTGGAAGGTCTGGCCCAACGCATCGTAGCTGGTGAAGTTCCGGAGTCGCTCAAGGGCAAGCGGGTGCTTTCGCTGGACATGGCGGCTTTGCTCGCCGGGGCCAAGTTTCGCGGCGAGTTTGAGGAGCGCCTAAAAAATGTACTCAAGGACCTTGCCAAAGACGAGGGGCAGACGATTGTCTTCATTGATGAACTGCATACCATGGTGGGTGCGGGCAAGGCCGAAGGGGCCATGGACGCCGGCAACATGCTCAAGCCTGCACTGGCGCGTGGCGAATTGCATTGCGTGGGCGCCACCACCCTCGACGAGTACAGCAAGTACATCGAAAAGGATGCGGCCTTGGAGCGCCGGTTTCAGAAAATTCTGGTGGGTGAGCCCTCGGTGGAGGCAACCATTGCGATTTTGCGCGGCCTGCAGGCGCGCTATGAGACCCACCACGGGGTGCAGATCACCGACCCGGCGATCGTGGCGGCGGCGGAGTTGAGCCATCGCTACATCACCGACCGCTTCCTGCCCGACAAGGCGATTGACCTGATCGACGAGGCAGCCTCCAAGGTCAAGATCGAACTCGACTCCAAGCCCGAAGTCATGGACCGCAAAGACCGCCGCTTGATCCAGCTGCAGATCGAGCGCGAAGCGGTCAAGCGCGAGAAGGACGAGGCCTCCCAGAAGCGGCTGGAACTGATCAACGAGGAAATTACCAACCTGCAAAAAGAAATTGCGGATCTGGACGAAATCTGGAAGGCGGAAAAAGCGCAGGCCCAGGGCTCCAAGACTATCATGGAAGAAGTCGAAAAGCTGCGATTCCAGATCGAGGAGCTCACGCGCAAGGGGGACTTCAACAAGGCTGGTGAGTTGCGCTACGGCAAGCTTCCTGCGCTGGAGAAGCAGCTCAAGGACGCCCAGGCACAGGAAGCCGGCAAGGCCAAGAATGCCAAGGACGGCGGACGGCCTCAGTTGCTGCGCACCATGGTCGGCGCCGAAGAGATTGCCGAGGTGGTGAGCCGTGCCACCGGTATCCCCTTGGCCAAGATGCTTCAGGGTGAGCGTGAGAAGTTGCTGCTGATGGAAGGTCGCCTGCACCAACGGGTGGTCGGCCAGGAGGAGGCGATAGCCGCGGTCTCGAACGCCATTCGCCGCTCGCGTTCGGGCTTGTCCGACCCGAACCGCCCGACCGGTTCCTTCTTGTTCCTGGGCCCAACCGGGGTGGGCAAGACGGAGTTGTGCAAGGCATTGGCGGGCTTTTTGTTTGACAGCGAGGACCACCTGATCCGCATCGACATGAGCGAGTTCATGGAGAAACATTCGGTGGCGCGGCTGATTGGCGCGCCCCCCGGGTATGTGGGTTACGAGGAAGGGGGCTATCTGACGGAGGCTGTGCGCCGCAAGCCCTACAGCGTGTTGCTGCTCGACGAGGTGGAGAAGGCGCACCCGGATGTGTTCAATGTGCTGCTGCAGGTGCTTGATGACGGACGCCTGACCGACGGGCAGGGCCGCACGGTGGATTTCAAGAATACGGTGATCGTTATGACCAGCAATATTGGCTCGCACCTCATCCAGAGCATGGTGGGCCAGGACGCGGAGGACATCAAGGAGGCCGTGACCGGTGAACTGAAGAACCACTTCCGCCCGGAATTTCTGAACCGCATCGATGAAACGGTGGTCTTCCATGCGCTCGACGCAGCCCACATTGCATCCATTGCCAAGATTCAGCTCGCGGTGCTGATGGCCCGCCTGGCCAAGATGGATCTGACGCTGCAAGTGTCCGATGCTGCCGTGGCGGAGTTGGCCAAGGTGGGCTTTGACCCCGTGTTCGGTGCCCGTCCCCTGAAGCGGGCGATCCAGCAGCGCATGGAGAATCCGCTCTCGAAGTTGCTGCTCGAAGGAAAGTTTCTGCCCAAGGACACGATCAAGGTGGATGTGGACACCATCCAGGCACCCGGCCAGTTCAGCTTCAGCTAGTTCGGTGGCTGGGCTGGGGCGGCATGCGGCTAAGATCTCGGCATGCACACCATGACCGCCCCCGGGGGCTCCCCCGCCATAACCGTACCGCTGCAGCAGGATGCAAAAGTCATTGGCCTGGTGGGCCTGGCCCATGCCAGTTCCCACTTCGGGCACCTGCTGTTGCCGCTGATGTTCCCGGTGTTCATCTCTGAATTCGCTCTGAGCTACTCCGCCCTGGGCTTGCTGATGACCACTTTTTTCGTGGTCTCCGGTGTCGGGCAGGCCGGCGCTGGCTTTGTGGTGGACCGTTTCGGCGCGCGGCCCTTGTTGTTTCTGGCCTTGGGAATTTTTGCCCTGGCCTGCGGGGCCGCGTCCCTGGTCACCGGTTACCAGGGGTTGCTGATGGTGGCAGCCCTCGCGGGCCTGGGCAATGCCACCTTCCACCCGGTGGACTTCACGATTTTGAACCAGCGTGTATCGGCGCAGAGACTCGGCTATGCATTCAGTGCGCACGGGCTCACGGGCAACCTGGGTTGGGCCGCTGCGCCCGTGTTTTTTGCGTCGCTCAGTGGGGCCTTTGGCTGGCGCAATGCCTACCTGGGTGCTGCGCTCATGTACCTGGCGATCCTCGGTGTGCTGGTGCTCAATGGTGACAAGCTGAGCACCCAGGTGGTACAGCGGGACCGGCAGGGTAACAAGGAGCACGACCTGGCATTCATGAAATTGCCCGTAGTCTGGTGGTGCTTTGGTTTCTTTTTGTTGTCCACAATGACACTGGCGGTGGTGCAAAGTTTCGCCGTCTCCATCCTGAAGGCCATGCACGGTGTCAGTTTCGAGGCGGCTACTTTCACCATCACGGCCTACATGCTTAGCGGCGCTTTTGGCGTGTTGGTGGGTGGCTTCATTGCAGCCCGCGTCGCCAGCAGTGACCGCGTTGTCGCGGTGGCCATGGGTGTGGGTGCCTTGTTTCTGGCACTGTGTGGAACCGGGATGCTGAACGCGGGTGCCACCATGGTGGTTCTGGCGGCGACCGGATTTGCCGTCGGCATTGGCGGGCCTTCGCGCGACATGATGATCAAAAAGGCGACCCCTGCAGGCGCAACGGGGCGCGTTTATGGCCTGGTCTATTCGGGCCTGGACACGGGCTTTGCGATTTCGCCCCTGGTATTCGGGGTCTTTATGGACCGTGGCTGGTATGGCGCGACCCTGATGGGTGCGGGTGCCGTGCTGATGCTCAGCGTGGTCGCAGCCCTGGGTGTGGGGAAGAGAACCCCGCGCTGAGCCACAGGGCTCAGGGTTTTTCTATCAGGGCCAGCAGGGACCAGCGCAGCGGGTTCATTCCAGCGACCAGCAGGCAGGCCAACAGGATCAGTCCGCCCCCCAGGAACATGGCCGGCGCCGTGGGTTCGTGCAGCAGCAATACCGCCCACATCACGCCGAAGCCGGTGGTCATGAAGGTGGAACTCAGGGCAGCCATGGGCGGCACATGTTTCATGATGCGCATGTACATCCAGTAAGCCAGTCCGGAGGTGGCAGCCCCCATCAGGGTGACTGCACCCACCGCTGCCCACGTGAAATGTGCATCCGGCAGGTCATACAGCGCACCCGGCACCAGCAAGGCCAGGGCGCTGGCATGCATGCCAGCGGTAATGGTCAAGGGTTCCATGCGGGCGATCGCCTTTTTCAAAAAGGGCGTGGATATGCCCGAAAGCGCCGAACCGCCCACACACACCAGCGCGGCCATGACCAGCGTATGGCTGGGCTCCACCGGCCCGAGCCGCACCACCAGCGCTGCGCCGGCAAAGCCAATGAGGCATCCCGCCAGTTTGGGTGGTGTGAGCTGCTCCTGTTTCATCCATGCCGATGCAAAAGCGCCGAACAGCACCGAGGTAACCGACAACAGGGCACCGTAGCCCGCGGGCAAATTCAGGGCGGACCATGCATACAGCACATGGGGCCCGGCGACCCCCAGAAACCCCAGCAACAGCAACTCGCGCCAGTGCGCCCATGGCCAGGGGTGACGCAGCGTCCGCATGATGATCACCAATACCAGCGTGGCCATGGCCATGCGCATGGCGGCGGCCAGATTGGGTCCCAGCACCGGCGCGGCAACGCGGGTCAACATGAAGGACGTACCCCACAGCGCTGACAGCGCGACAAGCTGCAAAAAATACCGGGCTTTCATGGTGCCCGCATTGTGCGCTATCAGGGCAGCGCACCCTGATGGGGTGCTTGATGCAACAAGCCTTGCCGGCTCAACCATGGATGCTTAGGCCGCCCGCTGCAATGTTTGGTGCAGGGTGCTGAGGTCATCGCTGGCGCTGCAAACGCGGGGTGCCGCCATGAGGGATGCGGGCGGGCAGGTGCTTCAGGCGGCTGCAATACCCATGAACTTGCGTACCCGAAGCATGGTCTCGTCGGAGGAAGTCTGCTGGCGCAGCAGGTCTGGAGACAGGTCGAGGAGGGTGCGACCCTCTTCCATGAATACGACGCGGTCAGAGATGTTCAGGGCAAACTCCATCTCGTGGGTCACGATCAACATCGTCATTCCCTCACGCGCGAGGCTCTGGATAACCTTCAGGACCTCCCCCACAAGCTCAGGATCGAGCGCGGAAGTTGGCTCATCGAACAGCATGATGTCGGGCTGCAGTGCCAGGGCCCGGGCGATTGCCACCCGCTGCTGCTGTCCGCCCGAGAGTTGGTGGGGGTACTTGTGGGCATGTGCCAGCAGCCCCACCTTGTCGAGCAGGGCCAGCGCCACCTGGCGCGCACGGGCAGGCTGCAGGGTCCCGTGGTGTTGCGGTGCCATCGTGATGTTGCCCAGCACCGTGAGGTGGGGAAACAAGTTGAAATTCTGGAACACCATACCGATGCGGCGCACGCCGCTGCGGACACGGCGGTGTTCAGGGCTGGCGCCCGCACGGAGGAAAGTTTCACCGAAAAGAATGATCTCCCCTGCATCCACCGCCTCCAGCGCATTGATGGTGCGGATCAGCGAGGTTTTGCCGGAGCCTGACGGGCCGATGATGCTGACAACTTCACCAGCCGCGACGCACAAATCAACGTCTTTCACCGCCACATGGCTGCCGTAGCCCTTGGTGATGCCGCGCATCTCCAGCGCCATCGGCGCTCCGCCCGCCCCGGGCGCTGGCACTGGCAAGGTCACGGGGTCCATGCCTTTGCGCAGCTGCGCAACGGCAGCATCGTCCAGGTTGGGGGGCTGGCGGCGGTGCAGGTCAAGCCGCCGTTCGAACCAGTGGAAGGCCCAGCCAAAGACGGACACGATCAGCACGTAATAGGCCGCGACTGCCAGCAGGGTTTCCATGACCAGGAAGTTCTGGCTGTAAAGACGCTGGCCGGTCATCAGCAGTTCTGGCAGGGAAATGACTGACACCAGCGAGGTGAGCTTGATCACCGTGACATATTCGTTGACCAGGGTCGGAAGGGCAATCCTGAAGGCCTGCGGCACGACGATACGGGTCTGTATGCCGAGGAAGCCCAGCCCCAGCGCACGGCCGGCTTCCCGCTGTCCTCGGGAGACTGAGATCAATCCGCCGCGGTGAATTTCGGCCATGTAGGCGGTCTCCGTCAGCACCAGGGAAAGCAGCCCGGAGACAAAAGGGATACTGAGGTAGGGGCCGCTTCGCGGAAAGATTTGCGGCAGATTGAACACAAACACCAGCAGCACCAGGAGCGGTACGCTGCGGAAGAACCACACGTAGACCTTGGCGATGCCGCGCAGCCACACCATTCCAGACAGTTCTGCACTGGCCACGCAAAACCCCAACAACAGGCCGATGGACCAGGACAGGGTGCCCAGCTCCACCACCGTGACCACCGCACGCCAAAAAATCCCCATGGAAAACAGGGAAAAAAAGTACGGCCAGTTCAGTTCCATGGAGACATTTCAGGTGCAGCAGCGAGTGGCGATTTTTACTTGGTAGCGACCGGAGTGAGGTCGTATTTCTTGGTGAGTGCATCGTACTCGCCGGTCTTGCGGATGGCTGCCATGGCCGACTCGAACTGCTTGAGCAGCACCGTGTTGCCCTTCTTGACGAAGACGCCCAGTGTCTGGATGTAGACCGGGTCCGGCGAGCTGATCACGATCCGGCCATTGCTGCGGGCAGAGAAGGCTTTTGCCGCAGCGGCGACCTCGAGCTGGGCCTGGATGTTCTTGGACATCAGGGCCTGGGATACTTCTGGTGCCGTGGGGAATTCACTCACCGTGACGGCTGGCTTGCCGTTGGGGGCGCAGAATTCGGCTGAGAGGGTGGCGAGCTTTTTGACCCAGCTGGTGCCGGCTTCCAGACCCACTTTGAGGCCGCACAGGTCTTTCTCGGTTTTCGGAGACACGCCACCGTCCTTGGACACCATGATTAACGCGCCGGTGCTGGCGTAGGGGACGGCGTCGGCAATGGCGGTGCGCTCGGCGGTGATGTACAGGCCAGAGATGACCGTGTCGTGCTGACCGCCGCCAAGGCCCAGGATCAGGCTGGCAAATTTGGTGTCGGTGAAGACTGGTTTGAGTTTCATTTCGCGGGCCAGCAAGGCCGCCAGTTCAGGGTCGAAGCCAAGAATCTTGTCGCCCTCGTAGTACTCGAATGGCGGGTAGGAAATCTCCATTCCCACCTTCAGGGTTCCTGGGGCTGCTGTCTGCGCCTGTGCTTGCATGCCTGCAAGGCTGCCCAACAGCAGCGCAGCCAGGGCAATCACTGTGCGCAAGGTACGAACAGTGGAGGAGTTGTTCAACATGGTGGTCGGTCCTTCAAGTAGTTAAAAACACCCGGGGAAATCGGGCGAAAACGGGAACACGCGACTGGGGAAAAATGCAAAGGGCAAGGGTGGGAGGAGGCTGAGCTTGCCTCGCATCTCCACGCCCAGCACCCCCACCGCGCGCATGCGCGCGGTGCATCCCGCACCCAATCTCGGCCCCTTGCGGGCATGGAACGGGTCCCACGCCCGCGGGTCTCCCAGGCCAGAGCGCTCGTCCCGTTCCGTTTATGCTCGGGCCAGGCCCTTGCAGTCGCCACACGCCCCGTCCATTCCGAAGGGCCTGCTACCGCATTGTGTCGAATCCCGCGTGGCTTCAAGGAAAGGAAAGAGCCGATGAGTGACCCCTTTTTTACCCCTATCACGGGCTCGGTCATGCCCAGGTTTGCCGGATTGGCAACCCTGATGCGCCTGCCATACGTGGCAGCCGAGGATGCGCGCTTTGCGCAGGTCGATGTCGGCCTGATCGGCGTGCCCTGGGATGGCGGCACGACCAACCGCCCGGGTGCACGGCATGGGCCTCGGCAGGTGCGCGATATCTCGACCATGGTGCGCAATGTGAACCGCGCCAGCGGACTCAAACCCTTCAGTGCCTGCAATTGTGCGGACCTGGGAGACACCCCGGTCAATCCGGTCGACCTGATGGACTCACTCCAGCGCATTCAGGCGTTTTACGAGCGCGTGTGCGCTGCCGGCATTGCGCCGCTGTCGGTGGGCGGGGACCATCTGGTGACGCTGCCCATCATGCGTGCCCTGGCAAAGAAGGAGCCGCTCGGGATGGTGCATTTTGATGCGCACACCGATACCTGGGATGGCTACTTCGGCGGCTTCAAGTACACCCACGGGACGCCGTTTCGCCGGGCGATTGAAGAAGGTCTGCTTGACCCCCGGCGCACCATACAGATCGGCATCCGTGGCGCGCTCTACAGCGACGCGGAGGATACCTGGGGGCAGCAACAGGGCATCCGGGTCATTGACATCGATGAGTTTCACTCCATGGGTCTGGAAGCGGTCATGGCAGAAGCGCGGCGCGTGGTGGGTGATGGCGAAACCTATGTCAGCTTTGACGTGGATGCGCTCGACCCGGTGTACGCACCAGGAACCGGGACGCCCGAAATTGGCGGCCTGACCACGTTAGAGGCCCAGCGCATGGTGCGCCTGCTGCAGGGTTTGAATCTGGTGGGCGGTGACGTGGTGGAAGTGTCTCCGCCGTTCGACCCCAGCGGCAATACCGCGCTGGTGGCCTCGACCATGCTGTTCGAGATTTTGTGCGTGCTTGCCGACAGCGTCAGCGGCAAAAAACAAGCCTGAGTGCTTGGACCAATGCCCGTTGCGGGCACGTGCGGTGGGCCATGCCCCGGGCCAACAAAAAGGCGGTTTAATTGGGCGTATGCACGCTGCCACTGCCCCATCCCCAGAAGCCCCCACCATCGCCGGCCACCTGCTGGTGCAATGCCTCGTCGCGCAAGGGGTGACCCATGCCTTTGGCGTGCCCGGCGAGAGCTACCTGGCGGTACTCGACGGTTTTCACCGCTACCGGGCGCAGATCCAGTTTGTGATCAACCGCCAGGAAGGGGGCGCCGCTTTCATGGCCGAGGCGCACGGCAAGTTGACCGGCCGCCCTGGTGTGTGTTTTGTCACACGTGCACCCGGGGCGACCAATGCCTCGATCGGCGTGCACACGGCGTTTCAGGATTCCACCCCCCTGGTGCTGTTTGTCGGCGATGTCGCCAGTTCCACGCGTGACCGCGAGGCCTTCCAGGAACTCGATTACCGCAGCATGTTCGGCCCCAGTACCCTGGGAATGGCCAAGCGCGTCGAGCGCATTGATGCAGCCGAGCGCATACCCGAATACGTTGCCCGTGCCTTTGCAACCGCCATGAACGGCCGGCCCGGACCGGTGGTCCTGGTGTTGCCGGAGGACATGCTGACCGCGGTGCTGGCTACCGATCCGGTGTCGGGCGCGCGGCCGGCGCCCTTGCCGCGGGTTGAGCCCGCCGATGCCTGGAGCGACCCGGGCGCCTTGCGCAGGCTGCGGACCATGCTCCTGAAAGCACAGCGCCCGGTGGTGATTGCAGGCGGTGGCGGCTGGACGCCGCAGGCGGCGCAGGCGCTGCAGCGTTTCGCCGAGAACTGGCGTTTGCCGGTGGCCAATGCCTTTCGTTTTCAGGACACGTTTGACAACCACCATCCGCTCTACGCCGGTGATGTTGGCATTGGCCTGGGCCCTGCGCTGGCGCGGCGCATCCGCGAAAGTGACCTGGTGATTGCCCTCGGGCCGCGCCTGGGCGAGATGACGACGGGGGGTTATACGCTGCTGCAGGCACCGCGGCCAATCCAGACTCTGGTGCATATCCACAGCAGTGCCGAGGAACTCAACCGCGTTTACCAGGCCGACCTGGCCATTCATGCCAGCATGCGGGCGGCGGCGCGTTCGCTGGAAGTGCTGACTGCGCCGGTGCAGGTGGCTTGGGAGGCCTGGACCCAGGATTGCCATGCCGATTACGAGGCCAACCTGGTACCCAGCGCGATCCGGGGCCTGCCCGGCGACACCCCCGCTGGCCTGGTCGATATGCCGGCGGTCATCGCCACCTTGCAACGGCATTTGCCTGCGGATGCGGTACTGACCAACGGCGCCGGCAATTTTGCCAGTTGGCTGCACCGCTACTACCGGTACACCGGTCTGGCGGCGGGCCACAAGACGCAGCTCGCACCGACCAATGGCGCCATGGGTTACGGCGTGCCAGCCGGGATCGCGGCGGCCATTACCAGCCAGGGTGCACCCGGTTCGCCGGGCCGCAGCAGGACCGTCCTGACGATTGCCGGTGACGGTGACTTTCTGATGAACGGCCAGGAACTCGCCACCGCCGTGCAGTACGGCGCCAAGACCATCATCCTGCTGCTCAACAATGCCATGTTTGGCACCATCCGCATGCACCAGGAACGCGAGTACCCGGGCCATGTTGCCGGGACGGAACTGAAAAACCCTGATTTTGCGGCGCTGGCGCGGGCCTACGGCTACGCCGGCGTCACCTTGCGCAGCCATGCTGATTTCGAGGCCGAACTGCTGGCCGCCCTGGTCCGACCCCAGGGAACACTGATTGAAATCATTCTTGACCCCGAACTCATTACCACCCGTATGTCCCTCTCGGCCATCACCCAGGCCGCGCGCGCGGGGTAAGCCTGGAGGCCGCGTCCGCACGGACAGCGAGGGCGAAAAAAAGGCCGGCGTAGGCCGGCCTTTTGGGATGCAAAGCAGGGCTGGATTACTTCAGGTGCTTGCCGATCAGGCCGGCCATTTCGAACATCGAGACCTGCATCTTGCCAAACACTTCCTTGAGTTTGGCGTCTGCGTTGATCATGCGCTTGTTCGCTGCGTCCTGCAGCTTGTTCTTCTTGATGTAGGTCCACAGCTTGCTGACCACTTCGGTGCGTGCCAGCGGGTTGGCGCCGACTACAGCGGCCAGGGAGGCGCTTGGCGTCATCGCTTTCATGAACGCAGCATTGGGTGTGCGCTTTTTCGCGGGCGCCTTTTGGGCGGCTACCTTTTTCGCGGGCGCTGCCTTTTTTGCAGGCGCCGCTTTTTTGGCAGGCGCCGCTTTTTTGGCGACTACCTTCTTGGCAGGCGCCGCTTTTTTAGCTACCACTTTTTTCGCTGGAGCCGCAGCCTTTGCAGGTGCAGCCTTCTTCGCGGGAGCAGCCTTCTTTGCGGCTGGCTTTTTTGCAGTTGCCATGATTGATTGTCCTTCTAGAAGTTGATTAATCACCAGCAAAAAACTGCTTCTTCGCTGGTACCGCGGATGCTACTGGAGAAAGAGCCTGTTTCCAAGCTGGAAAACACTTTTTTGAACCGCCAGAGTGTTTTTTTCATTGGAGAATGGGCTGTTTTGTTGAAAAAGATACTTCTGCCATGGACCACCCATTTCCCACCTGCGATTTGTGTGACGCCCACAAGGGCGACACCACCGGCGCATTTCGCGTCCTGCCACCGGTGTTTCGCGACTTCGGCCAGTCGCCAAGGTTCTTCGGTCCGGTCTTCACTGTCCGGTGTTTCGAGGACAACACCCCCGTCAGGGCTGCGGTGGAATCGCCGGGTTGGCTCGATACCCCCCAGGGCCGCATTGGCAGGGTTCTGGTGGTCGATGCGGGGGGGGTCCTTACGGCGCGCCGTGCTGGGTGGCAACCTGGGCGCTGCCGCCTGGCGCAATGGCTGGGCCGGTATCGTGATCGATGGTTGTGTGCGTGATGTCGCCGAACTTGCCACCTACCCGATGGGGATTCGGGCGCTGGCCTGCCTGCCGATGGCCACGCACCGCCGCAGCGCCGGCGAGACCGACCTGCCGGTGCACATACAGGGTGTCTGGGTACGCCCCGGTGACTGGCTGTACGCCGACGAGGATGGAATGGTTTTAACGCCGGTCCGGCAGGGTGGCCAGCACAATACCGCATAGCGCGACGGCAAAGGCCAGCCCCTGCAGCAGGGACAGCGTTTCTCCCAGCGCCAGCACGCCCGTGACCGCCGCTGAAATTGGCAGCATCACGGTAAAAACACCGGCCCGCGCTGCGGGCACGGATTTGAGCCCCGTCATCCAAAGCCAGACGGTCCAGACGCTGGCCGCCATGGCATAAAAGACCAGCATCAGCCAGGCGCCTGCGGGCACACCTGCAAAGTGGAAGTCCCAGGCCACATAGAGCCCCAGCGGAGTCATCAGGGCGAAACCGCACAGGTTGATCAGGGCGCTGATGCGCTTGGCAGAAAGTACCCCGGTAAGCTTTTTGCCGACCACTGCATAGATCGACTCGCACAGCACCGATCCGAACACCAGCAGGTTACCGATCCACTCCCGGCTGAACGTTGAATCAGCTTGTAGAGCGCTAATTTGCTGGGCAGCTTGCTCACTTTTTGATAGTGAAAGCAAGCCAATGCCGAGCGCGGCGCAAGCGATGGCGGCCCACACCCGCAGCGTGATGTGCTCCTTCAACAAGGTCCAGCCCATCAGTGCCACCACCGCCGGAATTGACGCCATGATCACACCGGCCGACACTGCGCTGGTCATGCTCACGCCCCACAGCATGCAAATGGAAAACAGGAAGTTGCCGAACAGGGACTCCGCAAACAGCAGCCCCAGGGTGTTGCGGGACAAGGGTGCTTCGCCAGGGGCTGGCCGCAGCCAGTGGCCCATGGCCACACCCGCAATGCCAAAGCGCATCCAGGCCAGCAGAAACACGGGCAGGGCAGCTACCAGTGGCTTGGCCAGCGCAACGTAGACACCTGTGAGCGCCATACAAAGGGCCAGCGCGCCATAGGCGAACCAACGGCTGGCAAGGGGCATGGCGGTGCGCTCGTTCGTCATCAAGGCCCGCAGGGTACACCATGGCCAAATGGCTTCTTGCAGTCCCTGCGAATTGGCACCCCCCGGGAGGACCGGTTTGCGGTAACTTCGGTGGGCTGCACATTCTCCGATTCCCCACGCAAAGGCCATGCCGCACCATGCTGCTTGATTCCGATACCCAGCTCAACCAGAAGAGTTATTACGAAGCCACGGCCACGCGCGAGACCGCCCTGCCAGTGCTGCGGACCGATCTGGACGTGGATGTGCTGGTGGTGGGCGCCGGCTTCTCCGGCCTTTCGGCTGCGATCGAGTGTGCGCAGCGGGGCTACCGCGTCGCGGTGCTGGAGGCGGACCGGGTTTGTAGCGGCGCCTCCGGACGCAACGGCGGCCAGACGATTGTGGGCTTTGCCAGCGGCCAGGCGCCGTTGGAGCAGCAACTCGGCACCGCGGCCGCCCGCCAGGCCTGGGACATGTCGCTGGAAGCGGTTGCGCTGGTCGATCAGCGCATTGCAGAGTTCGGAATCGATTGCGATCGGG
>Ga0007791_10000170_pt1 | contig 18301 bp, 20 predicted proteins | sample CryBogmetaGMA05M_FD_60368 | JGI IMG/M metagenome (GOLD analysis project Ga0007791, IMG submission 60368) | Freshwater microbial communities from Crystal Bog, Wisconsin, USA - MA0.5M | ecosystem: Environmental > Aquatic > Freshwater > Lake | place: Crystal Bog, Wisconsin, USA | collected 2009-07-06 | reverse complement strand
AGGTCGACACCTATGGTGTGGCGCTGGCCACCGGGCAGCCGCGCATCAGCGTTCCGGTGCCGGGCCAGGCCGGCAAGTTTGTGGTGATTACCCCCACCTACCGCAACTCGGGCGTCAACGGCGGCGGCACGCTGGTGGACTTTCGGGTGGTGTCCAAGACGAACACCGCCGGAAAGTTCATCGTGCAGTGGGACGATTCCGAACAAGGCAGTGACTTTGACCAGGACCTGTGGGGCACGCTGGAATACAGCGTTTCGGCTAGCGCCATCACGGTGTCCACCAAAATCATCGCTGAGTCCACCGGCGGGGCCCAGGGCTTTGGCTACACCATCAGCGGCACCAACAAGGACGGGGTGCACTTCCACTCCGGCATCTATAATTTCACCTACGCTGACCCGGCGGCCATCAGCGTCACGCCCACCACCAACCTCAACGGCAGCGGCGGCTGTAACAGCTGCAATGTGGCGGACGCCAAGACCACGGCCACCTACACCATGACCGGCACCAGCAGCGGCGTGCTGCAGGACCCGCTGTGGTACGCGGCCAAGTACGGCGGCTATGACGTCAATGCGGCAGCGTCCTACGTGCCCAGCCAGGGCTCGGTGCTGCCCACATCGGCCTGGGACACGCAGAAGACCGACGGCACCGCCGGCAGCGACGGCAACCCGGATACCTTCTTCTACGCCATCGAGCCGGCGCAGTTGGAGAAGTCGCTCGAGCTGGTGTTCACCGCCATCCTCAAGGCTGGCGGGGCAGCGCCGGCTGCGGCCACGTCGTCCAAGACGGTGGTGGGCGGCTATGTGTTTGCCAGCACCGAGAGCATCAAGCCCCGGACCTCGTTGACCGATGCCGACAACAGCGGCGAGTTCTGGCGCTACAGCCTGAGCGCCATTGGCGCCTTCAACACCGACTGGGATGCCGGGCTCAAGCTCACCGACCAGGTCAGCGGCAGCGGCTGGGACACGGGCCGGGTGGTCTTTACCATGAACGACACCGGGCCTGCCACCTTCCGCTGGGACAGCCTGTCTGCGGCCCAGCAAAGCGCGCTGCGCCAGAGCCTGACAGCGGCCAATACGCTCGATACGGACACGGTGGCGCAAAACCGGCTCAACTGGCTGCGCGGGGACTCCACCAACGAGACCACAGCGACGGGTGGCCTGCGCATCCGCAGCAAGACCAAGCTCGGGGCCATCGTCAACTCCACCCCCTGGTACATCGGGCCGCCGCGCGCGGGCTACACCAACGCCGCCTACGTGCCGCGCGCCATGTACACCACCAGCGCCGCGGCACCGTACTCCAAGCTCGCGGCGCTCACAGCCAAGGACTTTTTGCTCAGCGATGGGGCCAACCGCAACAACGTCGACGGCAGCGTGATGGCCGCCGACATGAAGGTCAGCGTGGGCGGCACCCCGACCTGGCGCACCTACCTGTTTGGCGCCTTCGGGCGCGGGGGGCGCGGCATTTATGCGCTCGATGTCACCAGCCCGCAGACCATCACCACCGAGAGTGCGGGCAACGCCACCAGCGTGGTCAAGTGGGAGTTCACCGAGGCCGCCGACGCCGACATGGGCTATGTCACTGGGCGCACCAATATCCGCAACAACGGCCAGCCCTGGCAGAGCGGCTACATGGCCAACGGCAAGTGGGCGGCGATCTATGGCAACGGCTACAACAGCACCGGCGACAGCAACAACACGGCCCGGGCGGCACTGTTTATCGTGTTTGCCGACGGTCCGGCCTCGGCCAATGCCGCCACCGGCTGGACTGCCGGCACGCACTACGTCAAGCTGCTCACCGGCACTGCGGGCAACGGCCCGGACAACGGGCTGGCCAGCCCCACGGCGGTGGACACGGACAACGACGGGACGATCAACACCATCTACGCCGGCGACCTCAAGGGCAATGTCTGGAAGTTTGACGTCAGCGACGCCAACCCGGCCAACTGGGGCGTGGGCACCAAGGACGCCAACAACGCTGCCGTGCCGGTGTTTAGCACCGCCATTACCAGCGGCAGCACGCGCCAGCCGATCACCACCGCCGTGATTCCCTTTGCCCACCCGCAGGGCGGCTACCAGCTGTTTGTGGGCACGGGCAAGGGGCTCGAGAGCAGCGACTACCCGATGAACAGCGTCTACACCAACACGCTCTACAGCATCTGGGACAGGCCCGGCACGGTGGGGACGATCACCACCGGGGGCACCCTGGCCGTCAACGGCAGGAACAGCACCGGCCTGGTGCAGCAGACCAGCCAGACCAGCAACGGGGTGCGCTACATCTCGAAGAACACGGTGAGCTACCCCACCAACAAGGGCTGGTACCTGGACCTGCCGGTGTCCTCCGAGTCGGTGATCTTCAACCCGTATTCGGAGGATACGCTGCGGATCAATGTGCGCTCGATTGCGCCCCAGGGCACCACCGACGGCTGCAGCTACGACGGCACGGCGTTTGATGCCAGCATCAACCCCATCAATGGCACACCGATTGCCAACGCCGTGCCCGACGCTGCGGCCATTGCCAACTTCGGGGCGGTGGGCAAGACCAGCACCAACAACTTCGAGTTCTCCCGGGGCGGCGTCTTCAAGCTGCCCAACCCGGAGCCCAGCCTGACGGCCTGCACCGCTGGCAGCACCAACTGTGTGTGCAACCCCGCAGTGCCCACGCAGTGCGTGCTGTGCCCGGACCCGGCCACCTGCAGCCCGCCGTGGAAGCCGTTGCCGAGCAATCAGTGCGCTTACGCCACGATTTCGGCGCTCGGCGGTGGCGGTCTGCAGAGCACCGTGAAGTACGGCGGCTGTGTCGACGGGCGCGTCACCTGGCGTGAGATCTTTAGCAACCGGCCTTGAACCCCGGTGGGCCCGGCAGGCACCTGATCAACTACGTTAGGGGTGCTGCGGGCCCATCGCGTGCGCGGCCTGCTGGTCGGCGTGGTAGCTGCTGCGCACCATTGCGCCTACCGCAGCGTGCCTGAAGCCCATACGGTAGGCCTCGGTCTCCAGCATCTTGAACGTGTCCGGATGGACGTAGCGCCGCACCGGCAGGTGACTGCTGCTAGGCGCCAAGTACTGGCCAATGGTCAGCATGTCGATGTGGTGGGTCCGCATGTCGCGCATGACCGCCAGGATTTCCTCGTCGGTTTCGCCGAGCCCCACCATCAGGCCGCTTTTGGTCGGCACTGTGGGGAACAGCAGCTTGAATTTCCGCAGCAGGTCCAGGCTGAACTGGTAGTCGCTGCCCGGCCGCGCTTCGCGGTACAGGCGCGGTATCGTTTCCAGGTTGTGGTTCATCACATCGGGCGGCGCCGCGCGCAGGATATCCAGGGCGCGGTCGTCCCGGCCCCTGAAATCAGGCACCAGGATTTCGATGTGTGTCAGGGGCGAGAGTGCGCGTGTTTTTCGGATGCATTCCACAAAATGGCCGGCACCGCCATCGCGCAAATCGTCACGGTCAACACTGGTGATCACGACGTAGCGCAGTTGCAGTTGGGCGATCGTTTTTGCCAGGTTGTCCGGCTCCTGCACATCCAGCGGGTCCGGGCGACCATGGCCCACATCGCAGAAGGGGCAGCGGCGCGTGCACTTGTCACCCATGATCATGAAGGTGGCTGTACCTTTGCCAAAGCATTCCCCGATATTCGGACAACTGGCTTCTTCGCACACGGTCACAAGCTTGTTGCTGCGCAGAATATCTTTGATCTCATAAAAACGGGTGCTCGGCGACCCGGCCTTGACGCGGATCCAGTCCGGCTTTTTGAGTGCGGGCGCCGCTTGCACCTTCACCGGAATGCGCGACAGTTTGGCAGCGGCCTTGTGTTTAGCCGTGGGGTCGTATTGCCCGTCAGCGCTTACCTCGCGCACCGTCAGGTTGAGTCCTGGCACGTCGTCAGTGGGGATGTCTTCGGTGTGGCTCATGGTGTGAGTGGCAAGTTGGCGTGCTGCAGCGGTGGTCAGGGTGCCAGGTAGGTTTCGAGCTTGTCGGCGAGTACTTGCGCCGCATCGGCCCAGCTGGTCTGCACGCCGATTGTAGAAAGGTCGACCGTCTGCAGTCGGGCATAGCCGCAGGGGTTGATGCGGGCAAAGGGCTCGAGGTCCATGGCAACATTGAGCGCCACCCCGTGGTAGGCGCAATGGCGGCTGACCTTGATGCCCAGCGCAGCGATTTTTCCCAGTCCGGTGAAATCAGGCCCGTCCGCGCTGGCCGGCACCAGCACAGCATGCGCCCCCGGATCGTCCAGGCGCACGTAGATACCCGGGGCGCCCCGTACGCGGTGGCCGGTCACGCCGAAATGCAGCAGCGCTCTGATGACGGCCTCTTCAATCCGGTAGACGTACTCCCGTACAAAATAGCCGGCCATGCGAAGGTCGATCAGCGGATAGGCCACTACCTGACCCGGCCCATGGTAGGTGACCTGTCCGCCGCGGTTGGTCTGCACCACGGGGATGCTGCCTGCATCGAGAACATGCTCCGCCTTGCCTGCCAGGCCCTGGGTAAAGACCGGCGGATGCTCACAAATCCATAGCTGATCGCCTAGTGCCAATGCGGGCTGCAAGCATCTTTGGGTTGTGAACTCCTGCATGGCGGCGAGCGTGGGCAGGTACTCCACCCGGCCCCGATGGAAGACCTGCATGGCCACAGCCTTACAGCACCACCTTGACCATCGGATGCGTGGACAAGGTGCGGTACAGTTCGTCGAGTTGCTCCCGGCTGGTAGCGGTGATGGTGATCGTGATCCCCAGGTACTTGCCGCCCCGGCTAGGGCGCAAGGCGATGGTGGTGGCATCAAACCCGGGATCAAATGCCTTGGCAATCATGGAGACCGCGTGCACCAAGCCATCCACGTTTTCGCCCATCACCTTCATGGGAAAAGCACTCGGGTACTGAATCAGTGACGCGCCAGGCTCGGACACCGCTGCAGTCGCGGGCTGTGTGGGTTTGGGCATGGAAACCTCGGGTTAAGACTCCGTGCGCCGGCCGAAGCCGCCGGGTTGAACGCAGCAGTTGTCCTTCCAGATTATGGCGCGCAGCCCTGTTTCAAGGCCGTGCGCGCGCAATTTGCAAACAGACGGAAGCGGGCGCGGGTTTCTACGTATAATCGATGGCTGTGCGTAAATTGCCGCTCGTAACCTGCGCGTAATGTTGATTGGCGACAATGACTTCACCCACGCCAGACCAGGATCCTGACGCAGGCTTCACCGCGCTGACCGCAGAGCAGGCAAAAGCGCTGCGATTGCAGCACCCTTCGATTTCACCCTGGTGGGTGGTTCGGGTGCAACTGCTGGTAGGTGTCCTTGTGGCGCTGCTGGCGGGGCTGGTAGTGGGAAGCAAAACGGCGGCAGTTTCTGCGGCCTGCGGTGCGTTTGCGGTGGTGTTGCCAGCGGCACTTTTTGCCCGGGGCGTGACGAGTAGATTTGCCTCGGCTAATGCGGCTGCGGCGGTGGCAAGCTTCTTTGTGTGGGAGCTGGTCAAGATTGTGGTGACGGTAGGTGTCCTGTATGGTGCGTACCGCACAGTAACGGATTTGAGCTGGCCTGCCATGCTGGTGGGCCTGGTGTTGACAATGAAGGTGTACTGGCTGGCCTTGGGCGTGAAGCGCAAGGCGGTTCCGGTGCAGGATGTGGCGCCTGGCGGTGCTGAAAACTGATAACGGTAAAGACGAAGAGTAAAAAATGGCTGCTGAAGAACACGCTGCTCAACAAGGTCCTACCGCCGGTGAATACATCGACCACCACCTGACGCACTTGCAAACCGGCAAGCAGTCGGGCGTGATCGATTTTTCCGTGTTGAACCTGGACTCTCTCTTCTGGTCCATCCTGCTGGGTACCCTGGGGCTGTTCCTGCTTTGGCGCGTCGCCAAGAACGTGACCGCCGGCGTGCCGGGGCGCATGCAGGCGGCGGTGGAAATCCTGTTGGAAATGGTTGATACCCAGGCCAAGGGCATCGTGCACAACGCCGAGTCGCGCAAGTTTGTGGGCCCATTGGCCTTGACTGTATTCGTTTGGGTGTTTTTGCTGAACTCCATGGATTTTCTGCCGGTGGACTTGTTCCATGCGATTTTTGAGGTCACAGGCCTGGACCACACCATCCATTACTTCCGCGTGGTACCCACGGCGGACCTGTCTACCACTTTGGGTATGTCCTGTGCCGTTTTGCTGGTATGCCTGTACTACAACATCAAAATCAAGGGCATGGGCGGCTGGGCGCATGAACTGGTGTGTGCGCCGTTTGGAACCAGCAAGAATCCGGTTTTCGCGCTGATTCTCGGCGTGTTGAACCTGGCGATGCAACTGATTGAATTCACAGCCAAGACCGTTTCGCACGGCATGCGGCTGTTCGGGAATATGTACGCTGGCGAGCTGGTGTTCATGTTGATCGCGCTCATGGGTGCGGTCGGGTTCGGGTCGGCTACGGGCATCGCCTTGTGGTTGGGTCATGTGGTGGCGGGCACCGGCTGGGCAATCTTTCACATTTTGATCGTTGCGTTGCAGGCGTTCATTTTCATGATGTTGACCTTGGTGTATGTGGGACAGGCCCACGATCACCACTAGGTCGTCAATTTCTTTTTTCTTAACTTAAATCCATAGGAGCTCTTAAATGGAACACGTTCTTGGTTTCGTCGCTTTGGCCGCTGGCCTGATCATTGGTCTGGGTGCTGTCGGCGCCTGTATCGGTATCGGCATCATGGGCAGCAAGTACCTGGAGTCTGCAGCCCGTCAGCCAGAATTGATGAATGAACTGCAGACCAAAATGTTCCTGTTGGCCGGTCTGATTGACGCGGCTTTCCTGATCGGCGTTGGTATCGCCATGATGTTCGCCTTCGCCAACCCGTTTGTGCTCAAGTAAACCCCTTTGCGCCATTCAACCTAAAGAGGTGTTGTTGTGAGTATTAACGCAACATTCTTCGCGCAATTGACGGTGTTCTTTTTGCTGGTGGTCTTCACGATGAAATTCGTGTGGCCCCCGATCGCAAAGGCACTCGATGACCGCGCACAGAAAATCGCTGACGGCCTGGCTGCAGCAGACAAGGCCAAAGCAGAGTTGACCAGTGCCAACCGGCGCGTGGAAGACGAGTTGGCCAAGTCACGCAATGAAACCGCCTCCCGCCTCGCAGATGCCGAGCGGCGTGCGCAGTCCATCGTGGAAGAGGCCAAAACCAAGGCAACGGAAGAGGGCAACAAGATCATTGCCGCTGCCAAAGTGGAAGCCGAACAGCAAACCGTGAAGGCGCGCGAGGCGTTGCGTGAGCAGGTGGCTGTGCTGGCCGTGAAGGGCGCTGAGCAGATCTTGCGCAAAGAAGTGAATGCCGGTGTTCATGCGGACCTGCTGGGTCGCCTGAAGACCGAGCTTTGAGGGACCGCCATGGCTGAACTCGCCACTATTGCCCGGCCCTACGCAGAGGCGCTGTACAAGGCTTCTGCTGCGGACCTGCAAGCCGTTGCAGATTGGGTGGAGGAACTGGCTGTGATTGCAGCCAACCCGCAATTGCTTCATTTTGCTGGCAGCCCGAAGGTCACTTCTGAGCAGGTCTTCGAAGTAATGGCGGGCGTGGCCAAGTTGCCGCTCAATGACCATGCCAGGAATTTCCTGCGCACGGTGATTGACAACGGGCGCTTGGGTGCCTTGCCGGAAATATCAGCCCAGTTTCGTGCGTTGAAGAACGCGCAGAGCGGATCCTCCGATGCGGTTGTTTACAGCGCCTTCCCGATTGACGCAGCGGCCTTGGCCGACGTCGCAGCGGTGCTGGAAAAACGGTTTGGCCGCAAGCTCAACGTCACGGTTGAGTCCCAGCCTGAGCTGATCGGTGGCATCCGCGTGGTGGTCGGCGACGAAGTTCTTGACACATCCGTCAAGGCCCGTCTGGAACAAATGAAAGTAGCACTGACTGCGTGAGGCGCAAGCCTTGCCGGTCGGCCTAACCAAAGAAAGAAGGAAAGAGTCATGCAACTCAATCCCGCAGAAATCTCGGAACTGATCAAGAGCCGTATCGAAGGGCTGTCCGCTAGCGCCGACATCCGCAACCAAGGCACCGTTGTCTCGGTGACCGATGGCATTTGTCGCATTCACGGTCTTTCAGACGTCATGCAAGGCGAGATGCTGGAGTTTCCCGCTGGTAGCGATGGCCTGCCCACCTACGGCCTGGCACTGAACCTTGAGCGCGACTCGGTCGGCTCGGTGATTTTGGGTGAATACGAACACATCTCCGAAGGCGACACGGTCAAATGTACCGGGCGCATCCTGGAAGTACCCGTGGGTCCGGAACTCAAAGGCCGTGTCGTCAACGCACTGGGGCAGCCCATTGACGGCAAAGGCCCGATCAATGCCAAGATGACCGACGTGATTGAAAAAGTAGCGCCTGGCGTTATCGCCCGGGAGTCGGTGAGCCAGCCCATGCAGACCGGCCTCAAGTCCATTGACTCCATGGTGCCCGTAGGTCGTGGCCAGCGCGAACTGATCATTGGCGACCGCCAGACCGGCAAAACGGCTGTAGCGATCGACGCGATCATCAACCAGAAGGGTCAGAACATGACCTGCGTTTACGTTGCCATTGGCCAGAAGGCTTCTTCGGTCAAAAACGTGGTACGAGCGCTGGAACAGGCCGGCGCGATGGAATACACCATCGTAGTCGCGGCAACTGCGTCTGAATCTGCTGCCATGCAATTTGTATCGGCCTACTCCGGCTGCACCATGGGCGAGTATTTCCGCGACCGTGGAGAAGACGCCCTGATCGTCTATGACGACCTGTCCAAACAGGCCGTGGCCTACCGCCAAGTGTCTTTGTTGCTGCGCCGCCCGCCGGGTCGCGAAGCCTACCCCGGCGACGTGTTTTATCTGCACAGCCGTCTGCTCGAGCGTGCCGCCCGCGTGAATGCCAAGTACGTGGAAGACTTCACCAAAGGTGCTGTCACTGGCAAAACCGGCTCCCTCACTGCGCTGCCGATCATTGAAACCCAAGCGGGTGACGTGTCTGCATTCGTGCCGACCAACGTGATTTCCATTACCGACGGCCAGATCTTTCTGGAGACTTCGCTGTTCAATGCCGGTATCCGTCCTGCCATCAACGCCGGTATCTCCGTGTCACGGGTGGGGGGTGCTGCCCAGACCAAACTGGTCAAGAACCTGTCTGGCGGTATCCGTACCGACCTGGCCCAATACCGGGAACTGGCTGCATTTGCCCAGTTTGCCTCGGACCTCGACGAGTCCACCCGCAAACAGCTCGATCGCGGTGCGCGCGTGACGGAGCTGCTCAAGCAGGCCCAGTACAGCCCATTGACCATCAGCCTGATGGGTGCGACGCTGTACGCGGTGAACAAGGGCTTCATGGATGACATCGAAGTCAAGAAGGTTCTGGCATTTGAGCACGGCCTGCACGCTTACCTGAAAGACAAGCATACAGCGCTGTTGGCCAAGCTCGAAGCCGACAAGGCGATGGACAAGGATGCCGAAGCCGAATTGAATGCCGCGATCACGTCGTTCAAGAAGTCTTTTGCCTGATCGCTGACTTGATGACCCAAGGAGCCATGTATGGCAGCAGGTAAGGAAATACGCGGCAAGATCAAATCGGTGGAAAACACCAAGAAGATCACCAAGGCGATGGAGATGGTGGCCGCGTCCAAGATGCGCAAGGCGCAGGAGCGGATGCGTGCGGCCCGGCCTTATAGCGAAAAAATCCGCAATATCGCCGCTAACCTCGGCAAGGCCAACCCGGAGTACACGCATCCCTTCATGCAGGTGAACACCGCCAAAACCACCGGATTTATTGTGGTGACGACGGACAAGGGCCTGTGCGGCGGCATGAACACCAACGTGCTGCGGGGTGTGACTTCCAAGTTCAAGGACCTGCAGTCATCCGGTATGGCCGTACAGGCTGTGGCGATTGGCAACAAGGGCCTGGGCTTCATGAGCCGTGTGGGTGTCAAGGTGGTGTCCCACGTGACCCAGATGGGTGATACCCCCCACCTCGAAAAGTTGATCGGTCCGGTAAAGGTGGTCCTTGACGCCTACGCAAAGGGCGAGGTCAATGCGGTCTACCTGTGCTACACCCGCTTCATCAACACCATGAAGCAAGAGGCTGTGGTGCAACAACTGCTGCCGCTGTCGGCGCCCGACATGCAGGCCGAGTCGCAGTCCAGTGGTACCCAGCATGGCTGGGACTATATTTACGAGCCCGATGCGCAGACCGTGATCGACGACATGCTGACCCGTTACGTGGAGGCCCTGGTGTACCAGGCCGTGGCTGAAAATATGGCGTCTGAGCAGTCGGCCCGGATGGTGGCGATGAAGGCTGCCACCGACAACGCCGGCAGTGTGATCGGCGAATTGAAGCTGGTTTACAACAAGACGCGCCAAGCAGCGATTACCAAAGAGTTGTCCGAGATCGTGGCTGGAGCAGCGGCGGTCTGACGCCGTGCCCACTCCAGTCGAAAACAGTAACCGTTAAAGATTTTATTTTTGGAGCAAAAAATGGCTCAAGCTAACTCCCAAGTTCAGGGAAAAATTGTTCAGTGTATTGGTGCGGTGGTGGACGTGGAGTTCCCGCGCGACCAGATGCCCTCCATCTACGATGCACTGAAGATGGAAGGTTCCACCCTGACGCTGGAAGTTCAGCAGCAGCTCGGTGACGGCATCGTGCGCACCATTGCCCTGGGTTCGTCCGATGGCCTGCGCCGTGGCATGTTCGTTCAGAACACCGAGAAGCCCATCATGGTTCCTGTGGGCCAGGCGACGCTCGGCCGCATTATGGACGTTCTCGGCGCGCCGATTGACGAGCGCGGTCCAGTCGATGCCTCGCTGCACATGTCGATTCACCGCAAGGCGCCGACCTACGACGAACTCAGCCCCTCGCAAGAACTTCTGGAAACTGGCATCAAGGTGATCGATCTGGTGTGCCCTTTTGCCAAAGGCGGCAAGGTTGGCCTGTTCGGTGGTGCCGGTGTGGGCAAGACCGTGAACATGATGGAGTTGATCAACAACATCGCCAAGGCGCACAGCGGCCTGTCCGTGTTCGCCGGTGTAGGCGAACGTACCCGGGAAGGCAACGATTTCTACCACGAAATGGCCGATTCCGGTGTGGTCAACCTCGAAGACCTGCCGAAGTCCAAAGTGGCCATGGTGTACGGCCAGATGAACGAGCCCCCGGGCAACCGCCTGCGAGTGGCCCTGACGGGCCTGACCATCGCCGAATCCTTCCGCGACGAAGGCCGCGATGTGCTCTTCTTCGTGGACAACATCTACCGCTACACGCTCGCGGGTACCGAAGTGTCCGCCCTGCTGGGCCGTATGCCTTCCGCGGTGGGCTACCAGCCCACGCTGGCCGAAGAAATGGGTCGCTTGCAAGAGCGCATCACGTCTACCAAGGTGGGTTCCATCACGTCCATTCAGGCCGTGTACGTGCCGGCTGATGACTTGACCGACCCGTCTCCCGCCACTACGTTTGCCCACTTGGACTCCACCGTGGTGCTCTCGCGTGACATTGCCTCCTTGGGTATCTACCCGGCGGTGGATCCGCTGGACTCCACCAGCCGCCAGCTCGATCCCAACGTCGTGGGGGAAGACCACTACAACACGGCACGCGCTGTGCAGGGCACCCTGCAGCGTTACAAGGAACTGCGCGACATCATCGCCATTCTGGGCATGGACGAGCTCGCCCCCGAAGACAAGCTGACGGTGGCCCGCGCCCGCAAGATCCAGCGTTTCCTGTCGCAGCCGTTCCACGTTGCCGAAGTGTTTACCGGTTCGCCCGGCAAGTACGTCAGCTTGGCGGAAACCATTCGTGGCTTCAAGATGATTGTGGCTGGCGAGTGCGATCACCTGCCGGAGCAGGCGTTCTACATGGTTGGCACGATCGACGAAGCGTTCGAAAAAGCGAAAAAGGTCTAAGGTCTGGCGGGTGGCCTAGCGATTTACCTCGCGGGCGGCCCAGCAGAGAAGGAACACTATGAACACTATCCACGTTGATGTGGTGAGCGCCGAAGAGTCTATTTTCTCGGGCGAGGCGCGTTTTGTCGCCCTGCCAGGGGAGGCCGGTGAACTCGGGATTTATCCCCGCCATACGCCGCTGATCACCCGCATCAGGCCGGGTTCTGTGCGCATAGAAATGCCCGATGGCAGCGAAGAATTCGTGTTCGTGGCTGGTGGTCTGCTCGAGGTGCAACCAGATTGCGTCACGGTGCTCTCCGACACCGCCATCCGGGGTAAGGACCTTGACGACGAGAAAGCCAATGCGGCGCGTCTCGCCGCTGAAGAAGCGCTGAAGAACGCCAATAGCGAAATCGACCTTGCGCGGGCGCAATCCGAGCTGGCCATACTCGCAGCGCAGCTCGCAGCCTTGCGCAAATTCCGGCAAAAGCGCTGAAGCGCTGTGCATAAACGGACAACCGCCCTCGGGCGGTTTTTTTATGCCTGGATGTCTGGTTGCGGCTGGCTATCGGCAAGTCGCGGATTGTAGGAAAATGCACCCACATGCGCCGAACTCCCGATTCATCTGATGCCCTGCCCATCGTCGGAACGCCCGATGACGTCGAGCAGGCCTTCTACGAGGCGCTCCAGACCGGGGACATCGAAAAATTGATGGCCTGCTGGGCCGATGAAGATGACATTGTGTGCGTGCATCCTGGCGGGCCCCGGGTGGTTGGCGCGGGAGCGATCCGGGCATCCTTTGACGAGATCTTCGGCAATGGCGCCCGCGTCCTGGCCCGGCCGGAACACATCCGCCGGCTGGATTCGCTCAGCAGCGCCGTTCACCATGTGCTGGAAAACGTCGAGGTCATGACAGCCTCCGGCCCAGGGCAGGCGTATGTCGTGGCCACCAACGTCTACTTCAAGACGCCCCAGGGCTGGCGGTTGGTGGTGCACCACGCCAGCCCAGGCACCCTGGGCGAAGCCCAGGAAGTCAGCCAGTCGCCCCAGGTACTTCATTGAACAAATTTAGCCTCTGGCCCGCGTTTTTCCTGGGCTTGCAGCTATGAATTACATAGCACCACATTGGCTCCCTGGAGGCAACGCCCAGACCATCTGGGCTTCCCTTTACGCCCGGCGCACCGCCGGTCCTGCGCCCCTGTACCGGCGCAGCCGCTGGGATACTCCAGATGGGGACTTCATCGATGTGGACTGGCTCGCCGCGGAGCCGCAGCCGGCTCCGGCCCAGCCGTTGCTGGTGCTGTTTCATGGGCTGGAGGGCACGTCGCGCAGCCATTACGCCGAAGCTTTCGCCGACTTCGCCCGTATGCAGGGCATGGCTTACGCCGTGCCCCATTTTCGGGGTTGTAGCGGCGAACTCAACCTGGCACCACGCGCCTACCACTCGGGAGATTTTGAGGAAGTCGGCTGGATCCTGGCCCGCTTCCGGGAGCAGCACGCTGGCCCCATCATTGCCGTCGGAATCTCATTGGGCGGCAATGCCCTGATGCGCTGGGCTGAAGAAATGGGCCACGAAGCCGAACACACGGTGCGTGCGGTGGCCTGCGTGTCCTCGCCCCTGGACCTGGCAGCAGGCGGCTGGGCGATCGGTCAGGGCTTTAACCGCCTGGTCTACACCCGGATGTTCTTGCGCACCATGAAACCCAAGGCCATGGCCAAGCTGCGCCAGCATCCCGGTCTTTTCGACGCCGAAGCCCTGATGGCCGCCCGTGACCTGCATGCGTTCGACAATGTATTCACCGCGCCGCTGCATGGATTTCACAATACCGAAGACTACTGGGCCCGGGCCTCTGCCAAACCCCTGCTGCACCAGATCCGCATTCCGGCGCTTGCAGTCAATGCGCGCAATGACCCTTTTGTTCCGGCCGGGTGCCTGCCGAAAGCAGCCGATGTTGGCCGCTGCGTCACCTTATGGCAACCGGCGCAAGGTGGCCATGTCGGTTTTCCGACCGGGCGCCCGCCGGGACACGTCACCACCATGCCGCAGGCCGTGGGCCAATGGCTGCGCCAACGTATTACCTGAGGAACTGCGATGGATGAAATCGTGAAACAGGCCATGCGCAAGTGGCCCAACGTCCCGCACTGCTATGGCTGGCTGGGGCTGGATGCCCGAGGCAACTGGTACATGCGCGACGAGCCGGTGCAGGCCCTGGGCGCCTTTGCCAGTGCGCACCCAGGTGCCAAGGGCAGCCGGCTTCAGCATGAAAAACTGATTGATTTCATCCAGCGCAACTACACTTCGGATGCCGCGGGCCAGTGGTTTTTCCAGAACGGACCGCAACGGGTGTACGTTGAACTGGAGGCGACGCCCTGGATCTGGCGGGTGGCCGGTGATTTCACCGTGACGGCCCATGATGGCCAACTGGCGAGATTCCGGAGCGCCCTGGTCGATGAGCAAGGCTGGTTGTATCTGGAGACATCTCTGGGGTTTGGCCTGGTGCATACGCAGGACGTGCAAAACGCCTCCCACGCCATCGAGCAGGGTCTGTGGCCGCTCAGCGAAGTTGTACGCGCCAGTCTGCCCGCCCGCTACGGCTACTGCACCAGCCCTGAGCCACCCACTGCAACGAACTGAGCAAAAAAATGCCGGCGTAGACGCCGGCATGGTGCGCATCAGCGCATGGTTACTTGGCTGGTGCAGCCTCAGGCTTTTTAGGGTCCGCGAACTTGGCGCCCCCCGCATTGGCCATGTAGACCACTCCGCGCGCCACCTCAAAGTCCGACAGGTCACCACCGCCCTGGGCGCCCATGGCACCTTTGCCCTTCAGGGCCGAATTCCACAGGGCATCAAAACCGGTCTTGATCCGGGGTGCCCAGGCAGCCGCGTCGCCAAATTTCGGCGCGCCGGCAGCACCCGAGGCGTGGCAGGCGGAGCACTGCCCTTTGAATACCTCTTCACCCGATTTCATCTCGCGGTTGGCGTCACGAATCTCCACCATGCCAATTTTCTGGATGCGCTGCGCGGTCGCCTTTTCCGGGTTCACTGCACCGGCCGCCGGCTTGTTTTCCACGGACACGACGTAAACCAGGCCGATGATGATGAAAATTGGCACCACGAACGAAAACAGCACGGCGATCAGCAACTGCTTGGGATTTTTGATGGGCCCGGTGTGGGCATCGTCGTGCACGGTCGTGTTGCTGGAGTCGCTCATGATTTCCTCGGATGGTCTGCGGGTGAAACTCAGCCAACGATTATAGACGGCGCCTGCGTGAAAACCCCTACAATCTAAGGCTGTCATGTGCGGCTGTAGCTCAGTGGATAGAGTATTGGCCTCCGAAGCCAAGGGTCGTGGGTTCGATCCCCGCCAGCCGCACCAACCGACCGTTTTTTAACGTGTCAGAACACCTCAAAACCCGCATTTTCATTGGCATTGCGGGTTTTTATTTGTCTCATCGGATTTCAGGCGGTAACATGACATACCGTCAAAAAAGCAGTAGATTTGACGGTATCTGAAGAGCCGAAAACCCACATACCGTCAAAATAGACCCAATGGCGCTGACCAACATCTTTATCAAGAACGTTAAACACACTGGGGCAACGTCTGGGGATAAGTACACGGATGGACGCGCCTTGTATCTGCTGGTCAACGCAGTGGGCAAATATTGGCGAATGGATTACCGGTTTGTCGACAAGCGCAAGACGCTGGCGCTCGGTGTCTATCCCGATGTCGGACTGGCCAAAGCCCGTCTGCGGCGGGACAAAGCGCGTGAGCAATTGGCTGATGGCATTGACCCGGCCGTGGCCAAACGCGAAGAGAAACAGGAACAAGCAGATGCCGCAGCCAATACCTTTGAGGCCGTGGCGCGGATCTGGTTGACCAAAACTGCGGCCAAGCGCGCCGAGGTGACTCAATCCAGAATCACCGCCTTGCTGGAAAAGGACGTGTTCCCCTTTATCGGACACATGCCCATATCCACCATCAAGCCGAGGGATGTTCTGGACAGGGCAGTGCGCAAAATTGAAACGAGAGGCTCAATTGACACGGCGCACCGGGCAAAGCAGATATGCGGACAGATTTTTCGGTATGCGGTTGCAATTGGTCTGGCCGAGCGAGATGTGACGACCGACCTTCGCGGCGCACTCTCGGCAATACCTGAGTCGCACTTTGCCGCGATCACGGAACCGAAGCAGGCGGGTGAATTGATGCGCTCAATTTTTGACTACACCGGGCACCCCTGCACTGTGGCTGCGCTCAAGCTGTCCCCATTGGTGTTTGTGAGGCCCGGCGAACTTCGCACGGCGGAATGGGCAGAGATTGACCTTGACGCGGCGGAGTGGCGCATTCCTGCCAGCAAAATGAAGATGAAAGTTGATCACCTGGTGCCGCTGTCTACGCAATCGGTCGAACTGTTGCGCAGCGTGCAACCGATTACCGGGCACGGCCGTTATGTGTTCCCTAGTCTGCGCACGGGAGAGCGACCCATGAGCGAGAACACCATCAACGCCGCCTTGCGTGGCATGGGCTACAGCAAAGAGGTTCATACCGCTCACGGATTCCGGGCGCTGGCGCGCACCATCATGGATGAAGTGATGGGTGAACGGGTCGATCTGATCGAGCACCAATTGGCTCATGCCGTGAAAGACCCAAACGGCAGAGCCTACAACCGCACAGCCCACCTGCCAGCGCGGCGCGTGATGATGCAAAATTGGGCCAACTATTTGGAAAAGTTGCGCACCGGAGCAGATGTTATTGCGATCCGCAACGGTACGAAATAAACAAACTCGCCAGCCATAGGCTGATCCCCGAAAACCCGTTTCTCTGACAGGCTGGGCTGGCACCTTATCAGGGCATTACGGGGCTGTAAATTGAATGATTGCAACCGATATTGGCTACATGCTGATTACCTACCCATAGACATCGTCATCTCGTACTGGTGCGAACTGAGCGGTTTCAATACGTCCCATTGCCGGGATGCCAAGCAGGCGGCCATCCTTAGCGCCGTTGAAAAAAATCTGATTAAGTTCAGACGCAGTGATGGAAAGACGTTTAAGGACGATGTTTTCGAACTTGTCGCGCGCGGTCTTTTGCAGATCGAAAGAAACAGTTTCAATGTTTGGGCTGAGCAATTTTCGGACGGGCCAATCATCGACAAACCGCTGGGTAACCGGGAGCGAGAAACCTTGCTGACCATCATTGCCGCCTTGTGCAAAGAGGCTAATCTCGATCACACCAAGCATGCCAAAACCGCAGGGCTGATTCAGGGTACGGCGACAAGTATGGGCCTTTCTATCGGGGAAACCACGATTGAAGGGCATCTCAAAAAAATTTCTATGGTCCTAAAAGCCGCATGATCTAAGGGATTCGTGGGCAGCTGCCTATTTGATGTGGGCAGTTGCCCCTATTTTTCAGGGGAAAAAACCAGACTCGTGCTGTCAACTTCATAGGACCGCACGAAATGTCATACAAACCCAGAGCTCATAAAGCGCCGATTACGGCGACCATTCCCGCAGCTAAATCAGCCATTCAACTCTCAGTGTTCGACGCACTGCCAGACAGCGCTTTCATTCGTGAGAGCCAACTGGTCCAAAGCCCTAAAAGGCCAGACCACCCGGCCCCATTGCCGTTCAGCGCTCCAACCTTGTGGCGCAAGGTCAAGGCAGGCACGTTTCCCAAACCTGTAAAACTTTCTGAACGCGTCACTTGCTGGAAAGTTAGTGAAGTGCGCGCCTGGATGATGGCGCAGGCCGTGGCTTAAGGGTTGAGCCATGACCTTCGATCGCAACCGGCTCCCTGACCCCACTACCTACTTTCAAAACCAAGGCCTGACTCTCAAAGGCCCTCGCTCAGCCAAGTGGAAAACCACCGCCTGCAATTTTCATGGCGGTTCAGATTCCATGCGCGTCCATCTCGCCACCGGCGCATGGGTCTGCATGAGTTGCTGTGAAAAAGGCGGTGACGTGCTGGCTTATGAGATCAAGGCCGGTGGCCGCGAGTTTGTTGACGCGGCCAAAGCCTTGGGCTGCTGGGTGGACGATGGCCGTTTGCACGCGCCAACCAAGCCTACGCCACTCAGCCCGCGCCTTGCGTTGTCGGTGGTGGCGTTTGAATCGACGCTCGCCGCCGTGGCTGCAGGCAATGTGGCCCACGGTGTGGCGCTGTCCGATGCCGACCGGGCGCGCCTGATGGTGGCTGCCAATCGCATCAACCGATTGGTGGAGGCATTCGCATGAAAAAGCAGGACTACGAGCACTTCGCAGCCAGTTTGGACGCGGATGCGGATGCCGGCCAATCAGTCACATGGGCAGCGCCCAAGGAAATCAAAGCCGATTTACCCTTTGCGCCTGCATTTGACGCGAAGGCACTGTTGCCCCCGACGCTGGCCGACTTTGTGTTGGACGAGGCCGACCGGATGCCTTGTTCGCCGGACTACATCGCGGCAGCGCTGATGG
>Ga0007791_10000168_pt1 | contig 18337 bp, 19 predicted proteins | sample CryBogmetaGMA05M_FD_60368 | JGI IMG/M metagenome (GOLD analysis project Ga0007791, IMG submission 60368) | Freshwater microbial communities from Crystal Bog, Wisconsin, USA - MA0.5M | ecosystem: Environmental > Aquatic > Freshwater > Lake | place: Crystal Bog, Wisconsin, USA | collected 2009-07-06 | reverse complement strand
GACATCAGTGTGTTGATCACCTCGGCCACCCGCGCCTCCAGATCGTCATGCGGGTAGACCGCGCTGACGAGTCCGTACTCCAGTGCATCGGCGGCCGGGATGCGCTCAGCCAGCAGTGCCATCCGCATCGCCCTGATCCGGCCGATCGCCGCGGCTACGAGTGCGGAGGCACCGCCGTCGGGCATCAGTCCGATCTTGGTGAATGCCAACAGGAAAAACGCCTTGTCCGACGCCAACACAACATCGCATGCCAACGCCAACGAGACCCCGACGCCTGCCGTCGGCCCCTGAACGACGGCCACCACAGGCTTGGGCAAGGCGGCGATCGCGCGGACTGTGCGGTTGGCCTCGGCGAGCAATGGATCGACCCCCTCCGAAATCGTGGCGGCAGCTTGGTCGTCCGCACTGATCCCGGCACCCGAACTGAACCCGCGTCCGGCACCGCCGAGTCGAACCACCTTCACTTCCGGATCGGTGGCCGCGAACTGCAAGATGTCGGCGAGGGTCTTAAGCATGGGCTCGGTCAGCGAGTTGAGGCTGTCCGGCCGGTTCAACGTCAATGACAGCACTCCGCCGTCAAACTCGACGATGAGATCTCCTATGCCCGTGTAATTCATGGCTGCACGGTAGCCCGATGCACAGGCTCATTGGGAGGGAGGTACAAAGAGTGGGCTTCACTGACGAAGGGCGGTAAACCATGGCGGGACCATTGACGGGCTTAAGAGTCGTCGAGCTTGCCGGAATCGGCCCGGGTCCGCACGCTGCGATGATCCTCGGCGACCTCGGCGCCGACGTGGTGCGCGTGGAGCGCCCGAGCACGCCACCGAAAACCAGTCCGAGCAAGGATTACTCGCTGCGCAACCGGCGCTCGGTGGCGGCCGACCTGAAAAGCCCGGCCGACCGCGACCTGGTGCTGAGCCTGATCGCCAAGGCTGACGTGCTCATCGAGGGTTTTCGGCCGGGTGTCACCGAACGGCTCGGATTGGGACCGCAGGACTGCGCCAAGCTCAATGACCGCCTCATCTACGCGCGGATGACCGGTTGGGGCCAGACCGGCCCCCGCAGTCAGCAGTCGGGCCATGACATCAATTACATCTCGCTCAATGGACTGCTGCACGCCATCGGCCGGGCCGGTGAGCGCCCGGTGCCGCCGTTGAACCTGGTCGGCGACTTCGGCGGGGGATCGATGTTCCTGCTCGTCGGGATCCTCTCGGCACTGTGGGAGCGGGAACAGTCAGGCAGGGGCCAGGTGATCGACGCCGCGATGGTCGACGGATCCAGTGCGCTGGCGCACATGATCTACGCGTTCCGGCACACCGGACTGTGGAGCGATAAGCGTGGCACCAACATGCTGGATACCGGTGCGCCTTACTACGACACCTATGAATGTGCCGACGGACGTTACGTGGCCGTCGGTTCGATCGAGCCGCAGTTCTATGCCGAACTGCTCGAGAAACTCGGCCTGGACGGCGCCGCGCTGCCCGGCCAGAACGATGTCGCGCGCTGGCCGGAGCTTCGGGCGATATTCACCGAAACCTTCGCCGCGCACGACCGCGACCACTGGGCGAGGATCTTCGCCGACAGCGATGCGTGCGTGACACCGGTGTTGTCCTTCGCCGAGATCCAGACCGAACCGCATAACACCGAACGGGACACCTTCTACACCGAGGCCGGCTCGATCTTCCCGGCCCCGGCCCCGCGGTTCTCCCGCACCGTGCCGGACAGGCCGACCGCCCCCGGTGTTCCGGGTGCCGACACCGAGGCTGTCTTGCGCGACTGGGTATAGTCCCCAACCAACCAGTAGGTCGACCCCTCGAAAGGATATAGACGTGGAGATCAAGGATGCGGTAGCCGTCATCACCGGCGGTGCCTCAGGCCTGGGCCTGGCCACCGCCAAGGCGCTTCTGGACTCCGGCGCCAAAGTGGTCATCCTGGACCTGCCGTCGTCCAAGGGCGAGGACGTCGCAGCCGAGCTCGGCGACCGGGTGCGGTTCGCGGCCGCCGACGTCACCGACGAGGACGCGGTGGCCAAAGCGTTCGATATCGCTGAGTCAATGGGGCCGGTTCGCATCGTGGTCAACTGTGCCGGCACCGGCGATGCCATCCGCGTGCTGGGCAAGAGTGGGGTCTATCCGCTCAGCAAGTTCGCCCGGATCGTCAACATCAACCTTGTCGGCACGTTCAACGTGCTTCGCCTGGGCGCCGAGCGGATGGTCAAAAACGAACCGATCGGCGAGGAGCGCGGCGTCATCATCAACACCGCGTCGGTCGCGGCGTTCGACGGCCAGATCGGGCAGGCGGCCTATTCGGCGTCCAAGGGTGGTGTGGTCGGTATGACCCTGCCGATCGCCCGCGACCTCGCCGATAAGAAGATCCGTGTGATGACAATCGCGCCCGGACTGTTCGACACCCCGTTACTGGCAGGGCTGCCGGAGCCGGCCAAGGCTTCCCTTGGCGCGCAGGTGCCGCACCCCTCGCGATTGGGCAACCCGGCCGAATACGGTGCGCTGGCCGTGCACATTGTCGAGAATTCCATGCTCAACGGCGAGGTGATCCGTCTCGACGGCGCCATTCGCATGGCCCCGCGCTAGCGTGCTGACAGAGGACTGACGACATGACACTGATCACCAAGTTCACCGAGGTGTTCGATATCGAGCACCCGATCGCCCAGGGTGGGATGCAATGGGTCGGACGCGCTGAATTGGTTGCGGCCGTTGCGAATTCGGGAGCGCTCGGGTTTCTCACAGCGCTGACCCAGCCGACGCCGAAAGATCTGGCCAACGAGATCGCCAAGACTCGCGACCTCACCAACAAGCCGTTCGGTGTCAATCTGACGATCCTCCCCGCGATCAATCCACCGCCCTACGACGAGTACCGGCAGGTCATCGTCGACGCCGGTATCAAGATCGTCGAAACGGCCGGTTCCAACCCTGCGCCGCATCTACCGATTTTCCATGACAACGGCATCAAGGTGCTGCACAAGTGCACGTCTGTGCGGCACGCCATCAAGGCGCAGACCCTGGGCGTTGACGGCATCAGCATCGACGGTTTCGAATGCGCGGGACACCCGGGCGAGGACGACATCCCGGGCCTGGTGCTCATCCCCGCGGCGGCCAAGGAGATCGAAATCCCGATGATCGCTTCCGGCGGATTCGCCGACGCCCGCGGCCTGGTGGCTGCGCTGGCATTGGGCGCCGACGGCATCAACATGGGCAGCCGCTTCATGTGCACGGTTGAGTCCTGCATCCATCAGAACGTCAAGCAGGCCATCGTCGACGGCGACGAACGCGGCACCGAGTTGATCTTCCGCAGCCTGCACAACACCGCTCGGGTAGCCAGCAACGCGGTGTCCCGCGAAGTGGTGGAGATCCTCGACGGCGGCGGTCAGTTCGATGAGGTGAAGGATCTGGTGGCCGGAACCCGTGGCCGACGCGTCTTCGATGAGGGTGATTTGGACGCCGGGATCTGGTCGGTCGGCACCGTCATGGGCCTGATCCACGACATTCCGACGGTTGGAGACCTGGTCAGCCGGATCGTCAACGAGGCCGAGGACATCATCACCGGGCGACTCGCCGGCATGGTCCGAACCGACGCCAGGGCTTGATCCCTGCCGCTCAGCGGTACCAGCGCCCCATACGTAGAAGCGCCCGCCTGAATCCAGGCGGGCGCTTCCACGTTTTTAGTGGTGGTCCGACGCGGCGTTAAGCCACCTCAGACGCGTACGGCCCGTGCGGGCCGACGTCGATCAGCTGGCGTTGGCCAGTGGCGGGACATCCTCGAACTGCTCGGAGGTATCACCCTCCACGAGGAAATCACCGTGATAAAGAGCTTCGAAGTCAACTTTGATGACGTCGGCACTGTTGTCGTCGATCCACATGGGTCTGACCCTATTAGTCTCTTTTAAGGAATCATTGAGTCACGGTTCGGAAAATGGTGGCAATTCTTACCGGCGGGTTACCGCGACCTCGATCAGTTGACCCGTTCAGGCCGTCACGGAACACTGGAATCATCGGATAGTTAGCTGGCTGGTGGAAAGGATGGCTGCTGTGCTGCGGAGAACCGCTCAGCTGGCCGTTCGCTCGCCGCGCCCGATTCTGGCCATCGCGCTGATCGTTATGGCAATTACCGCCGTTTTCGGGATCCCGGTCGCGAATCACCTCTCCGCAGGTGGTTTCCAGGATCCGACCTCGGAGTCCGCCGTCGCCGCTCGCCTGCTCAGCGAGAAATTCGCACAGAGTGATCAGCAGCTGCTCATTACAGTCACGGACGCTTCCGGAGTGACCGACGGCCGTGCCCGTATCGCCGGGACCGATATCGTCGGTCGACTCGACGCATCACCGTATGTACTGAGTGTGACCTCGCCCTGGACATCCCCGCCGGCCGCAGCCGGGGAATTGGTCAGCCGAGACGGCAGGACCGGCCTGATCGTGGCAACCATCACCGGCGGCGACGACCGGGCTCAGGGGTATGCAGCCACGCTCGCTGGTGAGGTGGCCGGCAACCGCGACGGCGTAACAGTCCTGGCCGGTGGCACAGCGATGATCTACAAGCAGATCAACGATCAGACCAAACAGGATCTGCTCCGGATGGAGTCGATCGCGGTGCCGCTGAGCTTTCTGGTGCTGGTGTGGGTATTCGGTGGCCTGGTCGCCGCAGCACTGCCCATGGCGGTCGGCCTGATGGCGATCCTCGGTGCGATGTCGGTGCTGCGACTGCTCACCAGTTTCACCGAGGTCTCGATTTTCGCGCTGAACATCACCACGGCACTGGGTCTGGCTCTGGCTGTCGACTACACACTGCTGATCCTGAGTCGCTTCCGCGACGAACTGGCCGGCGGCGCCACCCGCGAGGATGCCTTGGTGCGCACCATGAGTACCGCAGGGCGCACCGTGCTGTTCTCCGCGGTGACGGTGGCGCTGTCACTGTCGGCACTGATGCTTTTTCCGATGTACTTCCTGAAATCGTTCGCCTACTCGGGTATTGCAACGGTGGCGTTCGCCGCGGCGGCCGCAGTGATCGTGACTCCGGCGGCAATCGTTCTGCTCGGCGAACGGCTGGATTCCTTCGACATCCGCCGGTTGGTGCGCCGAGTCCTTCGACGTCCGGAACCGGTCGCCAAACCAGTGCAGCGCCAGTTCTGGTATCGCTCCACTAAGTTCGTGATGGGCCGTGCCATACCGATCGGCACCGCAATCGTCGTGCTGCTGGTGCTGCTTGGGCTTCCGTTTCTGCGAATCCAGTTCGGTAATCCCGACGACCGGGTCCTGCCAAAGACCGCGTCGGCTCACCAGGTTGGGGAACAGCTGCGCAATGACTTCGCAAGCAACTTCAACACGGCTGTAAGCATGGTGATACCGGAGGCCACCGGTATCAGCCCAGTCGAGTTGAACCGCTACGCCGCGGATCTGTCCCGGGTACCCGATGTGTCGCTGGTATCAGCTCCCGATGGAACTTTCGTGGCAGGCAACAAGATCGGTCCGTCATCGGCGCCGACTGGGATAGCCGACGGCAGCGCATTCCTCTCCGTGCGCAGCACTGCCGCACTTTTCTCGGACGCCTCCAAGGTGCAGCTGGACCGGTTGCGGGCCGTTGCTGAACCGGCCGGACGGCAGGTGCTCATTACTGGAGGGACCCAGGCCAACCGGGACAATGTCGCGGCTATCACCTCACGGATGCCGGTCGTACTCGGATTAATCGGCATGATCACCTTCGTGCTGCTGTTCCTGCTGACCGGAAGTGTGGTGTTGCCGCTGAAAGCGGTTGTGCTGAATCTTCTTTCGCTGTCGGCGGCTTTCGGCGCGCTGGTGTGGATCTTCCAGGAAGGCCACCTGGGCGCGCTCGGCACCACACCGACGGGCACGATGGAAGCCAATATGCCGGTGCTGTTGTTCTGCGTAGCATTCGGACTCTCGATGGACTACGAGGTATTCCTGTTGGCCCGCATTCGCGAGTTCTGGCTTCAATCCCCGCAGACCGACGCAGGCAGCGATGAGGCTGTGGCACTGGGACTGGCACGAACCGGCCGGGTGGTCACCGCGGCCGCGCTGATCATGTCGGTCGCATTCGCCGCTCTGATCGCCGCTCAGGTGTCGTTCATGCGGATCTTCGGACTGGGCCTGACCCTGGCGGTGCTTGTCGATGCGACCCTGGTCCGGATGGCCCTGCTGCCGGCGTTCATGAAAGTGATGGGTCGGTGGAATTGGTGGGCGCCGGGGCCGTTGGCCCGGTTGCATCAGCGCATCGGTATCAGCGAGGAGCCGTCCGAACGATCGGGGATCGGCGGGCGCCACCGGTCGGTCGTGGGGGCACGCGGCACCGGTTGAGCCGCTGGTTAGGGTGAGGCCAATGATGACGAATCCGGCCACGCCAGGCAAGACCCTGGATCATCCCTTCTTCGCGCGGATGTGGACGGTGATGTCCGCGCACGAAACACCGCTGCTGCGCAGGTTGCGTGGCGAGAACCTGGCTGGTCTATCGGGTCGGGTGCTTGAAGTCGGTGCCGGCACCGGAACTAATTTCGCCTACTACCCCGAGACCGTCGCGCAGGTGGTGGCACTGGAGCCGGAGACGCGGTTGGCGCCGACGGCCAGGGAGGCGGCGGCCGCTGCGTCGGTGCCAGTCACCGTCATCGAATCCACAATCGAAACCATGCCCGCCACCGAGCCATTTGATGCAGTCGTCTGCTCGCTGGTGCTGTGCTCAGTCGATGATCCCGATACTGTTCTGCGCCAACTGAACTCGGTCCTCAAGCCTGGAGGTGAGCTACGTTACTTCGAGCACGTGGCAAGTTCGGGCTGGCGAGGCGGCGTGCAACGACTAGCTGACGTCACCGTGTGGCCTCGCATCGCCGGCAACTGCCACACGCACCGCCACACTGAACGTGCGATCACCGGCGCAGGGTTCACCGTCGAGACTGCGCGGCATCAGTGGACGTTTCCAGCCTGGGTTCCGCTGCCGGTCTCTGAGATTGCCCTCGGCCGAGCGGTCAAGAACCTTTAGGGGGGTCCCCGAGAAGCGCAGGCAGTCGCTGCGGCAGTCCGGGAAGGGCAGCACCGGCCCTCTCGCGGATCGTCAACGTGGCCGTCTCTGACAGCGGTGTGGGCTCGGGGTTTACTTCGACCACCACCGTCCCGCGCACCAGCGCGAACTCCGGCAACCCTGCCGCCGGGTAGACGATTCCCGATGTCCCGACCACTACCATCACGTCGGCGTGCGCGACTGCTTCGACCGCAGCCTGCCAGGGTTCGTCGGGCAATGGCTCCCCAAACCAGACGATCCCCGGCCGGATCAGCCCACCACATTCGCAGGATGGCGGCATCTTCTCCAGTTCGGGCTCTGTCATTTCGGGCAGCGGTTGGTGATATCGCGAGCCACAGGTATCGCACCAGAAATCGAAAAGGCTGCCGTGCAAGTGGTGCACGGTCCGACTGCCGGCCCGCTCATGGAGGTCATCGACGTTCTGGGTGATCACGGTGACCTCGGCGAAGTCCTGCCAGTCGGCGACCGCCCGATGCCCGTCGTTGGGAGCGACCTGCTGCACCAGGTGGTGGCGCCACAGGTACCAGGCCCATACCCGTTCCGGGTGACGCTGCCATCCGTCTGTGCTGGACATTTCATACGGGTCGAACGTCGCCCACAGCCCAGTCGCGTCATCGCGGAAAGTCGGAACCCCGCTTTCAGCGGAGATTCCTGCTCCGCTGAGCACCGCGATACGCACATCCCCAAGATAGCCGTCATCGGTGATACTGAAACGCGTGGCAGAACTAAGGGCGTGGCTGCGAATTGATCATCAGGCGCCGATGCCGTTATTCGATCAGCTGCGGGTTGCGGTGATCGACGCCGTCCGAGATGGCAGGCTGCCCGCCGGGACCAGGTTGCCGACGGTGCGAGAACTGGCCGCCGAACTCGGGTTGGCGGCCAATACCGTGGCCCGCGCCTACCGCGAACTAGAGAGCGCAGGGATCGTGGAAACCCGGCGCCGCTGGGGTACTTTCGTCGCCCGGTCCGATCCTGCAGACGCTGCCATGGCGGCCGCAGCGCACGCCTATGCCGAGATGACCCGCGGGATGGGGTTGGGCAAGCCGGACGCGATGCGCTACCTCGACGCCGAGTTCAGCTGAATCTGTAAGGCTCAGCCGAATTGCAGCAGCGCGTAGACACCCCGGAAAGGCTTCGTCGGACCGAATTTCCAGAAGGCGGGGAAGACCGTGTTGAAGATGAACCCGCGGCCCTTGGGCATGGGGATGTCGCGCACGGCTGTAAGGCCGGGCACGGTTCTTACTAATGCGGACAGCTGGTTGATCGAGAGGCTAAATGGCATCGGCGGAACTCGGTAGGACTTGGTCGCGCGGATGCCATTGGGTGCGACCTTCTTGATGATCGTCGGGGGAAGGTCGAAGAACATCTCGGCGCCGGGAAACCGCTTAGCGCACTGGGCGATCAAGTCCATCGCCTCGTCGGGCTGCAGGTACATCATTAGACCCTCGGCAGTGATGAATACTCCATCTGAGTCATCGACCCGATCCATCCAGCTGTAGTCCAGGGCGGACTGGCCGAGGTTGGTGATTCGCGGTGTTGGGGGTAGTAGTCGCTCGCGCAGTTCGATCACCGGCGGAAAGTCCACTGATATCCACCGGAACTGCGCATCGGGGATTGCTTTGTCGAGGCGCCAGAAGCTGGTTTGGAAACCCTCGGCGAGCGCCACGACGGTAGCTTTGGGGTGGGCGCGCAGGTAGGCGATGGCGCACTTGTCGACGGCCAATGAGCGCAGTGCCATCTCCTGGCCGCGGAGGCCGAACTTGTCGTAGTTGACGCCGTGGGTGGACGTTAACGCGTCGCGCAATCGAATGGCCATCGGATCCGCAATGATGGCGTCGGGCAGCCCGGCCTGTATGGCCCGGCCATTAAGCGTCATCAGCGCGGTTTCGGAGACACCGGTGAGGGCTGCACTGGGATCGGTGGGATGGTTCATTTGAGTCTCAGCCTACCGGCGAGCGCCACGTAGGCTCAGGTCATGGCACGTCGCGTATTCGATGACAAACTGCTCGCGGTGATCGCCGGCAATTCGCTGGGCATCCTGGCAACGATCAAGCGCGATGGCCGACCCCAGTTGTCCAACGTGACCTATCACTTCGACCCGCGAACCCTGACGCTCGCGGTATCCGTCACCGAAACGCTCGCCAAGACGCGCAACCTTCGTCGCGACTCGCGTGCCTCAATGCTTGTCAGCTCGGAGGACGGCTGGTCTTATGCGGTCGCCGAGGGGGATGCGATGCTGAGCCCGCCTGCTGCGGCGCCGGATGACGAAACCGTCGAGTCGCTCATCGTGCTGTATCGGAATGTTCTCGGCGAGCACCCGGACTGGGACGATTACCGCCGGGCCATGGTCACCGACCGGCGGGTGCTGCTGCGGCTGCCGATCCACCACCTCTATGGCATGCCGCCAGGGATGGGTTGATCCAACCCGGGGTGGCGGCGCTGCGATACCCTGCCAGCATGGCCGAGGCAGAGTCTGATCCCAGCGAAGACACCAAACGTAAGTTCCGTGAGGCACTGGAACGCAAGAAGGCGAAGTCGGCGGGTAACGCCGATCACAAGGATATCGGCGGCAAACAGGTGCGCGCCCACGGTGTGGTGGAGAACCGCCGTGAGTTCCGCCGCCGGAGTGGCAGCGCCTAACCCCAGTGCTCAGCCCGTGGGTCGGCCGGGGGTGCCTAGACTGACGCCATGGCGCGTTTGCAACTGACTTCGGACCCCGCCGCCGACGCTCTGTTGTCCGAAGAGCCCTTCGCTTTGCTCGTCGGGATGTTGCTGGACCAGCAGATTGCGATGGAGGTTGCATTCGCCGGGCCGCGAAAGATCGCTGACCGCCTGGGTGGCATCGACGCACGTTTGATCGCTGAGACCGACCCGGAACGCTTCGCAGCGGTTTGTGCGCAAACCCCTGCGGTACATCGCTTTCCGGGTTCGATGGCCAAAAGGGTCCAGGACCTCGCCCGCGACATCGTCGACCGCTATCACGGCGACGCCGCCGGCCTGTGGACCACCGGCGACCCCGACGGCGCTGAGGTGCTGAGGCGGCTGAAGGCGCTGCCTGGTTTCGGCGAGCAGAAGTCGAAGATCTTCCTTGCACTGCTGGGCAAGCAGTACGGGGTGACCCCGAAGGGCTGGCGAGCGGCCGCAGGAGATTACGGCAGGGACGGTACCCACATGTCGATCGCAGACGTGGTCGATAAGGGGTCGCTGGATCAGGTTCGGGCGTACAAGAAGAAGATGAAAGCGGCCAAGGCTGCAGCAGCCAAGGTCTGAGGAACTGGAGACGAACAATGAAGACACATCTCAACTGCCCCTGCGGTGAAGCGATTCGCGGCAAGGACGAGGACGAACTGGTCGAGCTTGCTCTAGCGCATCTGGCTGAAGCACACCCGGGTATGGAGTATGAGCGGGAGCACATCCTGTTCATGGCCTACTAGATGCCGCGGTTGGATCCCGGCCGGACGACGACCGACAACTGGCTCGATCACCCGTACCTGAGCCGTTCTTTTCAACGTGTGCGGGAGTTCGCACCCTCGGCACGCGTCGGGAACGACTCCGGCATCGTCAGCGTGCTTCCCGTCGAATTGCAGGATCTCGGCAGCATCGAGATGGTGGCCACGGACGGCTCGACTACGACCGTCGATCGACAGTTCACTGAGACGAACGGTGAGAGCCTCGTCGTTCTCAAGGACGGGGTGGTGGTGTACGAGCGTTACGCGAACGGCATGACGCCGCGAACGCCGCACCTGTGCATGAGCGTCTCGAAGTCATTCGTTGGCGCGATGCTGGGAATCCAGGTCGGCAAGGGCCTGATCGCGATGGACCAACTGGTCACGGATATCGCGCCGCAGTTCACCGGAAGTAGCCTCGACGGCGCCACCATCCGTCAGGTCATCGACATGACGGCCGGAACCGAGTTCGTCGAGGATTACGACCTGTATAGCCATCCCGATGCCTCGAATCCGCTCCTCGACTACGAGCGGCAGGCTAGTTATCGGCGGCTCGGCGGTCTCGCGCCGATAGGCATGTACGCCCACTTCCATACCTATCCGAAATCACGTGATCACGGGAGCTACTTCGATTATCGATCCGTGCTGACCAACGTCGCGGCCCGTCTGGTGGAGATCGTCGCCGAACGGCGGTTCGTGGATGCGCTGTCGGAGCAACTCTGGGCACCGCTCGGCATGGAGCACGACGCGGACCACATGCTCGATGTCGTCGGCGACGCCGTCGTCGAAGGCGGATTGTCGTGTTCGACTCGCGACCTGGCGCGTTTTGGTCTCGCCTATCTCCGCGATGGGCAGGGCATCATCCCGATGGAGTGGGTCCACGACACACAGCATGGGGATGAGGATGCAAAACGTTGCTTTCGGGACAGTCCGACGACTACGGCAGAAGAGCGCGCGGACTGGTCCATGTATCGGAATGCGTTCTGGGTATTGAAGGGCGACCGCGCGTTCACGGGCATCGGCATGTTCGGCCAGTATTGCTATGTCGACGTTCCCTCGCGCGTGGTGATTGCGCGTTTCTCGAGCTTTACGACTCCGACGCCAGTGGATGAAAGTGATGAGACGGTCCGAAGCTTCAGCGCGATCATCGAGGCCCTGCTCTAAACAGCGGTCACGGTACGACGGTCGAGCCGATCGTCGGCATGAAGGTGCACTGCTTGTCCATGGTGGTCACCTGACCGAAGATCGTCGAGATGATGCTGCCCGAACCCGTGTCCGCGATGGCGGTCAGTGTGGTCGGGCCTTCAGGATTGATACCGGGGTTGGGCTTGAGAGTTGCACTGCCCGAGCGACCGGTGGTGAGGTTGACCCAGGTGACGTTGAGCGGCAACTTCTGTTCAGCGGCCGGCGCAGGCGTACCCACGGCGGTGAACACGTAGGCCGTCTGGCCCGCGCCGGGACCCGGTGTCGGGATCTTCGCCGGCCCGGCGACCGATAGCGCGGCGGCGATAACGTTGCCGCCATCTTTGAGGCAGCCACTGCTGATCGACGGGTACATGAAGTCCTGGGTCGGCGGGCTGTTGGGATCGAATGACGGTGCCGCCGCCGGTGCAGGCGCGGGAGCGGCCGACTGAACCGGCGCCGCAGCCTGGGCGATGGCTGCGGCCGGGCTCACCATCTGGGAGACCTCCGGCATGGGGTTTGCGGACAGGGGCATCACATCCGCAACTGGTCCGGCGGCGTGCGCGGGGTCGATGCCGGTGGGCAGGTGGGCGTCGGTGCCCGGAATCGCGCCGGCGGCAGGCACGTGCTGCTCCAGCGGGATCGGCCCATTGCCGGTGCCGGGTGTCATCAAAGGCATGGTGCCGTGGGCGGGACCGACTGCGGCCTGCTGGGTGACGGCGCCCGATGGGACGGCGCCCGATGGCAGGGCCGACGCCAGACCGGCTGGACCGCCGTCCTGGACGAAGCGGGTGAGCGCATCAGCCAGCGCCGCCGATCCGGCAGGCGTGGCGGGGTTACCCGCCAATTGCGACGCCGCCGCCAGTAACAACTGCTGCGCCGACGACGGAGTGGCCGCGGCCTGCTGGATCACCGGGCTGAGGCTCTGCACCGCCTCCATGCCGGGCAGCTGAATCGGATCCAACGGGATTGTCGGGTCAGCCGCCGAGACCGGACTGAGCACCACCGCAGTCATGGCGAACGCGGTGGCGGTCAGGCCGGTGGCCAGCTTGGAGATCTGCGACACGGTGTTTCCCCGTCAGTTGGTTGGTGGTCAGGACAGCGCGGGTCAGGGCAGAGCTGCCAACAGCGGCAGCGGGTTGAGCACCCCGCCCGCAGGCGCAGCCGGAGCGATCTGGGCGACGCCGCCGACGGGCGGGACGGTCACCGGCGCGGTGAGCGGAGCGGGTGAGATGACCGGCGTATTACCGATCAGCGGCATCTGTGCCGGCGCCAGATTGACCAGGCTGCCGGGAATACCGAACTGGTTCAGCAGTGGAAGGTATTCGGATATGGGGCTGGCTGAGGCCGCAGGCGGCAGGACCGGGGCCGCACCCGGAACGTTGATGGGCGAGACCGGCAGTGTCGACCCGACCGCGGGACCGCCCACGATCGACGAGGCACCGCTGAGTGCAGTCGCTGCGGACTGCAGCACCGCGCCGATTCCGGCGGGGTTGGAAGCCAGCTGCTGGATCATGCCCAGGGCCGGAACGTCCGGCATGACCGGGGGTAGTACGGGCTCAGCGGCCGCGATCGGGCTGAGGGCGACGGCGGCTGAGCAGAGCCCAGCAGCTGCAATCGCATTGGCGGCGAACAGTTTTACGAAACGTGACATTTTGATCCCATCCCTTTGATTGCAGGTCCTGAAACCCGAAGGTAGCCCGATACAGGAGTTACTCAAGTGACACGAGTGGCGGTTATTCAACCGTTACGCGAGCGATGGCCATCGGTGACATCACCCCGTCGCTACAGTCACACGGTGCGCACCGCCTCACCGGGATCGCCCGCGGGCGGACGCCTGACCAGGCTGGGGCCGGCACTGCTGATCGGCAGTGTGGCGGCCCGACTGGCCTGGACCTATCTGATTCCCAACGGCGCCAACTTCGTGGACCTGCACGTGTACCTCGGCGGTGCGGCGGCACTCGATGAGCCCGAAACGCTGTATTCCTACGTGTACGCCGCCCAGACGCCGAACTTTCCGTTGCCCTTCACCTACCCGCCGTTCGCAGCACTGGCGTTCTATCCGCTGAGCCGGTTGCCCTTCGCCCTGGTGGCTTTGTGCTGGCAGCTGGGCACCATCGCCGCCCTCTACGGTGTGGTCCGGTGCAGTCAGCGGCTACTCGGTGGTGCCGCCGGTGCTGCCCGCACAGCGATGCTGTGGACGGCGGTCGCGATCTGGACCGAACCGCTGCGCAGCACGTTCGACTACGGGCAAATTAATGTATTCCTAGTGCTCGCGGTGCTGTGGGCCGCTGACAGCACCCGGTGGTGGCTATCGGGTCTTCTGGTCGGGCTGGCCGCCGGCATAAAGCTCACGCCGGCGATCACCGGCCTTTATTTCGTCGGTGTAAGACGCTGGGGCACAGCACTTTTCGCAGCCTTGGTATTCGCCGGCACCGTCGCATTATCGATAATCGTCATCGGCGATCAAGCCCGTTACTACTTCACCGACCTACTGGGGGATGCCAGCCGGATCGGGCCGATCGGGACGTCGTTCAACCAATCGTGGCGGGGTGGCCTCTCGCGAATCCTGGGCTATGACGGGGGCTATGGACCGCTCGTGCTGGTTGCCATCGCCGCGACCGCGGTGCTGGCCTTCCTCGCCTGGCGCGCACTGGATGCCGGGGTGGCGACACGGCGTGATCGGCTGGGCTCGCTGCTGGTGGTTCAACTATTCGGCCTGCTGGTCTCGCCGATCTCATGGACACATCACTGGATCTGGTTGGTGCCGTTGATGATCTGGCTGTTGAACGGGCCGTGGCGAATGCGCCCGGGCGCACGAGTGCTCGGCTGGGGCTGGCTGGCGTTGACCCTCGTCGGAGTGCCGTGGCTGCTCAGCTTCGCCCAGCCGACCATCTGGCAGATCGGCCGGCCGTGGTACCTGGCCTGGGCGGGCCTGGTTTACATCGTGGCCACGCTAGCCACCCTCGGGTGGATCGCGGCTACTGGAGCGCCGCGAGGATTCCGTCAATCTCCCGAGCCAATTGCACATCCCGATCGGTGATCCCGCCTTCGGAATGCGTCACCAGGGTGAAAGTGACTGTGCGCCAGCGGATATCAATATCGGGATGATGGTCGACATGCTCGGCATGTTCGGCGACTCGGCGTACTGCCTCAATCCCGTCGAGGAACGCGGGGAAGGTCACCGACCGCCGCAGCGCGCCGTCGGTGCGTTGCCATCCATTCAGATCCGCCGCAGCGGCATCCACTTCGTCATCGCTCAGCACAGCCATGCCGAAGACGGTATACCGTCACAGGCCATGCAGATCGTTGTTGCAGGCGCTTTGATCGCAGGGTCAGCTCTGCTGGTCGCACAGCGGCAGCGGCCCCCGGAACTGGCGGGACTGTGGGAGTTGCCGGGTGGCAAGGTGGCGCCGGGGGAGACTGAAGCCGAAGCCCTGACGCGTGAGTTGCTCGAGGAACTCGGCGTGGAGGTGGTGGTGGGCGAGCGGATCGGCGCGGATGTGGCGATCGGCGATGCGTTGATCTTGCGGGCCTATCTGGTGAACCAGGCCGGCGGCACGCTGGCGGCCCTCGACCACCGCGCGTTGCGATGGGTCGACGCGACCGAACTGCTTGACCTGCCCTGGGTGCCCGCAGACCGGGCCTGGCTGCCCGAGTTGCACAGCCGTCTTGCACGCTGATCAGCACACACGTTTTCGCGAACAGGCACTCACACTGCGACAATCACAGTCGTGACTAGCCCCAAATCCCAGCACGAATTCCGAAACGTCGCCATCGTGGCGCACGTCGACCACGGTAAAACGACCCTGGTTGATGCGATGCTTCGGCAATCCGGGGCGCTGAGCCACCGTGGCGACGACGCGATAGAGCGGCTGATGGACTCCGGGGATCTGGAGAAGGAAAAGGGCATCACGATCCTGGCCAAGAACACCGCCGTGCACCGCCGCAACCCCGACGGCAGCAAGACTGTAATCAACGTTATCGACACCCCGGGTCACGCTGACTTCGGCGGTGAGGTGGAACGCGGTCTGTCCATGGTCGATGGGGTGCTGCTGTTGGTGGACGCCTCCGAAGGCCCGCTTCCGCAGACGCGGTTTGTGTTGCGCAAGGCGCTGGCCGCGCACCTTCCGGTGATCCTCGTGGTCAATAAGACCGACCGTCCGGATGCCCGCATTGCAGAGGTCGTTTCGGAGAGTCATGACCTGCTGCTCGATGTCGCCACCGATCTTGACGCCGAAGCCCAGAAGGCCGCCGAGCATGCTCTCGGCCTACCGACGCTGTACGCATCCGGTCGAGCCGGGGTGGCCAGCACGGTCGAGCCCGCCAACGGCGAGAACCCGCAAGGAGAGAACCTCGATCCACTGTTCGACGTTCTGCTCGAACACATTCCGCCGCCGAGGGGGAACCCGGAGGCACCGCTGCAGGCGTTGGTCACCAACCTGGACGCATCGGCGTTCCTCGGCCGTCTCGCACTCATCCGGATCTACAACGGCAGGCTGCGCAAGGGTCAGCAGGTCGCCTGGATGCGCGAGGTCGACGGACTTCCCGTCATCACCAGCGCCAAGATCACCGAACTGCTGGCCACCGAAGGTGTGGACCGAAGCCCGACTGATGAGGCCGTGGCCGGGGATATCGTCGCCGTCGCCGGTATGCCCGAAATCATGATCGGTGACACCCTGGCCGATCCCGAGCACGCGCACGCACTTCCGCGCATCACCGTCGACGAGCCGGCCATCTCGGTGACCATCGGTACCAATAGCTCGCCGTTGGCCGGCAAAGTGTCGGGCCACAAGCTGACCGCACGAATGGTTAAGTCGCGGCTGGATACCGAACTGGTCGGCAACGTCTCGATCCGGGTGGTCGATATCGGCCGACCGGACGCGTGGGAGGTGCAGGGCCGCGGTGAGCTGGCACTGGCCGTCCTCGTCGAGCAGATGCGCCGGGAGGGCTTCGAGCTGACGGTCGGTAAGCCTCAGGTGGTCACCCGCACCATCGACGGCAAACTGCACGAGCCGTTCGAGGCGATGACCATCGACTGCCCGGAGGAGTTCGTGGGAGCGGTCACCCAATTGATGGCCGCCCGCAAGGGCCGGATGGAGGAGATGGCCAATCACGCGGCCGGGTGGGTCCGGATGGACTTCATCGTTCCCAGCCGGGGGCTGATCGGATTCCGCACCGACTTCCTCACGCTGACCCGCGGGACCGGGATCGCCAACGCGGTGTTCGACGGTTACCGGCCGTGGGCCGGGGAAATCCGGGCCCGGCACACCGGATCATTGGTCAGTGACCGCTCCGGAACAGTGACACCGTTCGCGATGATCCAACTCTCCGACCGCGGCCAGTTCTTCGTCGAACCCGGTGACGATACCTATGAGGGTCAGGTGGTCGGCATCAACCCGCGCGCCGAAGACCTCGACGTCAACGTCACCCGCGAGAAGAAGCTGACCAACATGCGGCAGTCAACGTCCGATGTGATGGAGACGCTGGCCCGTCCGCTTGAACTCGGCCTCGAACAAGCCATGGAGTTCTGTGCCGAGGACGAATGCGTCGAGGTCACGCCGGAAATCGTGCGAGTCCGCAAGGCCGAGTTGGACGCCACCACCCGCGGCCGCAGCCGCTCGAGAGCCAAGGCGCAGAAAGCATGACCGCGCTGTTAGCCCGCCGGTCGATACGCTGAGAGGCGTGCTGAGACGACCGCGCAGTCTGCAGACCGGCGGCGCGCTGCTGTTGGCATTGGTGATGGTGCTGTCCTCATCGGCGTGCACGGTCGACGCACCGCCGGCCCCGCAGAGCACCGAGACGACCCAGGCCGCCGCGCCGACCCCCAAGGCGGCCCAGATCATCATGGCGATCGATTCGATCGGCGCCGGCTTCAATCCGCACCTGCTGTCGGACCAGTCGCCGGTCAACGCCGCCATCAGTGCCCTGGTGCTACCCAGCGCGTTCCGGCCGGTGTCCGACCCGGCCACGTCGACCGGATCACGATGGGAGATAGACCCCGCTCTGCTGGTATCGGCTGCGGTGACCGACACGCGCCCGTTCACCGTCACCTACAAGATCCAGCCCGAGGCGGCATGGACCGACAACGCTCCCATCGCTGCCGATGACTTCTGGTACCTGTGGCGTCAGATGGTCAGTCAGCCGGGGGTTGTCGATCCGGCAGGCTATGACCTGATTACCGGCGTCCAGTCCGTCGACGGCGGCAAGACCGCGCTCGTCACCTTCGCCCAGCCGTACCCCGCGTGGCGCGAACTGTTCAACGACCTGCTGCCGGCCCATATCGTCAAAGACGTGCCCGGTGGTTTTGCGGCCGGGTTGGCCCGAGCGCTGTCGGTGACCGGTGGCCAGTTCCGGGTCGACACCATCGACCCGCAGCGTGACGAGATCCTGCTCGCCCGCAACGACCGATTCTGGGGCCAGCCGGCCGCGCCCGACCAGATTCTGTTCCGGCGGGCCGGGGTCCCTGCCGCACTGGCCGACTCGATCCGCAATGGCGATACCCAGGTGGCTCAGGTGCACGGCGGGGCGGCGGCTTTCGCCCAGCTCTCGGCAATTCCTGATGTGCGCACCGGCCGGGTGATCACGCCGCGGGTCATGCAGTTGACGTTGCGGGCCCAGCAGCCGAAGCTGGCGGATCCCCTTGTGCGCAAAGCGATTCTGGGCCTGAT
>Ga0007791_10000167_pt1 | contig 18377 bp, 13 predicted proteins | sample CryBogmetaGMA05M_FD_60368 | JGI IMG/M metagenome (GOLD analysis project Ga0007791, IMG submission 60368) | Freshwater microbial communities from Crystal Bog, Wisconsin, USA - MA0.5M | ecosystem: Environmental > Aquatic > Freshwater > Lake | place: Crystal Bog, Wisconsin, USA | collected 2009-07-06 | reverse complement strand
GGGCGAGCCGGGCCAGCGTGCCGTGCTCGCGGGCCGTCGCGGAGAGCTTCGCCTGATCGCCCAGCACCGCCGGGTCGACCAGCGCCCGTTCGAGCGCTTCGAACCGCGCGAGCTTGCCTTCCAAGTCGCCGCGGAGCCCGCCGGAGGAGGAGTCTGCCATGGATCGGGACCGCCCGGCCCGCCGGGGTGCGGATCAGCGCCGACCACTCGCGGGCCGACGCGGCATCAGGACGCGGGAGCCTGCGCGGCGGGCTTCTTCTTCAGGCTCGCGTAGCCGGCGCCGGCGAACTTCGACTTGAACTTCTCGATGCGGCCGGCCGTGTCCACGAACTTCAGCTTGCCGGTGAAGAAGGGGTGGCAGACGTTGCAGATGTCGACCTTGATCTCCGGCACCGTGCTGCGGGTGACGAACGTGTTGCCGCAGCCGCAGCGGACGACGGTGTGGCCGTACTTGGGGTGGATGCCGTCTTTCATGGTCCTGGAATCCGGAACGGGGATCGTGTCGGAACGTCCGAACACCGGCGGCCGCGTGCCGCTGGTCGATTCGGCGGAGCCCCTTACTCTACCGGGCCGCGACTGGCCCGGCAATGCGGACGCCGCTCACGGCTCCTCCGCCTTCTTTTCCAGCCTGGCGGCGCGGATCTGGCTGCCGAATCGCTGCGGCGACCCGTCCTGCCGCAGGACCTCCGCCGCCTCGGCGGTGCGACCGAGCGCCGCGAGCGCGAGCCCGAGGTTCTCGCGGGCGGCGTCGGTCCAGCGGCTGTCGGGGGCCGCGTCGAGCGTCATGCGCTGGAGGTAGTCGACCGCCGCCTCGTTCTCCCCCTCGGCGAGCGTGACCACGCCGAGCCAGTAGGTCGCGTCCTCCTTCATCTGGCGAAACATCCGCTCGACCGCCTCGGTCTGGGCCGGCGGAACGCTCTGGAGGATCCGCTGGATCGCGGCCCGCGACGGCCGCGCGGCGAGATACGACGCCTTCGCGCCATCGGGCCCGTCGAGGTCGCCGCGGAACTCGCGGACGCGGGCGTTGAACAGGGGACGCACGACCCGCGGGGGGCCGCGGTCGCCACCGGAACCGTCGGGGACGGCGGCCTGCAGCGACGCCAGTTCGCGCCGCATCGCCGTCTCCACCGCCGCATCGCCGCGCCGGCGGATGGCCGTCTCCCAGGGGAACTCCCAGAGCCCCACGTGCGCGTCGTCGCGGCCGAGGGCGGCCGCCGCCCGCCGGCCGACGGCCGCGGCGTCGACGGCGAGCCGCATGCCGTGCCGCGATGCGCACTCCCGATCGAACGCGGCCATGCGCCGCGAAAGGCTCCACGGGTCGGCCACGACGAGGATCGACAGCGTGCCGATGTCCGTCGCCTTGACGGGATAGGGCCGGTCGGGCACGGAGAGCGCGGCGAGGACGGCGGGATCCCCGGCCGCCTGGCGGACCGTCGCCACGCCGGTGCCGTCGGGCCCCGGCACCGGAAGCCCGTACGTAGGCTCGAAGAGGTGGACCTCGCCCGCGACGATCGCCGCCGGCACCCACGGCCGCAGCGTGCCGGCGGCGGGATCGCCCGTCGCGAGCATCACGCCGTCGATCCCGGCCTGCCGCAGGAGCTCGATGAAGATCCAGGACCGCTGGGCGGCGCTCGCGCGGCCCGCCAGCAGCACCTCGCCCGGCAGGAACCAGCGCGTGCCGGGCGTGTCGGCGGTGGGCACCATCGGCGGATCGCTCACGACCGCCAGCGACCGGATCGTCCACGCGAAGAGCCGCTGCGCGCAGGCGAGGTCGTCCTCCGCGTCTCCGCGCGCCGACTCCGCGATGTCGGCGAGCCAGCGGCGGTCGCGGATCGCGATCACGTCGTCGCCCGCGTCGAAGACTCCGCGGTCGAGGCCGGCGGCGGCGTTCCGCAGGGGCTCGCGCAGCGTTGCCACGAGCGGGTCGACCCGCCAGCCCTCGACCGCGGCCGACGTGAGGTGGCTCCACTGGTTGAGCCGGTCGAACGCCTGCTCGTAGGCCCGCTGTTCATCGAAGTCGTCGAGCCGCGAGAGCGCCGAGACCGCCCCCGCGACCAGCTTGTCGCCCGCGGATCGGCCCGCCACGGCGCGGGCCGCGGCGTCGGCGACCGGCCGCTCGACGGCGGCGGGACGGCCACAGCCGGCGACCAGACATGACGCCAGCCCCAGCGCCACGAGCCGGCCGTCGATGCCCCGTGCGACCGTCACCGTCATGCCGGTTCTCCGGCGAGCCGCGCCTCGTGGATGCGCAGGACGCGTTCGAGCACGCCCCCGAGACGGTCGAGGGGGAGCATGTTCGGCCCGTCACTCGGACTGCGGTCGGGATCGGGATGGGTCTCGAAGAAGACGCCGTCGATGCCGACCGCGGCCGCGGCCCTGGCCAGCGGCTCGACGAGCGTGCGATCGCCGCCGGTGGCGTCGCCGAGGCTCGCCGGTCGCTGCACGGAGTGCGTCGCGTCGAAGATCACCGGCACGCCCAGGGCCCGCATCACCGGCAGCCCGGTGAAGTCGTTCACGAGGCGGCCATACCCGAAGAACGTGCCCCGCTCGCAGAGAAGGATGTCCTGGCATCCTCCCGCGAGCAGTTTCGCGACCGGATGCCGCATGTCGCCGGGGGCCACGAACTGTCCCTTCTTGACGTTGACGGCGCGGCCCGTCGCGGCGGCGGCCAGGAGGATGTCGGTCTGCCGGCAGAGGAAGGCGGGGATCTGGAGCATGTCACAGACGTGCCCCGCGGCGGTCGCCTGCTCGGGGAGGTGCACGTCGGTCGTGACGGGCAGGCCGGTCGCGGCGCGGACACGGTCGAGAACCGAGAGCCCCTCGTCGAGACCGGGGCCACGAAATGCCGTCCCGCTCGTGCGGTTCGCCTTGTCGAACGATGCCTTGAATACGACCTGGATTGGGAGCCGCGACGCGAGCACGGCGAGGGCCTCGCCGATCCGCAGGCAGAGCTCCGCCGACTCGATGACGCATGGCCCGGCGATCACGACGAGCGGCTGGCCGGGGCCGCACCTGTGGCGGCCGATGGCGGCAGGCAGACGAGATTTCACGGCGGCGACTCCGAAGCTCGGCGGCATGGATACCGCCGCGGCTGAATGGTATCGAACCGCCGCGAAATGCGCCGCGCGTTGCAAAATCGAACGGGCGAAACCGGGCGGCCCACCGCCGACACGGGCCGAGTCTCGAGACAGCGCTGCGGCGAGGAACGGCGTTTCACCGCGAGAAACGCCGCGATGCGCGGGCCTTGGCCGCGACCGCCGGACCATGCGTGTCATTGGCACGCAATGTGCTTTTCATCTCCTCCGTGACGGGGATTTCGGTTCCCGTCACATCCCACACGCTTGGTCATCCAAGGTGGGGTCTCCGACCATTTCCGGGCGTGCGGTCGCCTTGCCCCTGACCCGCATGTCCATGGCAGGGTGCTCCTGTCGGGTCGGAGACCCCACTTTTTCTTTTTTCACGCCCCGGCCAGCGGCGGGAGGCCAAAAAACCGGCGACCCTTGACGATCGACCGTGGCGTGCGCTAGTTTTGCGGGGCTGCGGACGGCATTTTACGATGGCCCCCGCCGGTACGGGCAGACCGCCAGCGTAGCTTCAATTGGCAGAGCACCGCATTCGTAATGCGGGGGTTGCGGGTTCGACTCCCGCCGCTGGCTCTCGGCGGGCCTCCGGGCCGCCTTCGACCCTTCCAGCACGAGGATATTTCCATGGTTGCAACGGCCCGACTCGACATCCGTGATCTGATCACCGGCAGCGGACCGTTCGGCCCCGCGGAGGTTCGCGCCGTCGTCGAGGTGCTCGGCGCCGACGCGGCGGCCCACCGAGACCTGCGGGCCGCGGTCCGCGACCTCGAGTCGGTGCCCGAGCGCAGCCCCGCCGCCTCCGTGAAACTCGGCGTGTGTCAGCGGCTGCTCGGCAAGGCCCGCGAGGCGCTCGAGACGCTGAAGGCTGCCGACGGCGGCGCCCTCGCGCTGTTCCACCAGGCGCTCGCCCATGCGGCCGAAGGGGCCCACGACAGGGCCTGCGAACTCTTCGACTCGGCCCGCAAGGCGGGCTACGACGCCGCCGCATGCGTCGCCGCGTCGGCCGAATCGCTCCGCGCCCTCGGCCGCGGCGACGATGCCCGGAAGGCACTCGACGCGCTCGGCAGCGAGGGAGAGGCGTCGGCCGACTGGTGGACGGCCCGCGCCGGCGTGCTCTCCGACGCGGGCAGCCGGCCCGAGGAGATCGCCAAGGCCCTGGAAAAGGCCCTCGCCATCGACCCCGGCCAGCCCGCCGCCCTATTCCTCATGGGCGTCATCTCCGACCGCGTGGGAAACGAGGAGGAGGCCCGCGAATATTACGAGCGCTCGCTGAAGCGCTACCCGGCGTCGGTCGGCTCGCTCGTCAACCTCGGCCTCCTCTACGAGGACAAGGACGACTTCGCCAAGGCGCAGCAGTGCTACCGGCGGGTGCTCGAGGCCTTCCCCGATCACCCGCGGGCGCGGCTGTTCCTGAAGGACTCGTCGGCGTCGGGCGACCTGCAGCTCGACGAGCAGGAGATGAAGCAGCGGGATCGCCTCGACCAGGTGCTCAGCCTGCCCGTCAGCGACTTCGAGCTCTCCGTGCGCAGCCGCAACTGCCTGCAGAAGATGGGCATCCACACGCTCGGCGACCTGGCGCGGACCACCGAGGAGGAGATCCTCGCGAGCAAGAACTTCGGCGAGACGAGCCTCGTCGAGATCAAGGAAATGCTGGCCTCGAAGGGGCTGTCGCTCGGGCAGATCGCCGAGGCGGCGGGGGCCTCCGAGGCGGTGGAGCCCGAGCCCGTGGAGCCCTCTGCCGACGAGCAGGAGATCTACGCCCTGCCGATCACGGAGCTGAACCTCTCGGTGCGGGCCCGCAAGTGCACGACCAAGCTGGGGATCTCCACGATCGGCGACCTCGTGCGGCGGACGGCGGAAGACTTGCTGGAATGCAAGAACTTCGGCGTGACGAGCCTCAACGAGGTCCGCGAGAAGCTGGTGGAGCGGGGCCTCAAGCTGCGGGGCGACTGAACGACGACGTCGACTGCAAACCCTTGCTGAAAAAAGACTTCCGCGACACGGCGGAAGGCGCAAAGTTTGCATGGCAGCGGGTTTCTGAGTAGCCTCGACGGTATGCCATCCGGGCGGAACGGGGGTCCATGGGACCGTCGCCGCCCGGCGGATTTGCACCGCCGGAGAGCGTTCCGCATGACGTCCGCCAGTCTGAGGGAGAAGCCGGTTCGGGATCTTGCCCGGCTCGCCAAGCAGCACGGCGTCGCCGGCTGGCACTCGATGCGGAAGGACCAGCTCATCAAGGCGCTGGTCCGCAAGGCCAAGAAGGCGCTCGTCCCCGAGACGCGGCGGTCGGCGGCACGGCCGAGCACGGTGGTGCCCGGGGTGCGCACGAAGGCCGCCGCCGCCCAGGCGAGCGCTGCGGCGGCGGTGGCCCACAACGCCGAGGTGGCCCGGCGCATCGCCGAGGTTCGCGAACGGCTCGCCAGGGCCAAGAACCTCGCGACACCGCCCGAGGGGGGACGGAACAAGCGGCCGGCACGGGACCGCATGGTGCTCATGGTCCGCGGCCCGCACTGGCTGCATGCCTTCTGGGAGATCGTTCCCCGGAGCATCGAACGCGCCCAGTCGGCGCTCGGACAGGAGTGGCACGGTGCCAAGCCGGTCCTCCGCCTCCTCCGCATCGAGAACGGCCTCCAGGGCTCGCCCTCGGAGCAGGTCGTTCGTGAAATCGACATCCACGGCGGCGTGAAGAACTGGTTCGTCGACGTCCGCGAGCCGCTGCGCTGCCGTGTGGAGATCGGCTACCTCGCCGCATCGGGGAGGTTCCACGCCCTCGCCCGCAGCAACGCCGTGAACACGCCGGCGGCGTCGCAGTGCGACACGCTCGACGCCCACTGGGGCGAGATCATCGACGACTGCGACCGCATCTACGCCATGAGCGGCGGCTTCTCTCCGGAGAACAACAGCACCGAACTGCAGGAACTCTTCGAGGAGCGGCTGCGGCGGCCGATGGGGCCGCCGGCGGCCCGCGTCCAGCCCGCGTCGGACGACGACGGAGAAACGCCGGGGCAGGTCAACTTCCAGCTCGAAGTCGACGCCGAAATCATCGTCTACGGGGCGACTCGTGCCGACGCCTACGTCACCCTCCAGGGAGAGCCTGTCAAGGTCCAGCCCGACGGCACCTTCCGCGTCCGCGTCGACCTGCCCAACAAGCGGCAGGTGCTGCCGATCGTGGCGAACGCGCCCAACGGCGGCGGTCGCCAGACGGTGGTGATGGCCGTCGAGCGGAACACGAAGGCGATGGAGCCCTACAGCCGCGACATGCGCGACGACTAGCCGGCCAGCGGCCGGCGGGCGAAAGGAGCGTGAGGCGATACGTTTTCTGCCATGTTCGTGATGCGCCGACCCATGCCGGTGAGCTCTTAACGAGGCTTGTTGGGGGCTGAAACAATTGGTTCCGGTTGCGTGTACAGCCGTCGGTCGTGACCCCGGTCGCGTCCGCTCGGATCACATGCCCCGGGATTCGAGGCCACCCCGGTTTTCTTATCAACGAGCTCTCCGCATCCACGACGCCACGGCATTGCGGTGGAAAACGTATCGCCACATGCTTCACGCCTGCGACGCCATCCATGGCCGTCGCAGGCTGACGCAGTGAGGTCGCCCTCCAGGCGACCGGTCGCTCGCGACGCGACGCCATCCATGGCCGTCGCAGGCTGACGCGGTGAGGTCGCCCTCCAGGCGACCGGTCGCTCGCGACGCGACGCCATCCATGGCCGTCACCGATACCTGTCGGGCCGGGGCTGCCCGTGCCCCGTCGCCGGACGTTCGCTCCGGGCATCCTGCCCTCCACTCACTGCACGCCGGCGGCGCTTCGCCATCCTGGCTTCGCTTGCCGGCGTAGCCCGGCTCCCGGGGCACGGGCAGCCCCTCGCGAGCCGCGCTTCGGGGGATCGCTTGACCGTGATCGCGGTGGGTCGCGTCAGCGGCTCGCCCGCGCGGCCCAGCGCTCGAAGGCCTGGGCCGGCGTGGCCTTGAAGACCTTCGCGAAGGCATCGTCGAACGAGGCCCCAGCGTCGAGGAGCTCGCGCAGCTGCGCGAGCTTTCCACTGGTGGCGATCGTTCCCACGAATCCGCCGGCCGCGAGCGCCGTCGCCGCCGGATCCGCATGGCCGGCGAGGAAGTCGGCGACCGAACCGAGCTTCGACACCGCCCCCATCGCGTCCTTCCGCCACCGCGCCACGACGTCGGCCTTCGGCGCCACCCGCGTTGCCACCGCACGGCCCGCGCCACGACTGAACCACGCCGGCGCGGTCCGCCCGGCGAACGCGGCCGACCCGACCGCTTCCGCGAGGTGGGCCTGCAGATCGTCGGCATCGCCGGAGGCGGGCACGAGCAGGGCCCCGTACACGACGTCGCCCGACACGCCCGCGTGACTGACGACACCCTTGGGACGCTCGGCGTTGAGGATGGTCTGCCAGATCGCGGAGTAGTCGAAGGCCTGTCTCACCGTGATGAGCACGATCCCGCCCTTGAGGAGCGGCCCCTCGTCGCCCACGAGCTCGCCGCGCACCTTCCCGGCGACCTCCGCCGCCGCGTCGGCCAGTTCCGTCATGCGCGCCGCCGGCAGGTTGCCGATCACACACACCCCGGCCCGCGGCACGACCGTCGGCTCCTCGTCGGGGATCGCGCGTCGCCAGAGCGCCTCGCCCGCGGCGGTGCGCAGCTTCGTGAGCTCGGCGTCGGAGAGCTTGCTGGAGCGGCCCGCCGCCGCGAGGTTCTCGAGCGGCGTGGCCGCGGTGAGCATGTCGAGCCGCGCCCCCTGGTCGATCCACTTCTCGACGAGCGCGATCTCGGCGTCGGGCAGCGGCGGCCTGTTGAGCGGCATCCGCTGGCCGTCGATGCCCGCGCCACGGAGCTTCTTCACCAGCATGCTCGCCGAGCCCTTCCCGGGCACGACGGTCGGCGGCGTCCGGCCGCCCTTCATCAGGGAGCCGAGCGTCGCCATGCTCAGCCCCGCCTCGGTGGCGCCGCCCCCGTGGCATCCGAGGCAGCTGCGGGCCAGCAACGGCGCCACGTCGGCGGCGAACGAGACGTCGCCGGGACGGAGCGGGGACACCGTGATCGCGACCGCCGGCGTCGCCGCGGGCGGAGGCGCCCCACCGCCGCCCCGGGCCAGAACATCGAGACTGATCGTCGGATCGGCGGCATCGTAGGCCGCCCCGGCGTCGATCCACTTCACGAGCGTGGACACGTCGTCGGACGACACCTTGCCGCCGCCACGCGGCATGTCGCCCGTGAGGATCACCTCGACGAGGCGGCTGGCGTTGCCCGCGCCGCGCTGCACCATGCCCGACCGCATGAGCCCCTCGTAGGAAGCCATCTGGAAGTCGCCCTTGCGGCCGGCCACGTGACAGCCGCCGCACGACTTGGCGAGGATCGGTGCCACCTGCCGCGAGAACGAGACACCGGCGACCTTGCCGCCGACGGCGGGCGGCTTGGGCGGCTCGGCGCCGGCCCCCGACGCGGCCCGACCGGGCACGACGAGTCCGCCGACGTCCACGCCGGCCCGCTCGAGCCGCCGCCGCGCGCCCTCCGCGCGGTCGGCAAGCGTCTTGAATCCGGCCGGTGGCTTGGGCTGCGCCGCCATCGCGCCGAGCCCCGCCACCGCCAGCGTCAGCGACTCGAGGGCGGCCTCCTTGTCGTCGCCGTCGACGAGCTTGACCGCGGCGTCGATCCGCTCGCGAATCTCCTTCGGCGTGCTCGGCGGCGCCGGGTCGGCCGCACGGGCCGCGCTCGGCGCGACGAGCACGATCAGGGCAGCGAGCGGCCACGAACGAGGAGTCATCTCGACACCTTCTCGAAAGGGTGATGGGTCGCGCGCACGGCACCCGAGCGGGCAGCATACGCCCCGCCGGCGGGCCGTGTCACCACGGTCCCACGGGCCGGCCCGCGTGCCTGATGATTCGTCGACCACGCCATCCACGGCCGTTGTCCGGTGGTCGACCGCGGGAAACGCCGCGGAGCTTCCGGGGCGACGGCCGTCGCATGCGCGGCGGCCCATTGCGGCCAGAGTCCGCTAGGCCGGACGGTCCGACGGCGACTCCCCGAGTCCGGGGACCGTCCGCGGCTCGGGTCCCCGCCGCCGCCGACCCCTGCGGCCACGATGAGGCTCCCGCTCGCGGCACCGCCGCCGCGGCCGCCGCCGGTCAAGCGTCGCGACCGCGTTCGCGGCCGTCGTCACCACGACGGCGCTGAGCCACAGCACGCCGACGAGGAGGCCGATCCGCCCGCACACGGCCGCCCCGTCCGCATCGCCCAGGCCGCCGAGCAGCGCGCCCAGGCCGAGTACGACCGCGAGGATGATCGGCAGCAGCACCGTCGCAGTCAGCCCCCAGGCGAGGCTCCGTCGGATCGGATCGCGGTGCATCGAAGCGCGGCCTCGGAAGGGCGGGGGAGATGCCCAGAAACCGGGCCAACTCGCTCCACACGATTGTCACGGCCCGCGACACGGCGAGTCAAGAAATCGCGAAAGGAGGGGCCGGGACGCGGCGCGTGACGGGGACGGCGATCGGCTCCTGCGGACGGCCGACACGCCGTTCCCTACACTACGGGCGGATGTGCCGTCGCCCCGGGGGCACGGACCGGAGCCCGCTGCATGGACGCATCACCGCTCGCCTCGCCGCGCCGCTCGCGACGCGTCGCCGTGGCCGTCGTCGTCGCCACGATGCTGGCCCGGACATCGCTCGCCGACCGGGTGGAACTCGCCGACGGCCGCGTGCTCGAGGGCCGTTTCGCGAAACTGCCCGGCGTGGCCGTCGATCCGCTCGCCGAGGCCGGCAGCGGCACCGCCGGCGAGCCGATCCTCATGTGCGACGACGAGCTCACCCGCACGATGGTGTCGAAGCGGAAGGTCGCCAAGGTCGAGGAGGCGCCGGTCGATGCCGGCATGGAGCGCGTGCGCATCCCGCAGCGCGTGCCCGAAAACGGCCGCCGCGTCGCGGGCGTCGGCGGCATCCTCGAGACCACCCCGTTCGACGCCTTCGGCCGCCGCATCCTCTCGCTCGCGACGGCGTCCGGCCGCGTCGACGTGGTCCAGGGGATCACCGAGATCACCCCGCGCTGGACGCGGGTGGAGGGGGTGCAGACGGAGAAGCCGCTGCTGCTCGACATGCGGATGGCGACGACGTCGATCCCGCCCGACGTCCTCAAGCGGGTCATCTCGCAGCACATCGACCGCACGAGCGCCGACGAGCGGCTGCGGGTCGTGCGGCTGCTCCTCCAGGGGGAACGCTACGACGAGGCGAAGAAGGAACTCGACGAGGTGCTCGCCGATTTCCCCGACCTCGAGGATCTCGCGAGGGAGCGCCGCACGATCGCCCGACTCGCGGCCGCCCGGCTGCTCGACGAGGTCACGCTCCGCGGCAGGGTGGGGCAGGACCGGCTGGCCATGACGATGCTCGAGGCGTTTCCCACGGAGGACGTCGGAGGCGAGCTGCTGGAGGCGGTGCGCGAGGCACGCGACCGCTACCGCGACCGCCGCGAGCGGGCGGCGGGGATCGTGGCGGCCATGCGCGAACGGGTCGCGACCCTCGGCGACGCGGGGCAGCGCACGGAGGCCGCGGCGATCGTCGACGAGATCCAACGGGAGCTCTCGTTCACCTCCCTCGACCGGCTGGCGACGTTCGACCGGGTCGGCACCGACCCCGCGATTCCGGCCGACCGCGCCGTCGCGATCGCCGTCAGCGGCTGGCTCCAGGGCGCGGCGACGGGCAACGACAACCTCAAGCTGGCGCTCTCGGCCGCGCGGGTGCGCGACCTCGTCCGCGACTACCTCGGGGAGGCGGACCAGCCGGCCCGCGAGGCGGTGCTCGCGCGGCTCCGCGCGGAGGAGGCGGGCGATCCGGCCACGCTCGCGGCGCTCGCGGCCCACATGCGGCCGCCCCTCGATCCGCCGCAGCCCGTGTCGCCCGGCCTCTACGAGCTCACCGTCCCGGGGCTCGAGGCGGCGGGCAACGTCCGCTGCCTCGTGCAACTCCCCCCCGAATACGACCCGCTCCGCCGCTACCCCACGGTCGTGTCGCTCCACGCGGCGTGGTCCACGCCGCTCAACCAGATCGAATGGTGGGCGGGCATGCCGGGCCCCGACGGCACCCGGCTCGGCCAGGCGTCGCGGCACGGCATGATCGTGATCGCTCCCGCCTGGGCCGAACCGCACCAGGCGGCGTATGCCTATTCACCGCGCGAACACGCGGCGGTTCTCGGATCGCTCCGCGAGGCGATGCGGCGATTCTCGATCGACAGCGATCGGGTCTTCCTGTCGGGCCATTCGGCGGGGGGCGACGCGGCGTGGGACATCGCCCTGGCCCATCCCGACCTCTGGGCGGGGCTCGTCGCCGTGGTGCCGGCGGCCGGGCGCTACGTCACCCACTACTGGCCCAACGCCCGCACGCTGCCGATCTACGTCGTCGACGGCGAACTCGACCGCGGCTGCATCCAGCGCAACGCCACCGACCTCGACCGCTACTTCGCCAAGGGGTTCGACTCGACCTACGTCGAGTTCCGCGGCCGTGGCCACGAGCACTTCTCCGACGAGATCCTGCGGATCATCGACTGGATGGGCCGTCGGAAGCGGACCTTCTTCCCGCGGGAGATCGAGGCGGTGTCGATGCGGCCCTGGGACCGATTCTTCTGGTGGGTCGAGATGGAGGGCGCGCCGACGCGCACGGTCGTCCTGCCCGAGCAGTGGCCCCCCGCCGCCGGCGTCCGCCCGCTGCAGATCGAGGCCAAGGCGGCGGCCACGAACGTCGTCTCGGTCCGCTGCGGCGCCGACAAGGTCCGCGTCTGGCTCTCACCCGAGCTCGTCGACTTCACGCGGCCGGTGACGGTGAGCGTGGACGGCCAGCGGCTCCTCAAGGGACCGGCGGCGGCCGACGTGAAGGTGATGCTCGAGGACCTCAGGCTCCGGGCCGACCGTCAGCATCCGTTCTGGGCCGTGGTCGACACGGATCGGTAGCCGCTTCAGCGGCTCGCCGGGACGACGGGGCGACGGGCGACCTCCTGCTCCTGCTGCGGCGCGCGCGGCAGCACGACGCCCACGACGTACCAGCCCTGTGAACGCGTCTCCATGGCGAATCCCGACGTGCCGAAGTAGCGACGCACGAGCTCGAAATCGGGGAGCGTGCTCCCGTCGATCCGCTGCTCGCGGACGGTGCCGGGCTTGCCGTCGCCGAGCATGTCGTTGAGGAGCTGGCCGAAAAGGCTCTTCGACTTCGGCATCGCACCTTGGCGGAGCAGCTCATACGTGGGGCGGATCGACTCATCCTCGCGGCCGAAGCCGCGGGCGGCGGTCGAGGCCGGCACATGTCGGGCGAGTTCCGCCTGCACGGCGGCGTAGTCGGCGGCCGTGGCGAGGGCGTTGCCGTCACCCGCGGCGGCGAGCACCCGCTCGAGGATGTCGCGATGCGACGCGATCAGCAGGTGCCCATGGGCGACGGTGACCGTCGAGTGGGGCAGGAGTTTCTCCTCGCGGTCGCGGAGCTTCTGCCGGCGCCGATGCGCGTCGTCGTTGCCGTCGTTGCCGTCGTGATCCGCGTGGGCCACCGCGCCGCCGGGCGTCTCCACCTCGAGTTTCGGGATCGCCATGGAGTGGTCGATCAGTTCCCAGGCGACCTGCCCGGCGATCTCGATCTTCTGCATGTCGCTGTCGGCGTTCATCACCTTCGCGACGGTGGCCGCGACCTGGGCCTCGTCCGCCGCCTCCATCGCGATCACGATCCGCTCGCTGTCGGTGCCGACCGGGTCCACGGAGTCGGTGACGACCGTGAGCCGCCTGCCGAGGCAGGCCACGAGATCCTTCTCGACGTCGATCTGCGGGCCGTCCACGTCCTCCTTGAGCGAGGCGACCACGTCCCTGAAGACGCCCTTCTCGCCGACGATGTCGTCGACGAGCGATTCAGCCGACGCGAACGCGTTTTGCACGTCCCACTGCATCGCACACCAGCCCGACACGTCCCGGGTCACCCACGCCGGGGGCGCCACGTCGGCGGAATTGGGGAAGCGGAGCATCCTCGCTGCGGCGTCGAACCGTTCGACCGAGTCGGGGTCGCGGCCCGCCAGGGGCGGGGCGTAGACCATCGAGTGGTGCCGCAGCGTGGTGCCGCCGTCACCGAACGCCACCACCCCGCCAGCGGCCCGCACGGCGTCGAATCCCTGCCGGGCGAGGATCGCGACGTAGTCGGGCCCCTTTCGCTTCTCGCGCGGCGGATTGGTCGCCTGGTAGGCCTTCGCGAACTTGAGCGGATCGACGAACCAGCGGAGCGGGGCGGCCGTGGCGGCGGTATGGCCGCCGCAGTTCTCGAACACCGCGCGGTACGACTCGACCGTGGAGAGGTTGTCCTTCCGCCCCTGCTCCAGCACGGAGAACGCCCGGGCGACCTGCATCGCGTCGTCGCCGACGACGAGCGCCTGCGGCACCAGGGCGTAGGCCACGCGGCGGGCCCGTGCCGGCGTCTCTCCGCGCACGTCGGTCGGGTCGACGGGCAGTTCGAACACGGTGACCTGCGCCGGGGCCGACGGTACCGTCACCTTGACCGCCTTGCGTTCGATGAGCCGCTGCGTGATCCGATCGACGACGGACCTCGCCTCCTCCTCGTGGCCCGTGGTGTCGACGAGAATCACGGTGGCGAGCATTCCCGACTCCGATTCCACCGCCGCGGCCGCCAACTCGCCGCCCGGCAGTTTCTCGAGATCCTCGAGCGTGAGGCCGAGCTTGGAGAGTCGCTGCTTGCCGTTCTTCGAGATTTCCTCGCGGAGGTGATCGATGAACGTCTTCATCGCCGGGTCGGCCACGAGCTGCCCGTAGGAGGAGCCTCGAAACTGCTCCTGGAACCCGCGGAAGTCGGAGACGCTGATCCACGCGCGGGTCGTGTCGGGGAAGATGGTCTCGCTCGGTGGAAAGCCGGCGGCCGCGGCGAGCGTGGCGGTGAGCGACGCAAGCAGCCCTGTGGTGAAGGCGGCGGTATGAAGCCGGCGGCGGACGGTCATGCTTGCTGGCACGAGACGACTCCTCGAAATGGTTTGCGAAATCCGCACGATCGACAGGGCGTGTTTCAATATCGTGCGGCGGCGCGGGTTTTCTCGACTCCATCAACCGGCCGATCGCGGAGAACTGCCGTCACCGCGCGGATCAGGGGCGGACACGACCCCGGCGAAGTCTCGCAAGATTGCCCGAAACCCTCAACACCGTCCCGGCGGCGCGCGCCGCCGGGCGTCGCGGCGAACTGGGCAATCTGGCAGAAGCCGGTCGAGCGTGGGTGCTTGCCGGCCGCGGGATCACTCGACCGGCCCACGGCGTTGAAGGCCGCGCCGGCCATGGCGATCGCGGCGACGATCGCCAGCGCCGTCTCACCATCACCACGCCGCGCCGCCACGCCCGCGACCGACGCCGTCACGGCCGCCAGCGCCGCCAGGACCACGACCGCGGCGAGCGGGCCGTCGGGCCGGAACACCGCGGAGCCCCACAGGACGGCGGCCACCGCGGCGGGCCAGCCCAGGATCGCGGCCTGCGTCGCCACGACCGCGAGCGCATGGGCGGGCGTGCCGGGCACCGCGGGACGGCCGGGAGCCGACCGCACGAGGAGTCCGCGGGCGGCCGCGTCCCGGCCGCCAGCGGCGATCGTCGCGGCGGGCACGGCGAGACAGAGAAACCAGCCCGTCACCAGCACCGCGTAACCCGCGGCATACTCCGGGGCGAGGAAGTAACACACCGCCATCGCCACGAGCGTCGAGACCATCGCCGGCCATTCGAGCGGCGACGTGGCCGCGGCAGCGGGCGCGCCGCCCGGCCACGGCGGTCCGACCGCGAACGCATCGTGGCCGCGGAATCCGGGCCCCCACGCCGCGAGCGCCACGGCCGTCAGCCAGCACGCGCACCCGACGACGACGCGCACGCCCTCCGGCACGAGCGTCACCACCGCCGCCACGCCCAGCGCGACCGCGAGGGCGAACGACGGAACGTCCGCCGCCACGAAACCCCGGCGCCGCGCGACGTGGAGCGGCACCGCGGTCAGCGCCGCCGTCACGGCCAGCGCCACCGCCGTCGTCGATCGGCACACGACCGCGGCGGCCAGCGCCCCCCCGACGGCCCACGCCACCCGCAGCGTGCCGGCGCTCGCCCCGCCGCACCAGCGGATGCCGTCGGCACCGTCGGCCGCGCCGGCCGCCGCCACCGCCCCGAGCCCACCGCACACGATCACGAGTGGCAGCGCGGCCGCGAGCGGCTCCGCGGCGATCATCGCGCCGACCGCGAGACACGCCGCGGCGGCGATCCAGGACGCGGGCCGCCGGGCGTCGATGCGGAGGAGCAGCGCCGTGACCGCCAGCCATCTCCGGGCCGCGCCGGTGACGTCATCCACCGACCCGCGCGGCCCGATCGGCTCCGCCACCACGTCGCGCCCACGTGCCCCGCGCGACACGGCCGCTCACGCCCCCCCGCGCGGCCGGACGCGGCCCTGCACGCGGAGCGGCAGCCCGAGGATCCGCAAGAATCCCTCGGCGTCGGTCTGGTCGTAGGATCCGCCCCCCTCCATCGACGCGATCGCCTCGTCGTAGAGGCTCTGCGGACTCGTGCGGCTCTTCACGAGCACGTTCCCCTTGTAGAGGTCGAGCACGACCGTCCCGGTGACCGGCCGCTGGACCTCGCGAATGAAGGCGAGCAGGGCATCCATCTTCGCGGCATACCAGAAGCCGTAATAGACCATCTCGGCCACCTCGGGCGAGAGCCGGTCGCGGAGGTGGACGAGATCGCGGTCGAGCGTCATCTGTTCCACGAGCCGATGGGCCTCGTAGAGGAGCGTCATGCCCGGCGCCTCGTAGACGCCGCGGCTCTTCATCCCCACGAGCCGGTTCTCCACGATGTCGGTCCGGCCGACGCCGTTGCGGCCCCCGATCTCGTTGAGCGTGAGCACGATCTCGTGGGGCGCGAGGTCCTTCCCGTTGACCCGCACGGGCACGCCCGACACGAACTCGATCGTCACCGTCTCGGCCGCGTCGGGGGCCCGCTGCGGGGAGACCGTCATGCCGAACTCGACGAGGCTGAAGCCGTCGGTCGTGAGTTCTTCGAGCAGCCCCGCCTCGTAGCTCGTATGGAGGCAGTTCTCGTCGGAGCTGTAGGGCTTGCCTTTCGAGGCCTTCACGGGGATGGTGCGCGCCTCGCAGAACTCGATCAGCTCCTTGCGGCCGGGAAACCGGCTGCGGAACTCCGGGATCCGCCACGGGGCGAGCACCTTGATCGTGGGATCGAGCGCCTCGGCGGCGAGCTGGAAGCGGCACTGGTCGTTGCCCTTGCCGGTGGCGCCGTGGGCGTAGACCGTCGCGCCTTCACGGTGGGCGATCTCGACGCACTTCTTCGAGATCAGCGGCCGCGCGATCGACGTGCCGAGGAGGTAGGTGCCCTCGTAGCGGGCCTGCCACTGCAGCGTCGGGAAGGCGAAGTCGCGGCAGAGCTCCTCGCGGACGTCCACGATCAGCGCCTTGACGGCGCCGCAGTCGCGGGCCTTCTTGAGGATCGCCTCGCGGTCCTCGCACGGCTGGCCGAGATCGACGTAGACCGCCACCACCTCGTAGCCCTGTTCGATGAGCCAGCCGAGGATCACCGACGTATCGAGGCCGCCCGAGTAGGCCAACACGCACTTCTTCATCACCGCTCCTCACTCCTCACGTGACATGACACGAACTTCCCGCCGCACGCTGCGGCGGCCGTCGGCCAGGGATGGCGTTGTCCACGCACGGCTAGACCTCGTGCACCAGGGCCATATTGTGGCCTCCCGTCCCGAACCCCGCACCCGCCACGAGCAGGATCCGGTCGCCGTGCTTGAGACGGCCGGCCTTCATGCCCCACGCGGTCACCCGCTCGAGGAGGGCGGTCGTGTCGGGCGTGGCCACCATCGCCAGCGGCGTGACGCCCCAGTAGAGCGCCATCTGCCGGAGCGTGGCGGGGTTGTCGGAGAGGCCGACGGTGGGCACGGCGCCGCGTCGCTTCGAACGGGCGATCGCCGTCACGCCCGAGCGGCTCGCGACGACGAACAGCTTCGCGTCGAGCTCGCCCGCGATCCGGCTCGCGCCATCGACCACGGCCTGCGTGATCGGATGGAGCCCCTCCACGAGAAACTCGGGGGCCGGGAGAAACTCCTGCACCGGCACGCCCGCCGAGCCCCGCTCGGCCATGAACCGCCCCTCGAGGTAGTGCCAGCGATCGGCGAGGTACTGCTTCTCGGTCTCGCGGGCGATGCGCCGCATCATCTCGACGGCGAGGCGGGGATGGTCGCCGATCGCCGTCTCCCCGGAGAGCATGCAGGCGTCGGCGCCGTCGAGGATCGCGTTGGCGACGTCGGTCGCCTCGGCCCGCGTGGGCCGGCGCGCCCGCTGCATGCTGTCGAGCATCTGCGTGGCCACGATCACGGGCTTCTGATACCGCTGGCAGGCCCGGATGATCCGCTTCTGCACCATCGGCATGCTGGCGACGTCGGTCTCCACGCCGAGATCGCCGCGGGCCACCATCACGGCGTCGGCGGCATCGACGATCGAATCGAGGTTCTCGATCGCCTCGCGTTTCTCGATCTTCGCCACGACCCGCGCGATCGAGCCGCGGGTCCGCAGCAGCTCCTTGAGCAGTTTCACCTCGACGGCCGACCGCACGAACGACAGGCTCACGAAGTCGATGCCGGCCGACGCCGCCCACTCGGCGTGCTGCCAGTCGGCCGGGCTCATCGCCGCCACCGAGAGCTTCACACCGGGGAGATTGACGCCCTGACGGCTGCGGACGAGGCCCGCCTGCACGACGCGGCACCGCACCCACTGCGGGTTGCGTTCCTCGACCACGAGGCTGATCGTGCCGTCGGCGAGCATGATGGAGTCGCCGACCGCCACCTCGTCGATGAGCGGCTCGTAGGTCACCGTGAACTCGCCGGGCCCGGCCACGCTGCCGCGGACGAACCGCACCGATTCCCCCTCGACGCATTCGACGGAGCCCCCCGGCAGCTCCCCGAGCCGGATCTTCGGCCCCGCGAGGTCGGCAAGCGCCCCGACGGGCCGGGCCAGTTCCTCCGCGATGCGGCGGATGCGATCGAGCGACTCCTGATGCTCCGCGATCGAGCCGTGTGCCATGTTGAGGCGGAACACGTCGACGCCCGACTCGACGAGGCCGCGGATCGTCTCCTCGGAACGCGAGGCGGGCCCGAGCGTGGCGACGATCTTCGTGCGGACGACCTCGACCGCTTCCGGCGTGGTGGCGGGCATGGGAAGGCTCCTGCGGGCGGCGGGGCCCGATCCGGCCGCGGCGAACTCGCGGAGGCGGGAGCG
>Ga0007791_10000166_pt1 | contig 18395 bp, 16 predicted proteins | sample CryBogmetaGMA05M_FD_60368 | JGI IMG/M metagenome (GOLD analysis project Ga0007791, IMG submission 60368) | Freshwater microbial communities from Crystal Bog, Wisconsin, USA - MA0.5M | ecosystem: Environmental > Aquatic > Freshwater > Lake | place: Crystal Bog, Wisconsin, USA | collected 2009-07-06 | reverse complement strand
CATCCAGGAACTCGAGCGCCTGCTTGACGCAACACTTGTCGAGCGCGACCGCCACGCGGTGCGCATGACGCAGGTGGGCGAGGCAGTCGTCGAACGCTCCCGCGGTCTGATCTCAATGGCGAAGGATCTGGTCGAGCATGCGGCGCAAGCAGGCCGACCGATGACCGGGCTCTTGCGCCTTGGGGCGATTCCGACGATTGCCCCCTATCTGTTGCCGCCACTGTTGCGCATCAGTCGCGAGCGCCATCCCCTGCTTCGAATCGCCTTGCGCGAAGATCAGACTGCCAGACTGCTTCAGCAGGTGAGAGCAGGCGATCTCGATTTCGCTCTGATTGCCCTGCCTTATGAGACGGATGAGTTGAAGCTCGCGCCGCTCTTCGATGAAGAGCTCTGGCTGATTGCGCTTGCCGGCGACGCCGCCGCGCGCCTCGTGCGCCCGCGCGTCGATCAACTCGATCCTGAACGCATGCTGCTGATGGAAGACGGCCACTGCCTGCGCACCCATACCTTGACCGGCTGCGGCCTGGGCGAGCGGGCCAATCGCGGCGGGCTTGAGGCAAGCAGCGTTTCGACGCTGGTCCAGATGGTCGAAGAGGGACTGGGCTTCGGTCTGTTGCCCGAGATGGCCATCCGCTCGGGTGCGCTGAATCAGACCACGGTGATGGCGCGCCCGATTGCCGCACCCGCGCCAAAGCGAACGATTGCAATGGTCGCCAGACCAAGCACCGCCCGCGGGGTCGAATTCGATGCCATCGCCGACATCGCCAGGTCACTGGAGCCCTTGGCGACCCCTGCGCGCAAGCGTCGTCTCAAACGCCCGGCCTGAGACGCCCGAATCAGTCCCTGACCTGCAACACCATCTCGACCTCGACCGCAATCTGCGATGGCAGCGCCGGCATGCCGACCGCCGAGCGTGCACCGCGCCCGCGCTCCTCACCAAAGAGTTCGACGAACACATTCGAAAAGCCGTCGATGACCTTGGGCTGCAGGCCAAAGTCAGGGGCGCAATTGACCATGCCAAGCGTTTTGACCACCCGATCGACGCGCTCGAGCGAGCCGAGCACCGCGCGAATATTGGCAAGCATGTTGATTGCCACCAGGCGCGCAGCCGCCCGCCCCTGCTCGACATCGAGATCGACGCCGAGCTTGCCGGTGATCGGCGTGCCATCGGGATGACGCGGACCGACGCCCGACATGAAAAGCAGCCCGCCGGCAACAACGCCCGGCACATAGTTGCCAATCGGGCGCGGTGCGGGTGGCAACACGATGCCGAGTGTTTCGAGTCGTTGATCCAGAGTCATCTCAGGTCCTCTCAGGAAAATTATTTTTTTAAATCGACTCGACCTGAAAGCTCGTCCGACTCAGGCAAGTCGTTTGCCGATGAAGACCGTGGCCACCACCGCCAGCGCAAAACCGACAGTCATCGCCTGCAGCGGCTCGCCCAGGATCGGCACCGCAGCGAGGATGCTCAGGAAAGGCTGCAGCAACTGGGTCTGGCTCACTTTGAGTGCGCCGCCAATCGCCAGTCCGCGGTACCAGGCAAAAAAGCCGGCCCACATCGAGAAGATGCCGACATAGAGCAGACCCAACCAGGCCTGCGGTGCGACACTGTGCTCGGGCCAGGTCAACAGCGCACCCGGCAGCGTGACCGGCAGCGCCATCACGCAGATCCAGCAGATCACCCGTTCGGCACCCAGCGCCGGTGTGACCACGGCGCCGAAGACATAGCCGAGCGCCGCTGCCAGCACCGCGCCCAAAAGCAGCAGATCAGCCCATTGCACTGAAAAACCGCCGCCGTGCTGCTGCGCACGAACCAGCGAATACGCCACCACCAGCGCAGCGCCTGCGGCAGCACACAGCCAGAATCCCAGCCGGGCTCGCTGATGCATCACCCAGGCCGCGACCGCCGCCGTCACCAGTGGCAGCAGCGCGATCACGACGGCGGCGTGGCCGGAACTGACATGGCGCAGCGCAAAGCCTAGCAGCAGCGGAAAACCCAGGGCATTGCCGAGGACCGCCAGCGCGAGCGGCCGGCGCTGATGGGCCGTCGGCCAGGGCGATCGGGTGAGCAGCAGGAAAATGATCGACAGCGCGCCGGCGAGTGTGGCGCGGCCAAAAGTGACGAACCAGGGCGAGAGCTGAGGGGCTTCAGCGGTGCCGGTGGCCAGCCGGGTCATCGGCAAGGTGACCGCAAACACCGCCACCCCAAGCAGACCCAACCACATCCCGCGGGTTTCCTGCGGTGTATTGACCGACTTCAACGACGCGCAGACCGCAAAACCCTGACGATCACTGCAAGCGCTGCCACCGCCACGATCACAAAAAGTGCGCCGCTCCAGACTTCAAACGCCAGACCCGCCAGGCGCGCCGAGGCCGCATCCGCGCAGGTCGCGCCCACCCGAAACATCGCGGGCCAGATCGCGTCGAGCTGCCAAGCCATGAGGGTGCGATCGGCCCAGGTAAAGGCGCACGACAGGGTCTTGGCCGCAACGGTGTGCTGATACCAGGCGGCCAGCACGCCTCCGATCGACAGGGCCAATAGCAGGAGCGCCGCGACAATGGGACCAAGCCGGGGCAGGCTGCGGGCAATCAGCGCACCGACGAAGGCGACCACGACGATCGCCATGACCACCACCCGCTGCATCACACACCAGGCACACGGCTCGATGCCGAATCCATGCTGCGACACCAGCGCAATCAGCAGTGCGATCAGGCAGACCACGCCGATCGCGGCCAGCAGGCGGACGGATCGGCTGTCGCGGCGGTCAATGAAGAGGGGGCGTGAGCTTGGCATCGTCGAATCATAGCCGCTCGGCGCTCGCCCGAGGCCGGTGACGGGGCGCAAGACACTTAGGACTGTGGCGGCGTGTAGACTCGCCGCCAATGATGGATCTTCGCACCCGTGTTCTGCCTAACGGCCTGACGATCGCCTCGGTGAGGCTGCCCGGGTTCCGCACCGCGGCGGTCGGCACCTTTGTCAGGGTCGGATCGCGCGACGAGCCTGCCGCACTCAACGGCATCTCGCACTTTCTCGAGCACATGGCGTTCAAGGGCACGGCCACGCGCGATGCCCGCCGCATCTCGCTCGAGATCGAGCGGGTCGGCGCGATGATGAATGCCTATACCGCCAAGGACCACACCGCCTTTCATACCGTGCTGCTGGCTGAACATATGCCGGTAGCGCTCGATGTCCTGGCCGATGTGGTGCTGCGCTCGACCTTCCCGCCCGACGAGATCGAGCGCGAACGACAGGTCATCCTGCAGGAGATCGGTGAAGCCGGGGACGATCCCGAATCGATCGCTCAGGATGAATTTGATCTGCGCGCCTATCCCAAACAGGCCTTTGGCCGACCGATCCTGGGCAATGCCCGTTTCGTCAAGCGCGTTGGACGCGACGATTTTCGCGACTACCTGGGCACGCATTATTTCGGCAGCAACACCGTGGTCTCGGCGGTCGGCGACATCGATCACGAACGCTTTGCCGACGAGGTCGAACAACGCTTCGGTGCGATGCCACAGGGCGTCCGATCGCAGCGCGAGGCCGCGCGCTATGTCGGCGGCTTCCGGCATGTCGATGACGACTACGAGCAGACCTCGGTTGCGCTCGGCTGGCCGGCCCCGGCACGCAGCGACCCGGCATTCCCGGTGTATGAACTGCTGGGCGAACTGCTGGGCGGCGGCATGTCGTCGCCGCTCTTTCAGGCGGTCCGTGAACGGCATGGCCTGGCCTACCAGATCGACGCCTGGACCGAAGGCCATGATGACTGCGGTCTGCTGCAGGTGACCGCCGGCGTTGCACCGCGCAATCTGCGGCTCTTTTTCGATGTGGTCTGCGGCGAGATCAGCGAACTGACCCGGCGCATCACGCCGGAAGATCTCGAACGCACTCGCAATCAGCAGGCCACGCATCTGGCCCGCAGCCTCGAGCGACCGATGGAGCTGGCCGAGACCGTGGCCCGTGACCTGCTGGTGCATGGCCGAGTACTCTCGCCGATCGAGCGGATTGCCACCACGATGGCGATCGGCGAGACCGAACTGCAGCAGGCCGCACGCGACCTGCTGTCGCAGCCACCGACGCTGGTGCTGGTCGGGCGGGCCGGGCGCGGTGATCATCACCGGGCGGTCAGACGCAGCCTCGACCACTGACCGATACGGGTCGACTGAGGCCAGGTCAGGTCGGCTTAGTTCACCTTGACTTAGGTCACCTTGACTTAGGTCACCATGACTTAGGTCACCATGACTTAGGTCACCATGAGTCAGCAGGTCAGGACGCCGTCAGCAGCGCGCCGGGTCGAGTCAGGACAAAACCGCCATCACGGCAGGCCTGCGCAAACGCCGACGACGCCAGCCAGCGGAACTCAGCCTGTCTGAAGACACCGATCGGATCGCCCTGATCGAGGCCATTGGCCGGATGGCAGGCGATCAGTGCACCATCGGGCAACTCGTCAAGCATGCTGCGCCAATGCGCCTCGATGCCCTTGGCATCGGTGAGGTGCTGCAGACCGCCGAACGCGGTATTGGCTGTCAGCCCGGCCTCGTCGAGTCGTCGGGCCAGTGCCGGCGCACCCAGCAGACGCAAGGCCAGTCGCTTTGCCGCCGAGTTGCGAGGACCAAAGGCCGGAAACAGATTGCGCACGACGATGCCGCCGCCGTGTCGCGCCACCGCATCGAGAACCAGTTCGCGCAAGGGCGGCAGGACATGGACATGCCGGTGGCTGTCGACAAAATCCGGCGCGCGTCCGGCCAGATCCTCGAAAGCCTGCCATTGGGCCGCGATTTCTCGCGCCAGCGCCTTGCGCGGCATCGACAAGGTGGCCGTGCGTGCGGCAAGCCAGGCCGCGCCGGGCAGGGGCCTGCCATCGGCCAGACCGACGCCCTCGACGAAGTTCAGATGCAAGCCGAGTGCCACGCCCTCGGGAATCTCGCGCAGGTGTTGCCAGGCTTGCGGCCAGCGCGCGCCGGCGGTCATCGCCGCGATCGCGGTCAGTCGCCCGCGGCCGGCCAGATCGAGGATGCCTCGGCTCACCGGCTCGGAGAGCGCGAAATCGTCTGCGCAGATCGCCAATCGCCGAACTCGCATGGCAGATCCGATCAGGCCTCGTCCCGAGTCGGCGGCGCGAGCCCTTCGTCGATGCGGTCGATGAGGTACAGCGGACGCCCCTTGACCTCGCGATAGATGCGGCTGATGTAGGCACCCATTGCCGCGACCGACAGCATCTGCAGACCACCAAAAATCATGATGCCGGCTGCGAGCGTGGCAAAGCCACCGATCGTCTGCCCGAGAAACAGGGCCTCGAAAATGATCCAGCCGGCATAGCCGAAGGCAAAGAGCGACACGATGATGCCGGCCCACCCAAAGATCTGCAGCGGGAGCGCCGAAAACGAGGTCACGCCGGTAGCGGCGAGCTTGACCAGCTTGCGCGCCCCGAACTGCGAGGTGCCGGCGGCGCGCGGTGCCACTTCAAAAAATTCACCGATCTGCCTGAAACCGAGCAGGGCGAACAGCCCCTTCATCATGCGTTCGCGTTCGGGGAATCGATTGAGCGCGTCGACCACCTTGCGATCGAGCAGCCGGAAATCACCCGCGCCTCGTGGCAGAACGATCCGGTCTTCGCGTCCGACGAACCGATGAAAGGCCCAGCGCAGCAGCCGTTTGCCCAGGGTCTCGGGCTCGGGGTCATGCCGCACCCCATAGACCATGTCATAGCCCTCGCGCCAGCGGGCAATGAAAATCGGCAAGGTTTTGAGCGGATGCTGAAAGTCGGCATCCATGATCACGACAGCATCGCCTGAGGCGATCTGCAGGCCGGCGGTCATCGCCGCTTCCTTGCCGAAATTGCGCGACAGACGAACCACCTTTACTGCCGGGCTGCGTGAGGCGGCCAGAGCCAGCGCCGGGCTGCCGTCGCTGCTGCCGTCATCGACCACCACGACTTCCCAGCGCAGATCGAGACTGCCCAGAAACTGCTGCAGCGCGCCGAGAAAATCGCCAATCACCTGCGCCTCGTTGTAGACCGGCACGATCACCGACAGCAGCGCATCCGGGCCCCGCGCCAGGATCGGCAGACGCGGCGCATCAGACACGGTCAGGTCGCGCCCGGACTCGGCAAGCGATGTGCCCGATGTTGTCGGATGAGTGACGCCCGGCTTCAACGCGCCCCCTGAACGGGCGCGATCGGGCGCACCAGCGTGTAGTTGTCATGGGCCATCAGGACCTCGATCTGGCCGGCCGCCAGTTGCGGCGCGACCTGCTCGTTGGAAATGATGCGCAGGCCGTCGCCTCGTGCATAGCAAGCGGCCTGCGACACCGGATCAATACCGATACAGGTCCGGCCACGCGAATAAAACGCCCCGGAAAACCGCAGGCTGCCTGGAACGCTCAGGGGCAGCCTGCCTTCAGGGTCGATGCGATCGACCTGCGCCATCAGATAGCGGGCTGAACCGGCGTTCAGCCGGCTGAACATTATCGGCGCAATCACGGCCAAAATGGCGACCCAGATCAGCCCGGCGACAGCCGCGATACGCAGGCGTGAGTTCGACAGCGTCGCCAGACGCGGCGCCAGCAGCAGCGCGAATGGCGGGATCGCAGTCAGGCAGTAGGTCCAGATGATGTTTCGGGCAGCAGTGAACATGAGCAGGGGCGCGAGCGTCCAACACCACCACCATAACCGACCCGGCGGTGCGACGGCAGCTTGTCCGGCATCGTCGGGGACATCTGCGCCACGGGGCATCAGCCAGGCCAGCAACCAGGGGCCGAGCGACATCACCGTAAACGCCCAGATCATGCCGATCGGCTCGATATGGGCCGAGCCATAGCGATCGCCCTTCCAGCCGGGTTCGATAAAGCGCATGAAATGCTCGCCGACAATGAAATAGCTCAAAAACCCCGGGTAATAGACCTCGGCGAGCAGATACCAGGGCAGCGCCAGCACCAGCGCCAGCACCAGCGCAGGAATCGAGAAAAACACCCGCCAGGTCTGCCAGGGTGCCCGCAGGGCGAGCCCATAAAGAAAGACCGGAAATGCGATCAGCGCCACCGTGGCCAAACCCTTGGCGAGCGTACCCAGACCAACTGCCGCCCAGAAACCGTTGCGCCATCTGGCGCGGCGGTCGGGACTCGCGGTGATCAGCCTGGTGGCGCAGGCCATCGCGACCGTGACCGCCAGGCATTGCACCGCGTCGGTCATGACTGCCCCGGCGGCAATGAAGCCAAGCGGCGCGCTCGCCACGATCAGCGCGGCAAACAGCGGTGAAACCTGCGTGATCGACCCGCCACGCGCGGCAAGCCGCATGGTGATCAGGATGACGATCGCCATGGTCAGCAACGAGGGCAGCCGCAGGGAAAACTCACTCACACCAAGCAGGGTCGCCGAGACCATCGCCAGCCAGGTCGATGCCGGTGGCTTGGCAAAAAAGGGCAGTTCCGGCGAGGAGTGAGGCATCAGCCAGTAGCCATGGGCGACGCCGACGCGCGCGATCTCGCCGTAGCGGGCTTCGGTGGTATCAGCCAACGGCAACAGCGCATTGAGCCCGAGGCGAATCAGCAGTACGCCAAAAAGCGCTGCGATCAGCAGAAGGACGATGGTCCGATCAGTGGCGCGCGCGGATCCCGTCGCGGCACGAAGCACAGGCTCGTCAGCGGGAGATAGGAGCATCGAGGGTGCAGAAAGTGCCAGCAGCGAAGACCCGCGGGAGCATACCGTATCGACCCGGGTCGAACAGCGCTTCGGCCGCGAGGCGGCCTGTTGAGCCTGCTTCAGCCTGAAACCGGCGAACAGATTTCAACCAGCGTTCCATCAGGACAACCGACGTACGCAAGCGTTTGCCCCCAGGGCTTCAATAGCGGCTCATGGATGGACACCGCGCCGGCGTCGACGGCCCTGACGATTGATCGCCAGCGGCCCCTGAGCTTGTCCGACCGAATAAAAAAGGGCCCGGAGACTTTCCGAGCCCTTGTAGTTGGTGGACCGAAGGAGGATCGAACTCCCGACCTCCGCATTGCGAACGCGGCGCTCTCCCAGCTGAGCTATCGGCCCAATCAAGCGTTTGAATATAGCGGATCGACCAAGACAAAACAAACAAGCAAGGGCCATCAGCACCTGACAGGCGCTCAGACCAAAATCAGGACAAACCTAGTGCCTTCGGCAGCCACAGCGTGATCGCCGGAAACGCAACCAGCACCGCCAGGCGCAGGATATCGGCGTACAAAAAGGGCATCACGCCTTTCCAGATCTGCCCGGTCGGCACATCGGGCAGCACGCTTCGCAAGACAAACACATTCATGCCGACCGGCGGGCTGATCATGCCGATTTCGACCACACACACGATCAGAATGCCGAACCAGATCGGATCGAAGCCCAGATGGGTGACCAGCGGAAAGAAGATCGGCACAGTCAGCAGAATCATCGAGAGCTCTTCCATCGCGGTGCCGAGAATCACATAGACCGCGCAGATCGCCACGATCACGAGAATCGGATTGATCTGGAACTGCTCGACGAAATCCTTGAGGTCCTGGGGCATGGTCGTGAAATTTGCGAAGCTCGCGAAGATCGACGCGCCAATCAGGATGGTAAAGAGCATCGCGCTCGTGCGCGCCGACTGCACCAGGATGTCGATCAGCACCGGCACGGTCAGCGTGCCGCGCGCCAGCGCAAAGAGAAAACCACCCATCGCACCGATGCCGGCCGCCTCGGTCGGCGTGAACCAGCCGCCATACATGCCGCCCATCACGATGCCAAAGAGCACCAGCACGCCCCAGATATTGCGCATTGCCTGCAGCCGCTGGGCCCAGCTCGAGCGCTCGCCGGGTGGTCCGAGCTGCGGATTGCGCGCCGTGGCGATCGCAGCAGCGGCGATATAGAAACCGGTGGCGAGCAGTCCAGGCACGACACCGGCCGCAAAGAGTGCACCGATGCTCTGCTCGGTCATGATTGCGTAGAGCACCATGATCACCGAGGGCGGAATCAGGATGCCGAGCGTGCCACCGGCGGCAATCGACCCCGCGGCAAACGAGTCGCGATAGTTGAAGCGGCGCATCTCGGGCATGGCCACGCGCGCCATGGTGGCGGTGGTGGCAATCGACGAGCCGCAGATCGCACCGAAGCCAGCGCAGGCTGCGATGGTCGACATGGCGAGCCCGCCGCGACGATGCCCGATAAAGGAATAGGCCGCGGCATACAGCTCACGCGACATGCCCGCGCGGGTCACGAAATTGCCCATCAGCACGAACAGCGGCACGACCGACAGCGTGTACTTCGCCACATCAAGAATTTCGGTGGTGCTTGCCGCCAAAGCCGCCGGCCACGACCTCACCAGACCGATGCCGACGAGCCCGACCACACCCATGCTGAAGGCGATCGGCACGCGCAGCGTCATCAGCGCAAACATGCCTGCGAAGCCGAGCAGCGTAGCGAGCATTCAGAGCACCATCCCGATCAGACCGCGCCAGCGGTGGGGTCGTCAGCCTGCTGCGCAGGCGGGCGAACCGCCAGAAACAGGTGCATCAGTGCGGTCAGGGCGAGCAGCGCGCCAACCGCATATTGAAACGGCGCCAGCGGCCACTGAAACTGCGCGGTGGTATCACCATCAACGCCGGTTCGCGCCGCCCGCAGAAACACCAGCCAGGATGCGCCGGCCAGCAGCACCGTGCACACCAGGTTCGAGACAGCGCCCTGCACAGCTTGCAGCCCTTGCGGCAGAAGATGGTCAAGCAGATCGAAGATGACATGCTCGCCGCGCAGCGAGGTCAGGGGCAGGCCAGCGAAGATCAGCCCGAGCATGAGCAACTCGGTGATCTCGAGACTGCCAGGCAAGGAGTGATCGAAGAGCTTGCGGCCGAGCACGTCAACGAAGGTCAACAGCATCATGCCGAAAAGGCAGCCTGCAGCCAGCCACCCAAGGGCCCGTTCAAGTGCGCGGATCACGGCGAAACAGAACGCAGGCGAGGCAATCGATCAGAGGAGCGGACGCAAGGCTGACTACTGCTTCGCAATTTCGGCGCGATAGTCCTTGATGACCTGCTCGGGATTCGCCAGCCCTTTGGCCTTGGCATCAGAAATCCACTTGGCTTCAAGAGCGGATGTCTTGGCCTTGACCTCATCGACAAAAGCCTTCGGTGCCGAGGTCGACACGACACCACTCGATTGCATGAAGGCATTGCCGCGGCGGTCGGCCGCATCCCAGCCACGCCCGAACTGACGGGCGACGGCCTCACCCGACAGCCTCGCGATCGCATCCTGGTCGGCCTTGGCAATCTTGTTCCAGGTGCCCTCGTTCATGACAAACGCGAAGCTGGTGTTGTAGAGGCCGCCCGGGAAGGTCGTCTTGTAGCGAACAAGTTTTTCGAGCTTGAAGGACTCGATCGACTCAGCCGGAAAAAACACGCCATCCATCACACCTGAGGACATCAGTTCGTAGGATTCGGGCGCCGGCTTGAGCGTGACATTGACGCCCATTGCTTTGCCGACTTCATTGACGATGCCGCCACCGACCCGGAATTTCAGGCCCTGCATATCAGCCAGCGAATTGATCGGGCGCTTCGAGTTGTAGACAATGCCCGGGCCATGCGTGAACACCGCCAGCACCTTCAGACCTTTGTGCTCGCCCAGCTTGGCAAGCGACCTGTCGTAGATGCGCTGGTAGGCCACCGAGGTGGCTTCTGCCGAATCTCCCATGAAGGGCAGCTCGACCAACTGCGTGGAGACATAGCGACCCGGGGTGTAGCCGTGCACGCTGTAAGAGACATCCACCAATCCATCGCGAACCGCATCGAAGGTGGCAGGCGGCGCCACAACCGGCTTGGGCAGGATGTTGCACTTCACGCGCGCAGACGTTGCCGTGGTGACGTCGTCGCACCATTTCACCTGGGTCTGCGACAGCGTGTGGCTGGGACCGAGCCAGCTCGAAACGGTTAAAACCACTTGTGCGCTTGCAGCCGTCTGGATGGCCATCAGGCCCGCGGCGGACAGGAAAGAAATAAAAAATTTGTTCATCGCGAACCTTCAGAAGATTAGGCCGGTCGAGGCGCCCTTAGTTTACCGCAGGCAAAAAAGAAAAAGGCGCACGTCACCGTGCGCCCTGAATTGGCAGCTTTGCTGCCTCTCCTCCTCCTCAATATTTTTTTCAGAATGACATTCTGCATTCCGAAGCGAGGCCGATCCTAGCGAAACCGTCATCATTCGTCCACCGGTTTTTTCGGACGCTGCAAAGCGTCGACGCAAACGCCGGCCATCGCATCGATGACCGAGGACTGGCTGCCAAGCGCAGGCTCGACTTTCACCTGCAGCCCAGGGTGCCGATCGGCGATCGCGGCCAAACGATCGGGAAGATCACGCAGCACATGGCCGCCTGCCGCAAGAAACACCGGCACCACGACAATCATGCGCGCGCCCTGAGCAACCAACGCATCAACCGCCGCCGACAGGTCGGGGCTCATGAATTCGAGATAAGCCAACTGCAAGGGCACGCCAGGGTTGAGGGCCCCAATGCGCTCGGCAAGCGCCTTCATGGTGTCGGCCCAACGCGGATCGCGCGCGCCATGCCCGAAGAGCACCAAACCCTGATCTCGTGAGCTCATCGCATCCGCCCGACCCAGCCGAGCATCGACAGCGCGAGCGCGAATGCCACCAGACTCGGAATGCTGACCGCCACCCAAGCAGGCCAGGTGTTCAGCAGACCGAGGTGAGAAAAGAGTCCGTTCATGAAGTGAAACACCACGCCAAGCATGATGCCGGAAAACACTTTGTAGCCGATGCTGCCGGCCCTCACCTGCAGATAGCCGAACGGCAGCGCGAGCGTCATCATGACCAGTACCGCCAGCGGATAGATGATTTTTTTCCAGAGGGCAATTTCATAGCGCTGAGCATTCTGGCGATTCTCGTAGAGATGCTGCGTGTATTGAATCAGCCCGATCAGCGACATGCGCTCTGGCTCGACCATCGCGACGCGAACGATGTCGGGGCCGATCTCGGAGGGCCACAAGCGCGACGGCTCGCGAATCACCTTTGATTCGAGCGTCGGCAAGGCATCGGCGCTGCGCCCCGCAATGAATCGGGTCTCTTCGATGTCAGACAACTGCCACCCGGACTTGCCGTCATAGACGGCACGGCCCGCACGGATGACAGAGCGAAGTGAAAACGATGCGTCGAACTCGAAGATCTGCATGCGTTCGAGCGAGGCATCGGGCAGGATTTCACCGACATTCACGAAGCGAAGGTATTCGGGATCGCCAGCCGCATTGCGAACCGTGTCCTTGATCCACATGCCCGAGCGAAACTGTGCACTTAGCCGCGAGCCGGTGGCGGTGAGGCGGATACTTTGCGCCAGACGCTCTGCGGGCGGCGCGACCACCTCGCCGAAAAACGCGGTGAGCAGAGCGAAAATGACACCCGCCACCAGCACGCCGCGAAGCGCAATCTTGCGGCCCATGCCGGCGGCCCGCATCGCCGTAAATTCGGAGTGTGAGGCGAACTGCGCCAACGCATAGATCGCGCCGATCAGCGCAGCGATCGGCATGAGTTCGTAAACATGGCTTGGCAGGGTCAGCAGGACATAGGCGATCGCATGCTGGATGCGATAGGCGCCGCGTCCGAGGTCATCGAGTTCGCCGACCAGATCGAAGAACGCAAACAAGCCGAGAAAGCCGAACAGCACGAACAGCACGCCGAGACTGATCTCGCGTGCCAGATAGCGGCCCACCAGCCTCATGGTGAAGCCCCGGCGCCAGGACCCGGCGGATTGCCCGGTGCAGATCGCGCCGATCGCAATAACGACAGGCTCGGCAACCAGGCCGGCAACAACCGGACAAGCGTGGTGCGACGCCAGAACAGAAACGCCGCAATCGAGAGGACCGCCGCATGCGTGACGATCAGCGCCAGGGCAAACGAAATACGGCCCTGTGCGACCCAGACCTGCATCAGGCTGGTCACGTTGCTGTAGATGACATAGATCAGCACCGCCAGCACGATGTTGACCGACTGGCCGACACGCGGATTGACAAAGGCCAATGGGATCGCGAGCAGCGTGAGCGTGGCGCCCGACAGCGGCAGGCCAACGCGCCAGATCAGTTCACCAAGGTGCGACGGCGTCGGATCGGCGATCAGATCCATGGTCGACATGAGTCGGGTGGAGGCGTCCGCCTTGGCGCTGGCGCCGCCACCAAGCAGCAGGCCATAGCGCTCGAACTCCATCAGCCGATATTCCTTTCCGCCCCACAGACCATCCCACCGATGCCCATTCTCCAGTACCAGAAATCGCTGCGAATCAGGCTGCACCTCGATGCGCCCGCCGGTTGAGGCGACCACGGTCAGTCGGCCGTCGATGAATTGGGTGACGAACACATTGCGCACCTGCGTCTGGTCGGCGCTGATCGACTCCACGAAAAAGACCCGGTTGCTGCCGCCCGATTCGCGAAACTGTCCGGGAGCCACCCGCGAGACATCTTCGCGCTGCTCGAAGCGCCGCTGATAGATGTCGGCCTGCTGGCTGGCCCAGGGCCCGACGAAGAGACCCACCGCCGCAATCAGACCCAGAAACGGCGCCGCAAAGCGAAACACCGGATTGATCCAGGCGGTCAGCGACTGCCCGCTGGCAAACCAGATGACCATTTCCGAGTCGCGATAGGAACGCGACAGCGCGACCAGCACCGTCATGTAGACCGTGAGGATCAGCAGGACCGGAATGTAGTTGACTGCCGCGAACGCGATCAGGGGCAACACGTCGGCGGTCGCCACCAGATTGGACGCTGCACGGCCAAGAAGGCGGATCAGCGTGGTGGTCACCATGATCGTGAAGAGCGTTGCGAAGACAGCGCCCGCCAGATTGATCAGGTCACGACGAAGTGCCTGTTTGAAGAGCATCGTCGGCTGGAAAGGCTCGCATATAATCGAAGGCTTAGGCCCCGACACATCGCTCAGGAACCCACTCGATGCAATTTAGCACAAAGACCACCGCGCCCGAGAAGACCCGCACCGGCTGCGCCATTCTGCCGGTCCTCGGCGGCAAGCCGACCGCATCAGGAAAAGCCATCGATGCCGCTTGCGGTGGCGCAATCGTCGCAGCCATTGCCCGAGGCGACCTGGCTGCGAAGGCAGGCTCCACGCTGCTGGTCGGGCTGCCGGGGAGCATCGAGCGAGTGCTGCTGGTATCACTTGGCGACACCGGCCCGGTCACTGAAAAGACCTTCACCGACGCGGCGCGTGCGGCGCTGCGCAGCCTGCAGGGCACCGGCGCGCGCGATGCGGTCTCGTGGCTGGGCGACATCAAGGTCACCGGTCACGGTGCAGGCTGGAAGGCTCGAACCCAGGCACTGGTTGCCCGCGATCTGGCCTATCGCTTCGAGACCATGAAGAGCAAACCCGAGTCGGCGCCGCGCGGCCCGGGCTCGCTCGCAATCGGTTGCGAGCGCACCGATGCCAGCGCGATCAATGCCGAGTTGAAAGTCGCCACCGCCTTGTCCGATGGCACCGACCTCGCTCGCGACCTCGGCAATCTCCCGGGCAATGTCTGCACGCCGGCCTATCTGGCCGACACGGCCCGCAAGCTCGGCAAACAGTTCGGGCTCAAGGTTGAAGTGCTTGAACGCAAGCAGATGGAAAGCCTGAAGATGGGCTCGCTGCTGGCGGTCGCCCAGGGCTCCGACCTGCCGCCCAAGTTCATCGTGATCCGCTACGAAGGCGCTGCCGCAAAGACGGCCCCGATCGTATTGGTCGGCAAGGGCATCACTTTCGACACCGGCGGCATTTCGCTCAAGCCGGCCCCCGAGATGGACGAAATGAAGTTCGACATGTGCGGCGCGGCCTCGGTGCTGGGCACGATGCGCGCGATTGCCGCAATCGGTCCGCGGGTCAATCTGATCGGCGTGATTCCTGCCTGCGAAAACATGCCTTCGGGACGTGCAACCCGCCCTGGCGATGTCGTGACCAGCATGTCCGGCCAGACCATCGAAATTCTCAACACCGATGCCGAAGGCAGGCTGATCCTGTGCGACGCGCTGACCTATGTCGAACGATTCAAACCGGCAGCGGTCGTCGATATCGCCACCCTGACGGGTGCTTGCGTGATCGCGCTGGGCAATCATCACAGTGGCCTGTTCACCCGCAGCGATGCGCTTGCCAGCGAGCTTGCAGGATGTGGACAAGACGCCAGCGACACCTGCTGGCGCATGCCGCTTGATGACGAATATCAGGAGGGCCTCAAGTCCAACTTTGCCGACATGGGCAATGTCGGTGGCCGCGCCGGCGGCGCAGTCACCGCGGCCTGTTTCCTGGCGCGGTTCACCAAGGCCTACGAATGGGCGCACCTCGACATCGCCGGAACAGCCTGGAAAAGTGGCGCGCAAAAAGGCGCCAGCGGGCGTCCGGTGGGTCTGCTGACACGCTTCGTGCTCGGACGCGCCGCGTCCTGAGGGCCGCGGCATTGACCCGAGTCGATTTTCATTTCAATGCACCCGACAAGTTGCTTTATGGCTGCCGCCTGGTGCGCAAGATCTACCGAACCGGACAGCGCGTACTGGTCTGTGCCGATGACCGGTCGATGCTGACCGCCTTCGACCAGGCCCTGTGGGCATTCAGCGCCACCGATTTCATTCCGCATGTGATGACCGGCGACCCGCTTGAGGCCGAGACGCCGGTGCTGCTCGGGACAAGCGCCGATCAGGTCGCCTGTCACGAGGTGCTGGTCAATCTCGGTCAGAGCACGCCTGCCGGATTTGCCCGTTTCGAGCGCCTGATCGAAGTAGTGAGTGTTGACCTGACTGATCGCGAGCCCGGCCGGGCTCGCTGGCGCTTTTATCGCGACCGCGGTTATCAGGTCACCACCCACGATATCGCTGCAGTCGAGGCAAAGCGCTGACCCCGGATTCACCCCGTTCCCGCAGAGATTCCCATCATGAGCAATTCCGGCAGTACAGCGCCTAAACCCGGCGCTGAAGCAATTCCGATGCTCACCGAGATCGTTGAGGTTCCTGCCTACTCTGCCGACAATCTTCCTGCCACCCTGCGAGAGATCGATTGGGATGAGGTCGCCAGCCGGGTTCGCAGACAGGTCAGCGATCATCTGGCCGAGCGGATTGGCGCGGTCCTCAACGTCGAATTGCACAAAGCCCTGCAGGCGGCGCTTGCCCCTGCAGTCGACACCGTCTCACGCACACTGCATGAAACGCTGCGTCAGCGCATGCAGGCCGCGATCGATGAGGCGGTGGCGCTCGAAATTGCCAGGGTGCGTATGAAAAAGCCGGATGCCCGCTCCTGAGCCGTACAAGCCAGATCGCGCTCAGTCCAATCTGTCAGGCCTCACAGACAGGTCTTCTATAATGGGCTGCAATTTGCCGCCCTTTTTCCAGGTCAACACCCGATGAACGTCCCGCCATCGCGCGACGCGGCAGACGCTGCGCTTGCCAAGAGTTTCGAGCCCGCCGCCATTGAAGCGAGGTGGTATCCGGTTTGGGATGAACGCGGACTGTTTCGCAATCCGCCCGCAGCTCAAGCTGGAGGCAGCGCCAACGCCTCAGGTGACACACCTGCGGGCTACTGCATCCAGCTGCCACCGCCCAATGTCACCGGCACGCTTCACATGGGGCATGCCTTCCAGCAGACCCTGATGGACACGCTGATCCGATGGCAGCGCATGAAGGGGGCCGATACCAACTGGGTGGTCGGTACCGACCATGCCGGCATTGCGACGCAGGTGGTCGTCGAGCGGCAATTGCAGGCCGAAGGCAAGACCCGCCATGACCTCGGCAGAGCGGCCTTTCTCGATCGCGTCTGGCAATGGAAGCAGCAGTCCGGCGACACCATCATCGGCCAGATGCGCCGGCTTGGCACCAGCGCCAACTGGGACTATGCCGATACCGCTCAAACACGCGGCGGCTACTTCACCATGGACGCTGCGATGAGCGCGTCGGTGCTCGAGGTGTTCGTGCAACTGCATGAGCAGGGCCTGATCTATCGCGGCAAGCGACTGGTGAACTGGGACCCGACGCTGCAGACCGCGGTTTCCGACCTCGAGGTCGACAGCGAAGAGGAAGACGGCCGCATCTGGGAGATCCGATATCCGCTCGCGGGCGATGCGGTCACCATCGACCTGCCGGCCACCGCAGAGGAGCCTGCACGCTCGGTCGTGGTCGACTCGCTGATCGTCGCCACCACGCGTCCCGAGACCATGCTGGGCGACACCGCGGTCGCGGTGCATCCCGACGACCCGCGCTACGCACCTCTGGTCGGCAGGCGACTGCGCTTGCCGCTTTCAAACGGCTCGACCGATGGCACCGGCTGGCGCGAGATCCCGATCATTGCCGACGACTATGTCGATCCGGCCTTTGGCACCGGTTGCGTCAAGATCACGCCGGCTCACGACTTCAACGACTACAAGGTGGGCGAGCGTCACGGGCTGCAGGCGATCAATGTGCTGACGCTGACCGCCGCGATATCGGACGCCGCCCCCCTCGCCTACCAGGGCCTCGACCGCTTCGACGCCCGAGCCAGAGTCCTTGAAGACCTGCGCAGCGCCGGGCTGCTGGTCAGCGAAAAGCCGCACAAGCTCACCGTGCCGCGCTCAGCGCGTACCGGTGTGATCGTCGAACCGATGCTCACCGATCAGTGGTTCGTGGCGATGAGCCGGCGCGATCACGCCAACGGCTTCTTCCCCGGCCAGTCGATTGCCGATGTCTGCCTGAAGGTGGTGGCCGATGGCGACGTCCGGTTCGTGCCCGATCACTGGCGAAGCACCTATGACCATTGGATGAACAACATCCAGGACTGGTGCATCTCGCGTCAGCTCTGGTGGGGCCACCAGATTCCGGCCTGGTACAAGGCCGATGAGAGCGGCGCGGCGATTCACGACGGCACGGTCTTCGTTGCCCGCAATGAAGACGATGCGCGTCAGCAGGCCAAGCGCGCCGGCTGGCAGGGTGGACTGGTGCGCGATGCCGATGTGCTCGACACCTGGTTCTCGTCGGCGCTGGTCCCGTTCTCGTCGCTCGGCTGGCCGAATCAGTCGCCCGACCTCGCGCGCTACCTGCCGTCGTCGGTGCTGGTGACCGGCTTCGACATCATCTTCTTCTGGGTCGCCCGGATGATGATGATGGGCCAGCACTTCATGGGCGGCGAGGTGCCGTTCAAGGACATCTACATCCATGGCCTCGTCCGCGACGAGAAGGGCCAGAAGATGTCGAAGTCCAAGGGCAACGTCATGGACCCGCTGGAGCTGATCGACGCCTATGGCGCCGACGCGCTCCGCTTCACCATCTGCGCGCTGACCGGGCCGGGTCGCGACGTGAAGCTCGGCCGCAAGCGGGTCGAGGACCACCGCAGCTTCATCACCAAGATCTGGAACGCGTCGCGCTTCCTGGAGATGAACGGCGTGGCGCCCGTCACCGGCTGGGACCCAGCCTCGGCGAC
>Ga0007791_10000165_pt1 | contig 18413 bp, 14 predicted proteins | sample CryBogmetaGMA05M_FD_60368 | JGI IMG/M metagenome (GOLD analysis project Ga0007791, IMG submission 60368) | Freshwater microbial communities from Crystal Bog, Wisconsin, USA - MA0.5M | ecosystem: Environmental > Aquatic > Freshwater > Lake | place: Crystal Bog, Wisconsin, USA | collected 2009-07-06 | reverse complement strand
TGCGGATTTGTGGGGGCGGTGTTTCCGCGAGAAGTGCTGGCGCGGCGCGTGAGGCGGGCGTCGCACGCGGGGCCGCGGTGCGAGCGGTACCGTCAGCCATCGTCCAGTACGTCCAGCGGACTCGTCACCCCACGGCCGCCACGATTGAGCACGTGCGTGTAGATCATCGTCGTCTTCACGTCGTTGTGGCCCAGCAACTCCTGCACCGTGCGGATATCGCTCCCCCGCATCAGCAGATGGGTCGCGAACGAGTGACGCAGGGTGTGGCATCCGGCGGGCTTCCCGATCCCCGCCGCAACCACCGCCTCCCGCATCGCCCGTTGCATCAGGGTCGCGTGATAATGATGCTGAAAATGCCGGCCCAGATCGCGATCGAAATAGTAGCGCTTCGCGGGAAACACCCACTGCCACGCCCAACTCTGCCCGACGCCCGGATACTTCCGTTCCAGGGCGTGGGGCACCTGCACAAATCCCCGGCCATCGCGGACTTCGTTGGCGTGGTTCACGCGGTTGCGGGCCAGTTGCCGCTCGAGAAGCTCCCGCGCCCGCCTCGGCAGGACTGACACGCGGTCCTTGTTGCCCTTCGCCTCGCGGATCAGGACCTCGTTCGTGTCGAAGTTGATGTCTTTCACGCGCACCTTCAGGGCCTCGTTCAACCGCATCCCGGCGCCGTAGAGCAGCAGTGCCACCATCAGCGGCACGCCCTCGAGCCGGGCGAGCACCTGCTTCACCTCGGCCGGCGAAAGCACCGTGGGAAGTCGCGCGGGCCGCTTGGCGCGAACCACTCCCTTCAGCATCCCCAGCGGCTGCTCGAGGACCGTGCCGTAGAGGAAGAGGAGGGCACTGAGGGCCTGGTTCTGCGTCGAGGCCGACACGCGGCCCGCGACGGCAAGATGCGTCAGGAAGGCGTTCACGTCGGCCACGCCCATCTCCTGCGGATGCCGCTTGCGGTGAAACAGGATGAACCGCCGTATCCAGCGGACGTACGCCTTCCTCGTGTTGGCGGAAAGATGCCGGGCCGTGGCCGCGTCGGCCACGCGGTCGAGAAGGCGGGGAGGCTTGGGAGATTGGGGATCGGCGCGCATGGATGCCCTCCGGGAATGCAGTGCCCTCTCCCCTCGTAAGCGAGAGAAGGACGCTCGAGGGGCAACCGGGGGAGAAAAAAGCGGCCGAACACGGCACGCGAGCGGCCGGTCAGCCGCCGCAGTAGTCGATCGCCCGGGCGATCTCGCTCTTGAGGTCCTTCCGCGGCACGATGCGGTCGATGAACCCGTGCTCGAGGAGGAACTCGCTCGTCTGAAAACCCTTCGGCAACTCCACCCGGATCGTCGCCTTGATCGTCCGCGGGCCGGCGAAGCCGATGAGCGCCCGCGGCTCCGCGAAGCAGAGGTCGCCGAGCGACGCGAAGCTCGCCGCCACGCCGCCCATCGTGGGGTTCGTGAGCACCGAGATGAAGAGGCCGCCGGCCTGCGAATAACGGGCGAGCGCCGCCGACACCTTCGCCATCTGCATGAGCGAGAGAATGCCCTCGTGCATCCGGGCGCCGCCGCCGGAGGCACTGATGATGATGAGCGGCAGCTTCCCCGCGGTGGCCCGCTCCACGAGTCGCGTGAGCCGCTCGCCCACGACGCTCCCCATGCTCCCCATGATGAACGACGAGTCGGTCACACCGCAGGCCACCCGCCGGGCGCGGATCATGCCCGTGCCGGTGAGCGCCGCGTCCTTGAGGCCCGTCCGCTTCTGCTCCGCGACGATCCGCTCGGCGTAGGGCTTCTTGTCGCGGAAGCCGAGCGGGTCGGCCGGCTTGAGGTCGGCGTCCCACTCCTCGAACGTGCCCGCGTCGAGCAGTTGCTCCATCCGTTTGGCTGCGGACACATACCAGTGGAAGCCGCACCGCGGGCAGACGTTGAGGAGCTCCTCGGCCTCCTTCTTGTAGATCGTGGCGCTGCAGCCGTCGCACTTGAGCCACAGCCCCTCCGGCACGCCCCGCTTCGGCCGCGGGACGCCGCCGCCAGGCCCCGCAGGCTCGGTCACGGGCGGCTGCCGCACCACGGCGGGCTGCGCGGTCGCCGTCTGCCCGGCGTCGGTCGCGGCGGCGGTCGGGGGACGGCGGCGTTCCATGGATCGTGATCGGCCGGCGGGACGGGAAGAAGACCGGAGACCTCGGGTCGGGGCCCGAGAGGCGAGCGAGTTTATCGCGGGGCAGCGCGGCGGTGCTGCGCCGCTTTCATCGGGAAACCGAAGGCTGCGACGAGGTCGCGGGCGACGGCCCGGCCGCGGGGGGCATGGCGACGCCCGGCTGCGGCGGCCGCCACTGGGCTGCCACCGGGAGTTCATCCACGAGGTCGGCCTCGGCGTCGAAGCTCCACAGATCGCCCATCGAACGGCCCGAGACGAGCCAGCACACGATCGCGTCGAGCGGCTGCGGCACGACCAGCGCGATGCGGCCCGTCGGATGCCGCTTGAAGAGTTTTTCGAGCGCGGCCTCGACCCGCTCGCAGGCGTCTTCGAGCAGCTCGCCCTCGGGCGGTGCGACCGACCAGGGATTGTCCTGCCACTGGCGGCGCAGCCGCGGTTGCGTTTCGCGGATCTCGTCGACGAGCCGGCCCTGCCAGAGACCGAGGTCGAGGTTCGCGAGGTTCGCGACGCGGCGCGGCTTGAGCCCGCAGGCGAGACCGATGATGCGGCCCGTTTCGATCGCGCAGGCGGAGCCCGCCGCGTAGAGTGCCGCGGGCCGATCGGCGGCGAGCCGGCCGCCTGCCCGATGTGCGGCCGCGATGCCCTCGGCCGCCAGCGGCATGTCGAGCGTGCCGCGGATGCGGCCCTGAAGGTCGTAGTCGGTGGCCCCGGATCGAATCACCAGCAGATGGTCGGGCACGGGAAGGAAGGTCTCCGGAGGAACGATCGTCAGGCCGCGGCGCGGGCCAATGACTGGAGCTCGGCGATCGCGCGGGCATAGTCGTCCGAACGGATCACGGCGCTGCCCGCCACGATCAATTCGGCTCCCGCCGCGGCCGCCGGGCCGATGGTGTCGGTCGCGATGCCGCCGTCCACGCCGAGGCGGAACGACGCATTCAGCCGGCTGCGGGCCGCCGCGAGCCAGGCAAGTTTTTCGAGGGCGACGGGCATGAACGTCTGCCCGCCGTAGCCCGGCTCGACGCTCATCACGAGCACGCCGTCGCAGGTGTCGAGGAACGGCTCGAGCCTCTCGACGGGCGTGGCCGGGCTGATCGCGAGATGCGCCCGGGCGCCGTGCGCTGCGATCGCCTCGAGCGTGCGGCGCGGATCGACGAGGGCCTCGATGTGGACGGTCACGATGTCGGCGCCGAGCCGCGCGTAGTCTTCGGCCACGCGGTCCTGCTCCTCCACCATCAGGTGCGCCTCGAGCGGCACGCGGGCCGCCCGCCGCACCGCCTCCACCACGATCGGACCGTAGGAGAGTTGCGGCACGAACCGGCCGTCCATGATGTCGAGATGGAGGGCCGCGGCACCGGCCTTCTCCAGCCGCTCGACCTCCCGCGCGAGGTGCCCAAAATCACAGAGCAACAGGGCTGGCAGCACGACGGGCCCGTCGGCCTCGAGGGTCGCCGAGAGACGGTCCGGGGCCTGGCCTGCCTGGTGGGTCACGTGCGCGTGATGCGGGGGGGCGACACACCGTCGGACGGTTCGCGTCGTCGGATCAAAGTGTACCAAGTGGCCGCCGAAGCCGTTGCGATTCGCGCGGCCGGCCGGGCTGCTCTCGCGACGCAAACGCTTCCTGGCGATAGACTTGCAGCGAAGCGAGGTGCCCATGACGACGATCGATCGCGCCCCCGCCTCGGCGGCGGACGGAGGCACCGGGTCCGCCTTCCCGAGCCGCCTCACGACCCCCGACCGCACGCGGATCGAAGCCCGGGTGCAGGCGCTCGGCCGCGAGCTGCTGTCCGCCGCCATCGCCGCCCGGCCCTCGGTGCTCTCCCCCGACTACTGGGCCGAGCAGGCGGGCGAGTGGGCGACGGCCGACGACGACCTGAAGGTGCGGCTCTTCCGGCTCGTCGATTGCATGCCCATGCTCGACGACCCCGTCGCGGTGGACCGGCACCTCCGCGAGTATCTCGACGACGACACGCTCGACCGGCTGCCCGGGGCGCTCGGCGTGGCGCTCAAGGCCGCGCGGTCGGGGCTGCTCGCGCCGCTGGCCGCCCGCGCGGTGAAGGCCGCGATGCTCGCGCAGGCGCGGCGGTTCATCGCCGGCACGACGCCCGCCGAGGCCGCGCACGCCGCGCGCCGCGAACGCCGCCGGCATCGCGCGTTCACGCTCGACCTCCTCGGCGAGACGGTGACGAGCGAGGCCGAGGCCGACGCCTACGCAGCCGCCTACGCGCGGCTGCTCACGGAGCTTCCCCACGAGGCCGCGGCCTGGCCGCACGACGCGCTCGTGGACGACGGGCCTTCGATCGCAGGTCAGGCCTCCTCGCTGCCGCGCGTCAACGTGTCGCTGAAGCTCTCGGCGCTCGACAGCCGCTTCGACGCGATCGATCCCGCGGGCACGACCGACCGCGTGCTCTCCCGCTTGCGGCCCCTGTGGCGGCTGGCTCGCGACTCGGGCGCGCAGGTGCACGTCGACATGGAGACCCACGCCGCCAAGGACCTCACGCTCGCGATCTTCCAGCGGATCGCGATGGAGGACGAGTTCCGCGACTGGCCGCACTGCGGGATCGTGGTGCAGTGCTACCTCCGCGAGTCGCCCCGCGACCTCGTGGCGCTCGCCGCCTGGGCCCGCGGCCGCGGCACGCCCGTCTGGGTGCGGCTCGTGAAGGGGGCCTACTGGGACGCCGAGACGATCCACGCCCGCGCCGCCGGCTGGCCGATCCCGGTGTGGGGGAAAAAGTGGGAGACCGACGCCTGCTACGAGGCCGCGACGACGTTCGTGATGGAACACGCCGACGTCCTCCGCCCCGCGCTCGGCAGCCACAACCTCCGCTCGCTCGCGCACGGCATGGCGGTCGCCGAGCACCTCGGCCTCGATCGGCGCGCCGTCGAAATGCAGATGCTCTACGGCATGGGCGACGCCGAGAAGGAGGCGGTGACCGCGGCCGGCTGGCGGCTGCGCGTCTACATGCCCTACGGCGAGCTCGTGCCCGGCATGGCCTACCTCGTGCGCCGGCTCCTCGAGAACTCGGCGAACGACTCGTTCCTCCGCGCGGGCTTCATCCGGCACGTGCCTCCCGAGAGGCTCCTCGCGCCCCCCGAGCCCCACGCGGCCGCCGCCGCCGCCGCCGACGCGGGCGCGGCTCCCGTGGCCGCGGCGACGTTCACCAACGAGCCGCTCACCGACTTCTCGGTCGACGCCAACCGCCGCGGGTTCGCCCATGCCGTCGTGAGCGTGGGCCGCAGGCTGGAGGCCGGCCCCGTGACGGTGCCGATCGTGATCGACGGCGTCGCCGAGCACGGTCGCGAGCACCTCCGCCGCGAGAACCCCTCCGAACGCGGGCAGATCGTGGCCGAGGTCGCGCTCGCCACCCCCGACGACGCCCGGCGCGCCGTCGCCGTGGCCCGGGCCGCGCTGCCCGCGTGGCGCGACGTGGGCGTGCACCGCCGCGCCGACGTCCTCCGCGCCGCGGCCGCGATCATGCGGGTGCGGCGCAACGAGCTCTCGGCCACGCAGATCTTCGAGGTTGGCAAGCCGTGGCGCGAAGCCGACGCCGACGTCGCCGAGGCGATCGACTTCTGCGAGTACTACGCCCGCTCGGCCGAGGCGCTCTGCGCGCCGCGGCACGTGGACGTTCCCGGCGAGGAGAACGTGGGCACCTGCCTGCCGCGCGGCGTGGCCGTGGTGATCGCCCCCTGGAACTTTCCGCTGGCGATCCTCGCCGGCATGACGACCGCGGCGCTCGTCACGGGCAACACCGTCGTCATGAAGCCGGCCGAGCAGTCGTCGCTCGTAGCCGGCCAGCTTCACGCGATCCTCCTCGAGGCGGGCGTGCCGCCGGGGGCGCTCGCGCTCCTGCCGGGCCGCGGTGAGGAGGTGGGCCCCGTGCTCGTCGCGCACCGCGACACGGCGCTCGTCGCGTTCACCGGCTCGCGCCCGGTCGGCCTGGCGATCAACCGGCTGGCGGCGGAGGCGTCGGCCGCGGCCGACGCGCCGCTCGTGAAGCGGGTGATCGCCGAGATGGGGGGCAAGAACGCGATCATCGTGGACGACGACGCCGACCTCGACGAGGCGGTCGTCGCCGTCACCCGGTCGGCCTTCGGCTTCCAGGGGCAGAAGTGCTCGGCCTGCTCGCGGGTGATCGTGCTCGACCACGTGCACGACGCGTTCGTCGCGCGGCTCGCCGGCGCCGTCGCGAGCCTCGTCGTCGGCCCGGCCGTCGAGCCCGGCACGGGCGTCGGCCCGGTCGTCGATGCCGAGGCCCGCGACCGCGTGCGGTCGTTCGTCGAGATCGGCCGCCGCACCGCGCGCGAGGTGGTCGCGGTCGACGTGGGCGGCCTCGCCGACCGTGGCTGGTTCGTCGGGCCGCACGTCTTCGCCGACGTCGATCCCTCCGGTCCGCTCGGCCAGGAGGAGATCTTCGGGCCGGTGCTCGCGGTGCTGCGGGCCCGCGACTTCGACCATGCGCTCGACCTGGCCAACGGCACCCGCTACGCCCTCACGGCCGGCGTCTTCTCGCGGAGCCCGGCCCGGCTCGCGCGGGCCCGCGCCGCGCTCGAGGCGGGCAACGTCTATATGAATCGCGGAATCACCGGGGCCCTCGTCTACCGGCAGCCCTTCGGCGGATATCGGATGTCGGGCATCGGGAGCAAGACGGGAGGGCCCGACTACCTCGTGCAGTTCGTCATGCCCAGGACCGTGACGGAGAACACCGTCCGCCGCGGGTTCGCGCCCGCCCCTGCGCCCGATGCCGGTTGCCGCCGGTGAACCGGGCGTTCCGCACGGGGCTGGTGCCGACTCACGAAACCCTCACAATGTGCGGCTACATCAATGCCGGGCCGCCCCCGATGCCCCCGACGCGGGGGCGGTGTGGAGGCCCTTCATCCTCCGCTGGAAGCAGGGAGACAGTCGTATGGCCAACCACGTGGTGCGGCACCGGTTCGGGTTCGTGATCTGTCTCGTGATGGCGGTGGTCGCCGGCCGCGGCGGCCGTGCCCAGGAGGTCGATCCCGAGCTCGCGCCGTATGCGAAGGCGGCCGGCGAGGTCGCCGGGTCGCTCAAGTGCGTCGGCTCCGACACCATGAACAACCTCGTCGCCCACTGGGCCGAGGGCTTCAAGAAGTTCTATCCGAGCGTGCGGGAGGGGATCGAAGGGAAGGGCTCGGCCTCGGCCCCACCGGCGCTCGCCGAGGGGACGTGCTCGTTCGGCCCGATGAGCCGCGACTGGAAGCCGGCCGAGATCGACGCCTTCAAGGCGAAGCACGGCTACCCGCCGACGGTCGTGCCGGTCGCGATCGACATGCTCGCCGTCTTCGTCCACCGCGACAATCCGCTCAAGTCGCTCACGCTCCAGCAGGTCGACGCCATCTTCTCGAAGAACCGCAACGGCGGCGCCACGGCCGACATCCGCACGTGGGGCGACCTCGGCCTCGACGGCGAGTGGAAGGACAAGCCGATCAGCCTCTACGGCCGCAACGCCACGAGCGGCACCTACGGCTACTTCAAGGAGTTCGCCCTCTTCAAGGGCGACTTCAAGTCGACCGTCAAGGAGCAACCCGGCAGTTCCGCCGTGGTGCAGGCGATCGCCAGCGACAAGTTCGGCATCGGCTACAGCGGCATCGGCTACCGGACGGCCGACGTGCGGGCCCTGTCGCTGGCATCGGAGCCGAACGCGGCGGTGGTGGAGCCGGTCGCCGCCAACGCCTACTCCGGCGACTACCCGCTCTCGCGCTTCCTGTATCTGAGCGTGAACCGCAAGCCGGGTACGAACCTCGACCCGCTGCGCCGCGAGTTCCTCCGCTACGTGCTGAGCGCGTCGGGCCAGACCGACGTGAAGAAGGACGGCTACCTGCCCCTCCCGGCGGCGGTCGTGAAGCAGTCCGCCCAGGACGCCGGGATCGAGTGATCGCCCCCGCGCCGGTCCCCGACGGGGGCCGCCCGCGGATCCACCTTCGGCGCGTCGGGGCATGCAGGCCAAGGCCACATTCACAGGTCGGTCCCGACGCCGCGCGGCGAACCCGTGGGTGAAGGCCGGCGACGGCATCGCCCGCGCCGTGATCACGCTCGGCGGCATCGGCACGATCGTGGCGGTGCTCGGCGTGGGCGTGTTCCTGCTCGTGGTGGCGGCGCCGCTCTTCAAGGGGGCGACGGGCGCGCTGCACGGCGTGGCCGGATGTGCCGCCACGCGGGTCGCGGCGCTCGGCACCGACGAATCGGGAGCGCTCGCCTGGGTGCTCGACGCCGCGGGCGACGGCCAGGGGGGAGTGACGGTCGTGGGCCTCGCCGACGGCGTGCCGCTCCTCGAGCGTGCCGCGGCCGAGACGGGCCTCGCCGGATGCACGGCCGTGCGCGTGCCGCCCGGCGGCCTCCTCGGTGCCGTGGGATATGGCGACGGGAGCTTCCGCACGGCGCGGCTCGGGCTCGAGACGTCGTACCAGCCGGCTGAGGAGCTGCCCGACTCCGAGCGGCCGCGGCGCGTGGGAGACGCGGTCCGCGCGGCGGGCTCGATCGTCGTGCGCGCCGAGGGAGACCGCTTCTCGCGCGTCGCGCTCGTCACCGAGGTCGGTCCCCCGCCGGCCGAGCCGCTCGGCGGCCCGATCGTGGACGTCGACGTCGTGCCGCTCGCCGGCGGGCCGCTCGTGGTGGCGGTGGACGAGGCGGGTCGCGTTCGCGTCGAGACGATCACGGCGAAGCGCAACATGCGCACCGGCAAGACCACGAGCACGCCCCGCGGCGTGTCGCTCACGCCCCCCGACGGCTTCCGCGCGCGGTTCGTGCGGGTCTCGATCCTCGGCGACCAGCTGTTCCTCGTCGCCGCCGACGGACGCGGCCTGCGCTACGTGATCCGCGACCTCGCGACGCCCGTGCTCATGGAGGCGTTCGCGGCGGCGGAACCGGGCGCGGAGGTGACGGCCGTCGAACGGCTGTTCGGCGGTGCGACGCTCGCGGTGGGCGACTCGGCCGGACGGGTCCGCGTGCTCTTCGCCGCGCGGGCCGACGATGCCGCCGGCGGTGCCGCGACGCCGCCCGCGGCGGACGGCCTGCGGATGGTCGCGGCACGGTCGTTCGCCCCCCGCGTGGCCGCGGGCGGGCAGCAGCCCGTGGTCGCGATCGCCGCGTCGCCCCGGTCCCGGCTCCTGGCGGTGTCCGACGCCGCCGGCCGCGTGCGGCTCGTGCAGTCGACGGCGGGCCGGCACGTCTTCGAGGCCGCGACCGGCGTCGCCGCGATGCCGGAGCCGCGCACGCTCGCGATCTCGCCGGGCGAGACCCGGCTTCTCGCCGCGGGCGACGGCGGCATCGCGGCGTGGTCGATCGACGTCGGCTACCCCGAAGTGTCGGTCTCCACGCTCCTGACGCCCGTGTGGTACGAGAACTATTCCGCGCCGTCGCACGCCTGGGAGACGACCGGCCACGAGGCGTTCGAGTCGAAGTTCGGCCTCGTGCCCCTCATCTTCGGCACGATCAAGGCGACGCTCTACTCGATGCTCTTCGCCACGCCGATCGCGATCCTCGCGGCGATCTACGCCAGCCAGTTCATGCACCCGGCGTGGAAGGCCCGCGTCAAGCCGACGATCGAGATGATGGCCAGCCTGCCGAGCGTGGTGCTCGGGTTCATGGCGGGGCTCGTGTTCGCGCCGGTCATCGAACGGGCGGTGATGCCGGCGCTCACGGCGTTTTTCGTGGTGCCGGCGACGATCCTTCTCGGGGCGCACCTCTGGCAGTTCCTGCCGGCGGGCTGGCGGACGCGGCGTCCCGGGGCGCGGCTCGCGGCGGTGGCGTTCGGCGCGGTGCCCCTGGGGATCGCCCTGTCGGTCGCGGCGGCGCCGGCGGTGGAGCGGCTCTTGTTCGGCGGTGACGTCGACGCCTGGCTCGACGGCCGCGGCGGCAGCGGGTTCGGCGGCTGGGTGCTCGCGGGCCTGCCCTTCGCCGCGCTCGCGGCGGTCACGGTGGTGGGACGGTTCGTGAACCCGTGGCTGCGCCACGCGAGCGGCGGGTGGTCGCAGCGGAGGAGCGCCGCGGCGGCGCTCGCGGCCTTCTCGGCCGGCCTCGTGCTCACGCTCGTGTTCGCGGCGGCCTTCGCCGTGTTCCTCGACGCCCTGCGACTCGACACCCGCGGCGGCATCCTCGGCACCTACGTGCAGCGCAACGCCCTCGTCGTGGCGGTCGGGATGAGCTTCGCCATCATCCCGCTCATCTTCACGATCGCCGACGACGCCCTCTCGAGCGTGCCGGAGCACCTTCGCAGCGCCTCGCTCGGCGCCGGGGCCACGCCCTGGCAGACGGCGATTCGCGTGATCGTGCCGGCGGCCGCCAGCGGCCTCTTCTCCGCGGTGATGATCGGGTTGGGCCGCGCGGTGGGCGAGACGATGATCGTGCTCATGGCGGCGGGCAACACGCCGCTCGTGAGCTGGAACCTCTTCAACGGCTTCCAGACGCTCTCGGCGGCGATCGCCACCGAGCTGCCCGAGGCGGCCCGCGGGTCGGCGCATTACCGGGTCTTGTTCCTCGCGGCGCTCACGCTGTTCGCGATCACCTTCGTCGTGAACACGGTGGCCGAGCTCGTGCGGCAGCGGTTCCGGAGGCGGTCGTATGAGCTCTGACCATCCTTCCCGCCGGCGGCGGTCGGGCCACACGACGCTCACGGCCCACGGCGAGCCCTGGGTCTGGCTGACGGCGGCGGCGCTGGCGACGGCGATCGCGATGATCGTGGGGCTGCTCGGCTTCATCGCGATCCGCGGGATCGCGACGTTCTGGCCCGTGCCCCTCGAACTCGTGCGGCTGACCGACGGCCGAGCCGTGCTCGCCGAGGTCACCCAACGCGAGCCCGCGGAGCCGGCGACCGCCGCGGCCGTGGGGCATCCGGCGCGGCGGCTCGTGCGGACGGGCGACTTCGACTCCACCGGCACGCACTATGAGTGGATCGACGATCCCGCGATCGTCGAGACGAGTCGGCCGGAATGGGCGACGGTGGTGGAGCGGCTCGAAGCGGGCCGGCTGCACGGCATTCCCCGCCGGCTCGTGCACGGCGACGAGGTGGTCGCCGAGGGGCCGGCCGCGGTCTGGGCCGCGTTCCTCCGCGAGCATCCGCAGGCCCGCGGCCGCCATCGCACCATGGCACGCATCGACAAGCACGAGCGGGGCGCGCTCCAGCGGCAGCTCCGCGCGGCGCGGCTGGCCGTCGTGCAGGCGGGGCTCGACGCCGGCGCGGGAAGCGGCCCGCAGGCGGCGGCCGAGGCCCGCGAGCGCGAGGTGGTGGAGGCGGTGGGCCGCGAGGAGCGGGAACTCGACGCGCGGACGGCGGAACTGCGGGCCCGGAACGCCGGCTGGAACGTCGAGTTCGAGACGGCCGGCGGTGGCACCGTGGCGGTGCCGGTCGAGGGAATCGTCCGCGCCTGGCAGCCCAACCGGCTCTCGCTGCTCGGCAACGTCGGCGTGTATCTCTCGCGCTGGGGCGAGTTCCTCACCGACGACCCCCGTGAGGCCAACAGCGCCGGCGGCGTGTTTCCGGCGATCTGGGGGACGGTGACGATGACGCTCATCATGGCGCTGTTCGTGGCCCCGTTCGGCGTGCTCGCGGCACTCTACCTCCGCGAATACGCCAGCCGCGGGCCGGTGACGACGGCGGTGCGCGTGGCGATCAACAACCTCGCCGGCGTGCCGAGCATCGTCTACGGCGCCTTCGGGCTCGGATTTTTCTGCTACGTCGTCGGCGCGGGGATCGACGACGTGTTCTTCAAGGCCAGCCTCGTGGCGGACGGCCAGCCCACGTTCGGCACCGGCGGCCTCCTCTGGGCCTCGCTGACCCTCGCGCTGCTCACGCTGCCGGTGGTGATCGTCGCCACCGAGGAGGCGCTCTCCGCCGTGCCGAACTCGATGCGCGAGGGATCGTACGCCTGCGGCGCCGGCAAGTGGCAGACGATCCGCCGCATCGTCCTGCCGCGGGCGCTGCCCGGCATCATGACGGGCCTGATCCTGGCGATGGCCCGCGGCGCCGGCGAGGTGGCCCCCCTGATGCTCGTGGGGGTGAAGAAGCTGGCCGTCGAGCTCCCGGTCGACGGCGCGTTTCCGTTCGTCCACCCCGAACGGGAGTTCATGCACCTGGCCTACCTCATCTACGACGTCGGCTTTCAGAGCCCCAACAGCCAGGCGGCACGGCCGATGGTGTTCACGATCACGTTCCTGCTCGTGGCGATCATCGCCCTGCTCAACGTGGCCGCGATCTGGATCCGCGCGCGGCTGCGGCGGCGCTTCGTGGCGCAGCAGTTCTGACGGTCGGGCCGCTGGTGTAGGATGGGTCGCCACGCGGCCGACGCCGCAACGCGGGAGACGAGGCGATGGCCCAGACGGTCGATTCCCAGCCGCAGGACACACCGGTCGACCGGCTCGTGGCCGTCGCCGCCGGCCGCGAGGTCGAGGCCGAGGTCCACGAGAGCGTGTTCCGCGAGCCGCCGGTCCTCGAGGTCGACCGCTTCAACCTCTGGTACGGCGCGAAGCAGGCCCTGCACCGGATCACGATGCCGATTCCACTCCACAGGGTCACGGCGCTCGTCGGCCCGAGCGGCTGCGGCAAGTCGACCCTCCTGCGGAGCGTGAACCGGCTCAACGACCTCGTGCAGAACATCCGCGTGACCGGCGACATGCGGCTGAGCGGCGACTCGATCTACGACCCGCGGATGGACGTGATCGAGCTGCGGAAGCGGATGGGGATGGTCTTCCAGAAGCCCAACCCCTTCCCGATGAGCATCTACGAAAACGTCGTCTACGCCCTGCGGATCGACGGCGAGCGGAATCGGGCCGTTCTCGACGAGGTGTGCGAGGCGAGCCTGCGCGGCGCGGCCCTGTGGGACGAGGTCAAGGACCGGCTCCACGAAAGTGCGCTGGGCCTGTCCGGCGGCCAGCAGCAGCGGCTGTGCATCGCACGGGCCATCGCGGCCGAACCCGAAGTGCTCCTCCTCGACGAGCCCTGCTCGGCGCTCGATCCGATCGCCACCGGCAAGATCGAGGACCTGATCCAGGAGCTCCGCGGCCGCTACTCCGTGCTGATCGTCACGCACAACATGCAGCAGGCCAGCCGCTCGAGCGACTACACCGCCTTCATGTACCTCGGGCGGCTGATCGAGTACGGGGCGACCCCCGACATCTTCACGAAGCCCGTGCTTCGCGAGACCGAAGCCTACGTCTCCGGCCGGTTCGGCTGACGATCCTCATGACCAGGCACATCGAACGCCAGATCGCGAACCTCAAGGAGCGGATCCTCCAGGTCGGCACCGTGGTCGAGGAGGCGATCTCCAAGTCGATCACGGCCCTCATCAACCGCGACATCGCGCTGGCCCAGCGGGTGATGGCGAGCGACGAGGAGATCGACCGCATGGAGGTGGAGGTCGAGGAGGAATGCCTCAAGATCCTCGCGCTCTACCAGCCCGTGGCCGCCGACCTGAGGTTCGTGGTCGCCGTGCTCAAGATCAACAACGATCTCGAGCGCATGGGCGACCTCGCCAAGAACATCGCCAAGCGGGTGACGCAGCTCCAGGGGGGCAACCCATACGACCTGCCCCCCGAGATCCGCACCATGGCCACGCAGGCCCAGGAGATGGTGCGGCAGTGCCTCGACGCCGTGGTGCAGGGGGACCCGGCGCTCGCCCGCCAGGTCCGCGAGGAGGACGACATCGTCGACGAGGCCCGCGCCCGGATCCAGCGGCGGGTGATGAAGGGGATCCGCGACGACCCCGAAAACGTCGAGAACCTGCTGCGGATCAACTCGGTGTCGAAGCACATCGAGCGGATCGCCGACATGGCGACGAACATCGCCGAGGACGTCGTCTACATGGTCGAGGGCGACATCGTCCGGCACCGCTCCGAGACGTGAGGCGGCCCCGGGAGCGGCCCCCGCGGATGTGGGGCGCCGGGGCGGCGGACCGGCGTTCACCCCCGGCGGCGCGGCGTGGTACCCTCTCCGGGCGTGATCCCGAGGCCTGGCTGTCCGGAGGAATGTCGATGACGGTGTGCGCGCTTCGCGGTCGTTGGCTGGTGGCAGTGGCGGTGGTCATGGTCGCCACGGTGGCGCGGGCTGAGGATCCCGTGCTCGTGTCGATCACCGGCCCGCTCGTGGGCCGCGTCGGTGAGCGGGCTTCGTTCGAGGTGGAGCTCGTCAACCGTTCCGGCAAGCCGCTCCAGCAGCTCCGCGTCATCGACTACTTCGACAAGGGCTACCACCACGAGGCGTCGACGAGCCCGATCGAGCAGAAGGGCACGATCGACCTCATGCCGGGCACGGCCCGCCGGCTGACGCTCGACTTCCTGCTCGACGAGCCCGGCCGTCAGTGCCACCGCGTCGAGATCCTCGACCAGGCCCACGTGTTCGTCGGCGGCGCGACGCACTGCGTGGAGGTGCAGCCCGCTGCGGCGGCGCAGCGCACGGCCGCCCCGAACCAGCCGCCCGTCACGGTGCCGCCCGTGCCGGCGCCCGTCGTGCAGGCGCCGCCGGCCGTCGTTCCGCCGCCGCTCCCGGTGGCCGTCGTACCGCCACTGGCCGCGCCGGCTCCGCTCGCCGCGACGCCGGTGCCCGTGGCCGTTCCCGCGACGGTGCCGCTGCCGGCCAGTTCGACGACGATGACGCTCCCGGCCACGCCGGCGGTCGAGCTCGACCTGCAGGGCCCCTCGGAAACGCTCTCGGACGGTGTCGTCGAGTACGTCGCCACCGTGCGAAACAAGGGAGCGGGCGCGTCGCCGCCGATGACCCTCGAGTTCTCCTGGGACGACGCGTTCATCCCGCTCAAGGCCTCCGACGGATTCGCGTTTGCCGGCGCGAAGGTCTCATGGCCGCTGCCGGCCATCGAGCCGGGCGGGCAGCTCAAGAAGCAGATCAACCTCCAGGCGAAGGCCCCCGCCAACGCGTTTCGCGACTCGCCCGCCACCCGGGCGTGCGTCCGCGCCGTGCTCGGCGGCCTCGGCGGCGGCGCGATGGTGGCCGACGAGGCCTGCGTGCTCGTCACGGCGACGGCGCCCCGGCCGCGGCTGCGCACGCCGGCGGAGGCCGGCCTGAAGCTCTCCCTCGCCGACCTCGACGACCCGGTCCGGCCCGGCGACTCGACCACGCTCGTCTGCACCGTCACCAACGGCGGCACCGAGCCCTCGGGCCGGCTCGATCTCCGTCTGGACCTGCCCGACGGCGCCCGGCCCGACGCCGACCGCTCGGCGGCCCGCGTCCGCATCGAGAACTCGCGGATCGCCTTCGACCCGATCCAGCCCATCCCGCCGGGCGGCCAGCGGTCGTTCGAGATCACCTACCGCCTGCCCGCGGGCGGCACGGGCCGTGCCAGTGCGGTCCTCTCGAGCGCCGATCTCGACGGCATCGTCGAACGGAGCTGCCAGACGAGCTTTCTGGAGTAGCGGCCCCGGGCCCCTGCGACGCCGCGCCGTCCTCCCGACCGGCACCGCCGTCGCGTCTTCCCGTCGGCCCGCCGCCATCCTCAACGCCCCGCCCGGATCCGGACGATGAACGCCTGCGGAGGCAGGCATGCTCGTCGTGACGTCGAACTGGGCCATTGGCGACGGATCGCTCGTGCGCGCGGCTGCGGGCTGGCATGGCACGCTCGCGTCGGCGGTGCACCGCGCGGCGATCCGCGCGGGGTTTGGCCACGACGGCCGCTACCGGCCGATCGAAGGCGTCGATGTCGTCCTCGCGGGCGACACCTTCGACTGGCTGGCGTCGGCGGCGTGGTGCGACCACGCGCGACCCTGGCGGGGAGGGTCGGCCGTCCGCGAGGTCGGCCGGGGCGTGGCCGCGGCCACGGTCCGCCGGGGCCGGCGCGTGCTTGCGCCCCTCGCCCGCTTTGGTCGCCGCGGGCTCGCGGTGCCTGCCGCGGACGGACGGGGACGTCCGGGGCGGACCGCGGTCACCGTGCCGGTCCGCGTGACGCTTCTCGCGGGGGACCGCGACCGGGCGCTCGCCGACCAGCCGCGGCCGGGCCGGGTGCCCTTCGCGCTCGGTGCGGTCTGGTCCGACGGCCGCGTCACGATCCGTCACGGTCACGAAGCCGATCCCGCATGCCACGTTCCCGACGGCCGACGGGGCGATGGCGGCCGGTCGCCCACGCTCGCCGAGAGCGTCGCCGTCGACCTCGTGGCACGGTTCGCCCTCGCGTGCGGGGGCCTGGCGGGGGCGACGCCGGCGTGCGGTGACCTCGTGCGGAGGCTCGTCCGCTGCGGTCCGGTCGGCCTGCCGGGAGCGATCGCCGCGTGGCTCGGCGAGCCGGCGGCCGCCGTCGAGGGGGGGGCCGTCGAGGCGACGTGGCGACGGGCGGTGGAGCGGTGGCATGCCGTGGCCCGCCGCGAGGTGCCGTCGTGCGAGGTCGAGTTCGATGCGATCGAGTGCCTCGCGACGTGGTTCGACGCCGCCTTCGCCGCGGCCGACGAAACCCGGCCGCTGCCGGCGGTGATCGAGCGGCTCGCGGCGGGCACTCGGGCGGCGCGCGGGTCGGCGGCCGACGAGGCCACGGCACGGGTGTTTCTCGGACACCAGGGCGACGCCCCCGGCCCGGAGGCAACGCCGTTCGTGCCCCCGGGGGCGACGGTGCGGCTGCCGTTGTTCGATGCCTTGATGCCGCCGGTCTTCGCGGCGGACTCCGCGGCGGGGCCGATCCGCTGGCGGATGATCGCCGGCGTCCCGCGGCCCGAGGCGGTGGTCACCGTCGAGTCGGCGGCCCGGCACTGGCACCGTGGCGGACCGGTGGTCGATGCGGCATGATGGGTTCGACGGGGCCGTGCGGCCCCGGTGCGGTGAGCCGCGGGCGGACGCCATGACGCTGGAACCGATCGTCGAGATTCGTACCACGTTCGCCAGCCGTGAGGCGGCGGACGCGTGTGCGACCCGCCTCGTCGCCGGGCGGTTCGCCGCATGCGTGCAGGTCGACGGGCCGATCGCGAGCGTCTACCGCTGGCGGGATGCGATCGAGACCGTCACGGAGTGGCGCTGCACATGCAAGACCGCCGTGGACCGACGCCGGGCGTGTCTCGACGCGATCGCATCGGTGCACGACTACGAGACGCCGGAGGTCATCGCGGTCGAGGTCTCGGCCTCGCCCGGCTACGCGGCATGGGTGCGGGAGTGCGCGTCGGGAACGTGACCGACGCGTCGTGACGCCATGAATGCCATCGGCACCGCGGCCCGGGCTCCGCTCTACGAGTTCGAGATCACGCTCCATGCCCGGCCCGACGAGGCCGCGACCGCGGCCACGGTCACCGACGCCTGGGGCACGTGGCCGACGCTCGCGGTGCCGCGGGAGGCGCTCTCCATGCCGATGCAGGCCGACTTCGACGCGACGCTCGCCCGGCTCGACGCCTACCCGCGGTTCTATGTGGAGCCCGACGGGTCGTTCGTCTGGACGAGTTCCCGCGACGCCGCCGCGGGGGACGCCGCCTGGTGGCAGGTCGACGGCAACGCGTTCGAGAAGAGCGGCCGGGTGCTCCTCGTCGACCTCAAGGGCCGCTGCCCGGCGGCAGACTTCGACCTGCTGCTCGCCGCGTTCGGCTGGCCTGCGCAGCCGCTCATGATGCAACTCGTGCGGTCGGCCGCCTTTCTCGACGAGGGCGTGTTCCGCGCGCACGCCGCCGCCCGGGGCCTGGCGGGGGTGGGCAAGCCTTGACGACCTCCGGCGGGCGGATCGTGGCGGTTGTGCCGGCCCCGGCGGGGACGGCCTGTGGCGAAGGTACAATCCGCCGATAGGCGACGTAGGCCGTCGGCTGCATTCCGGCGGGATCGAGCGACAGAGAGAGGGGGGATCATGTCTGGCTGGAACGGGGGAGGCCGCCGCGGTCTCGGGCTCACGCGGATCGTGGTGGTGGTCGCCTGTGGCACCGCCCTGGCTTCGGCCGTCCGGGCCGCCGTGCCGACGATCGAGAGCCTGCCGCTCGCCGCGGCGTACGGCGACGGCGTGCACTCCTACTTCGCCGGCGACTATGCCCGCAGCTACGAGGACCTCTCGCAGGCCATCGAGGCCGGCACGACCGACCCTCGCGCCTGGTATTACCGGGGACTCGCCGCCCTCAAACTCGGGCGGCTCGACGAGGCCGAAGCCGACTTCTCGGCTGGAGCGGCGCGGGAGGCGGACGGCGTTGGCTCCTGGCCGGTCGGCCGATCGCTCGAGCGCGTGCAGGGCTGCGACCGTCTGAAACTCGAGCGGCACCGTGTCCGCGCCCGGGTCGCGTCGGTCGTCGAGAGCCAGCGGCGCAACGAACTGCGGTATCTCGATCGCGAGCGGGCGGAGCCCGAGGTGCTGCGCCG
>Ga0007791_10000164_pt1 | contig 18478 bp, 15 predicted proteins | sample CryBogmetaGMA05M_FD_60368 | JGI IMG/M metagenome (GOLD analysis project Ga0007791, IMG submission 60368) | Freshwater microbial communities from Crystal Bog, Wisconsin, USA - MA0.5M | ecosystem: Environmental > Aquatic > Freshwater > Lake | place: Crystal Bog, Wisconsin, USA | collected 2009-07-06 | reverse complement strand
TCACTAGCTTTGCTACACCGCGTCGTCTCGCGGTTCAAATCAGTGATGTTTTGGATCAGGCACTGGACTATCCAGTTCGTGAAAAATTACTGCCAACTAGCATTGCATTTGATGCAGAGGGTAAAGCAACTCCACCACTACTCAAGAAATTAAGCGCCCTAGGTTATGCAGATATCAATCTAGACACCCTTGAAAAAGCTGGTGAGGGAAAGAATGAAGCTTTGTTCCTCAATGTGATCGCTAAAGGCGCAGCATTAGAACAAACCGCACAAGCTGCGCTTGAACAAACCCTTAGCAAATTACCAATTGCCAAAATGATGCACTACCAAGTGCTACAAAAGAATGGTCAATTAGCAGAAGTCCAGTTTGCTCGTCCCGCTCATGGAATTATTGCCTTGCATGGCACTAAGGCCCTCAAGATCAATAGCTTAGGTATTGATGCCGGCAATCAAACTCAGGGACACCGCTTCCTAGCACCAGGCGAGCTCGCTATTGCTGCAGCAGATCAATATGAAAGCACCTTAGAGGCTAAGGGAAAAATTATTCCGAGCTTTAATAAGCGTCGCGCACAAATCGAGGGCGCCCTTTTAAAAGCTGCCGGTGATGATTTAGTTCTCATGCCAGACAGCCTATTAGATGAAGTAACAGCACTTGTGGAATGGCCAGCAATCTATACATGTCATTTTGATCCAGAATTTTTAGGAGTCCCCCAAGAGTGTTTAATTCTGACAATGCAAACAAATCAAAAATATTTTGCATTGACTGATAAACAAGGAAAGCTGCGCAATCGTTTTCTGATTGTCTCTAATATTGAGACCTCTAAGCCAAACGCCATCATCTCTGGTAATGAACGTGTAGTACGCCCCCGCTTGTCCGATGCGCGCTTCTTTTTCCAACAAGACCAAAAGCGCCCATTAGCATCTCGTGTTGCTGATCTTGCTAAGGTGGTTTATCACAATCAATTGGGTAATCAACTAGAGCGCACTAAACGCGTCCAAGGGATTGCCATTGCAATCGCTAAGAATCTGAATGCAGATGAAAAACTTGCTAGCCGTGCCGCAGAAATTGCAAAGACCGATCTATTAACGGATATGGTTGGAGAGTTTCCCGAACTACAGGGCATTATGGGTCGCTACTATGCAATACACGATGGTGAGAACGCGCAAGTTGCCTCTGCGTGCAGTGAGCACTACATGCCACGTTTTGCAGGGGATGCTTTGCCAGAAACTCAAATTGGTACCATCCTTGCGATTGCCGATAAGTTAGAAACCCTAGTGGGCATTTGGGGTGTAGGCCTTGCACCCACTGGAGACAAAGACCCTTATGCTCTACGCCGTCATGCTCTTGGCATCTGTCGCTTGTTACTTGAAAAGAATCTTTCATTGAGTCTTCCCGAGTTAATCGAATTGGCGCGTGCCCAGTTTCCACAAAAAGAGGTTCAAGACAAAGCTAATGCTGCCGATATTTATGAATTCATTATCGATCGTTTGCGCGCCTACTTACGTGATCAATCTGTCGCTGGAAAACCATTTACTAGCGCGGAAATTGATGCTGTTTTAAGCCAAGCGCCTGGTCAAATCAATGATCTGCTTGAGCGCTTAACTGCCGTAAGGGAATTTAATGCCTTAGCGCCAGCTACTCAACTGGCTGCAGCGAATAAACGCATTAGTAATATTTTGAAGAAAACAACGACCGTAATTCCTGCTATCTGCTCCAGTAAGCTTTTACAAATTCCGGCCGAGTCTGCGCTTTATAAAGCCCTAGAAAGCATTACTCCTGCATTAACTAGCGCTTATGAGAAGCGTCAATTTGTCGAAGTACTCAAGTCACTCGTTGCCTTAAGCGCACCAATTGATCAGTTCTTTGCTGATGTGATGGTAATGGATCCCAATCCTGAGCTACGCGATAACCGCTTAGCCCTTTTGCAACAACTTCACCAGAAAATGAATCTTGTTGCCGATCTCGGCAAACTAGCATGAGCACTGGAATTTCTAAACTCATCATTCTTGATCGTGATGGCGTGATCAATGAAGATCGTGATGACTACGTAAAATCAGCAGATGAATGGGTAGCACTTCCAGGAAGTCTTGAGGCAATCGCTCTTTTAAACCAAGCAGGCTATCAAGTGACTATTGCCACTAATCAATCTGGCCTATCAAGGGGCTACTTCACAATCAATGATCTCCATACTATGCATAGCAAGATGGATAAATTGCTTCAACCCCTAGGTGGTCATATTGATAGCATCTTCTTTTGTCCGCATATTGACTCACATGGCTGTGATTGCCGCAAACCTTCTCCCGGGTTGATGAAAGAAATTGCACTACGTTACAAAAGAACTGATAGCACTCAACCCCTCTTAGGAGTCCCCATTGTTGGTGATTCATTGAGAGATCTTCATGCTGGTATTGCATTAGGAGCTTCTCCTCACCTAGTGCTAACAGGAAAAGGCCAAAAAACTTTAGAAAAAGGTGGTTTGCCAGAAGGGACTCAGATCCATGCTGACCTGATGGCATTTGCAAATGCACTTCTAGAAAATAAAGTTTAGAACTCTCATGACCTTGATCCGTTCCATACTATTTGCTCTCTTTTTATTAGTCTTCACACCGATTTGGTCAGTGCTATGCATGCTGGCATTTCCATTTCTGAGCGCTGAAAATCGTTATCGTTTTATTGGGCTCTGGAATAAAGTGGTGATATGGCTGTTGTGGCATCTATGCGGCATCCACTATGAAATTCGGGGAATGGAGCATATGCGTGCCGTGCTTGATCAACCAGTCATCATCTTAAGTAAGCACCAATCTGCTTATGAAACGATTGCCTATATTGCTTTACTACCGAAACAACTGTGCTTTGTCTTTAAACGAGAATTGCTATGGATACCATTTTTTGGTTGGGCCTTAGCCTTACTGAAAATGATTCATATCAATAGGGCTAATAAGCAAACAGCAGCGCTGTCCGTTGCTAGTCAAGGTCGTAAGCGACTGAGTGAAGGCAAGTGGATCATGTTATTTCCCGAAGGCACCAGAACTCCTAGAGGCTCTACCAAGCCTTACCGTAAAGGAGGCGCTCGTCTTGCTAGCGCTACCGGTGCACTAGTCATTCCCATCGCCCATAACGCGGGAAGCGTTTGGCCTAAAAACAGCTTTATAAAACAGCCTGGCACCGTTATATTTTCGATTGGTCCTGCGATTATTTCTACAGGCAAAACTGGTGAAGAGCTACAACAGGAGGTAGAAGGTTGGATTGAATCAGAAATGCGAGTAATCGATCCAAGTGCTTATCAAGAGGCTAGTACTCTAGCCCACTCGATATAACGATCCACTGAAATATCTTGGGCTCTTGATTTAAGTTCAATTTCACTCAGTTTCAGTCTCTCTAGAAAAACCTGTAAGTTAGTGCGCAACATTTTTCTTCGTTGAGAAAAAGCTGCGGCAACTACTTTCTCCAAACAGCTCCACTGGGTAAAGTTTAAATTGAAATCTTTACGAGGAATCATGCGCACTACTGCAGAATTGACCTTTGGCTGTGGATCAAATGCTTCAGGGGGAACCTCTAAGACCAATTCCATATCGTAACGAGTTTGTAGCATGACAGATAGCCTACTAAAGTCAGAGCTCCCTGCCTTCGCTACCATGCGCTCAACAACCTCCGCTTGCAACATAAATACTTGCTCATCAATTGCTGTTGCCGCTAAAACTAAGTGGAATAGTAATGGTGAAGAGATGTTGTAAGGCAAATTACCAACCACCTTACAGAGTCCTTTTTTATCAGAACGGTCTTTTGCCCACTCCAAAAAATCAAAATTAAGGGCATCCCCCTCAATCACTTTTAATCCCTTGAGTTTCTGTTGATTCCAGTAGGCAACTAAGTCACGATCAATTTCTAAAAGATCGAGTTGCTCAAGATTATTAAGTAGGGGCCTAGTTAAGGCGCCAAGACCGGGACCAATTTCAATCACATGCATATCAGTTTCGGGATTGATTAAAGAGACGATGGAGTAAATGATTCCTTCATCTTGTAAAAAATTTTGGCCAAATCTTTTGCGAGCGCGATGCATTACTTAAGTTGACTTTCTTTGGTTTAGCGCCAATTGATAAGCTAAACGCAAAGCCTCTAGCATGCTTCCCGACTCAGCAATACCTTTTCCAGCAATGTCTAAAGCAGTGCCGTGGTCAACTGAAGTTCGAATGAAGGGGAGCCCTAGTGTCACATTAACACCGCCCCCAAATGTCACAAACTTAAAAGGGGCTAAGCCTTGATCGTGATACATCGCAATAAACGCATCCACCTTTTCAAGCGCCCTTGCATCAAACATCGTATCTCCAGGATAAGGGCCAGATACATCAATGCCCTGTTCTTTTGCAAGCTCAATTGCTGGTGAAATACATTGAATTTCTTCATGACCCAGATAACCAGATTCTCCGGCATGTGGATTTAATCCAGCAACCCGTATTGCTGGTTTAGTAATCCCAAATTTCTTTTTTAACTCTTGATCAACTATCTGAATGGTTTCTAGGATCAGTTCGGTACTTAAGGCAGTGGATACTTCTTTCAATGGAAGGTGTGTGCTGACCAAAGCAACCCTCAGCTCCCTAGGTTTCTTTAGACCAAGAAAGCCCAGCGGTAATGGGGCACACAGCATCATGACTACATGCTTCGCATGAGCACGTTGAGCCAAGTACTCAGTATGTCCAGAAAATGAAATTCCTGCGACATTCATCACGCTCTTTTGAACTGGTGCTGTGATCATAGCGTCAAAACGCCCTTTCATACAGCCAGCACTTGCTTGATCAAGGAGACTAAAAACGTACCTTGCATTCGCTGGATTTAATACTCCAGGTTCCACTGATTCGGCAAGTGGAGTTGATTCGATATGGAGTCGCTCCATTAAGTTTTCAGGGATAACTTGGGGAGTTAGCAGACTAATATCACCAAGCAAGGTAATATCAGCATCAGCTTTCTCGTGCAAAAAATTCAATGCTGCAGCAAATGAAACCTCAGGTCCGACACCGGCTGGCTCGCCAGTGGTGATAACCAGCTTAACGAGGGGTGCTTTTTGCTGCATCTTGTACGTTCAGGATTTTGACAGTGGCAGTATCTCGCAACTCACGTACCCAATCCTGATAGGCTTGATCAAATTTTCTTTCTCGAATAGCTGCACGGGCAAATTGACGCTGCTTTTCAACAGTCAGCTCTGCATCACGACGCTCCAGTACCTGAATTAAATGCCATCCATATTCAGTCTTTACTGGATTACTCACCTCACCAATTTGTAAGCGATTCATGGCGATCTCAAAATCAGGGACTAGGTCTCCAGGCCCCATCCAACCTAAGGCTCCCCCGCTAGCAGCAGAGCCATCTTCGGAATATTTTTTAGCAAGCTCACCAAAATCTGCTGTCTTCGCACGGACTTGGTCGCGATAACCCTGCAAACGTCTTTCAGCATCTTGGTCAGTTAAATCAGGACGACTACGTAGCAAAATATGACGGGCCATAGTTTGGGTAATAGGAATATTTTGAGGGGAAGTCGATGCTGTATCTAGAGCTGGCGCCTGTTCTTGGGGCTGATTAGCACTAATTGCGCGTCGATCTAAAACTTTTAATACGTGATATCCCGCGGGACTTTTTACAACGGCATTAGCGACTTGGCCGCCGCCAGTATTTCGGATTGCCTCATAAAACAATTGCGGCAATCGATCGGGGGTTCTATAACCCAAGTCTTGGAATTTAATAGTGGGGCTTTCTTTTGCAGCCATTGCACCCAATTGCATGAAATCAACATCGCCCCTTGCTTCACGCAATAAATTTTCTGCTTTTTTCTTAGCCTCAGCTTGTGCACTAGCTCCAGCATTTGCATCGGCAGGAATAAAAATTTGCGCTACGTCAATTTCTTCTGGGGCGCCTTTAACTGCCGGGGCAGAACGCTGTTGCTGTGCGCCACCTGTGGGGGCAGCTCTCATCCGCTCCGTAATAAAGTTATCAATCTCAGCATCAGATATCTTGACCTTTGCCTCAACTTCACGCTCACGGTAACGGCTGACGATGATATCGTCACGTAACATCTCTTTATAGCGCTGAAAAGAAGTCCCAGAGGCATCTACTTTCGCCTTCAGTTCTGCATAGCTCAATTTATTTTTTGCAGCTATGTCCGAAACGATCTTATCTAACTCTTTATTGGTGACTGTAACTCCCTCCATTTGTGCATTTTGTAATTGAATTTTTTCAATAATTAAACGCTCTAAAACAGTCTGGCGCAATGTTGCTCCTTCGGGCAACTTAGCTCCCTGCTTTTGTAGTTGGGCGATGCGATCATCAATTTCTTTACGAGTGACATAACCTGTATTAACCACTGCTGCTACGCCATCGATATTGCGAATCTTACTGTCGCCTGAATTACTAGTAGCGGAATCCTGAGCACCCGCAATACCGCCCACCAAACAGGCTCCTAAAAAAAGAGCTGTTGTAACAATCCGTTTTAAGCAATTACTAAAAAGCATCATTGGTAGTTCTCGTATATGGAAGGAGGAATAGGCTTAGAAGTAGGCATATATCCAGGAACATTTAACTTCATGATATCAACTGGATTACTGCCGGCGCTAGCAAAGCCCCTAAATTCTATTTGGAACAAGATTTGAGTGGTACTAATTTGTGAGGTATTGACCATTTGCGAGTATGCAGCACGGAAAGTCCAACAATCACGCATCCACTCTAAGGCGGCCAAAGTATTCAATGTTTTAGTTGATAAAGCGTCGTAGCCCCAACGCCCCAAAACCGAAAGCTCACGAGTAATGGGCCACTGCCCAGAAATGTTGTATTGATCTGTGGTGGTTACTCCGGGTACATATGCCTGATTATTTTGAATGGATGCCTGTACAGGAGGTGACCAAACATTACGATAGCCGAAATTTAAACTTCTTCCGGGGGTTGGGCGCCAACTTCCACCAACTGTCGTTTGTACAAAACGATTTACCTGGGTATTGTATTGACCAAACAGATCAGCACTAAAGTTTCCCAGCAAACGAACAGAGCCTGCGCCTAAGGTATCAGAATAAGTTGTAGGATTGGTGATCGTGCCATTAAGTCCAACCTTTTGAGCTGTGAAGTCTTGCCTTTGTGCAACGGTAACACTTGCGCGTTCTGCACCAGTATTTGCCTCAATCATGCGACTAGTCAAACCGCCAGTAATCCTATTGGCATCAGCTATGCGATCATTTCCAATAAAGGTGTTCTCACTAAATATTTGAGAAACTCCAAAGCCGGCATCGGCAGTATCAAATATTGGTGTCTGTGCCTGACTTTGAAATGGAGTGTAAACATAAAAAGCGCGTGGCTCCATGGTCAATAACATATCGCGCCCAAAGAAGCCTTTTAACTCTGCTGCATCTCTTTCGAATGAGAGACCAGAATCCAAACTAAACGTAGGGATTGTGAAACCTTGGGCCACAGGGGCTCCTGAATTGCTAGCAAAAGGCGTAGCGTTATAAGTATTTGATTGAAAACTTGCCTTTGGAGTAATGTAGTAACCAGGGGTCACTTGTGGTAAAGCCATAGCTCCTTTAATCACTGTTCTGTCCGCTTGACTGTAAACACCCGGCGCAGTAGCAGCTATATTGCCCTGAATGTTATACGCAAATCGCGTGTAATCTGTTGAGAAAGTTGTAGCAGGTCCAGTTGGTAAGGTCACGTATTTACCACTTGTATCAGCGACTGCCGGTGTAAGGCGGTTGTTATAGGCAGCACTAACGCTTGGCAAGATGTTGTATGGAGACTGCACGATACTGGTTGGGTCTGGCTGAAGCGTTTGGAAAGTGACTGCCCTTGCGGAGACCATCCAGTTACTCAAACTGCCCGTGAGACCTTTGGTCGTTCCGACATCTTGCCTATACTGACTCGTAACAGCTCCAGCTATGCTTTGTGAAAAGTCTGTAGGGTAAAGATTATCTGAAACGCGAGATACGTTGGCATATCCAGTCCAAGATCCCGGGAGGGGAATGCCTCCCGGAGCAAGGCCGCCAGAAAATATTTGTCGCTGCTGCCAGTCATAACGCCAGCGATCAGTTCCTGTTTTTTTATCATGAGATAAATAATCTCCACCTAAGCTTCCGGAATTGAGGGTATCTAAGAAGCGATAGTTGGCACCTAACTGCAATCCTCGCTGCGCCATATATCTAGGAATGATCAATAAGTCTCGATTGGGCGCAATGTTGACATAGTAGGGTTGCGTAATATCCAAGCCATTATTGGAGTTATATCCAGCCACTGGTGCCAAAATGCCTGAACGACGCTGATTAGATGTTGGGGCTGTGAAGTAAGGCGTGTATGCAATAGGCACATCGAAGAACCTCATCACACCATGAGTACCCACCATCTCCTTTTGCTCATTATCAATCTCTAGGGTACTCGCCGTAAAATACCAATCCATATTTTCTGGCGTACAAGTGGTATACGTCGCCTTGTCAAAAACAAAGATATCAGAATTTTCAATCGTCAGTTTTTTAGCGTTGCCGTTACCGCGAGTATCTCTAAGCTCATAGCTTGGCGTTTCCATTTCACCTTCACGCGCATCAACTTTTAGTTTTGCGCTTGGACCTTTAAAAGTAGTGTTGCCTTTTGAAAGCTCTGCATTACCAAGTAAATCTGCAATATCAGTATCCGGATCGTAAATAATTTTATCGGCTTTAATCACGGTGCCATTGCGACGTATTTGTGCGCGACCCTCCATACGCATTTCTCGATCAACCACGCCATCAATGTTGTCGCTCGATGTAAATGTGAGCGCTTTACCATCTTCAAGGGCTTGGCCGACACGCAACTGATCATCTAGTTTTAGAACAGTGACATTACCGCGATCTGGTATTAAAACTGTGTTGGTACTGGCCTGTCCAGGGGGTAATGGGGCGGGTGCTTGAGCACGGCTTGGGAATGTGAGTTGGAGTAATGCCACCCCCATCATTATTCGCAGGGGTACAGCTAAAAAAAGAGGGGCGCAAAAGCCGGCGCGACGGCGATAATGACTCATGGATCCAGACCCGCCTTATTATACGAATCGACAATGACTCACTCTCGCTTAAACACCCTTCGCAACTGGCTAAAAGCCCTAGAGCCTAGCTGGCAATTAGATCTTGATAGTCTCATACCTGCTTCAGCAGATGCCAGCTTTAGACGCTATTTCCGCATTGAGTCCAAAAACCCAGATTTTAGGACTCTGATTGTGATGGATGCCCCTCCCCAACATGAGCCTCTAGATGCCTTTATTAAGGTCGATATATTGCTCTCCGATGCAGGCTTAAACGTTCCTCATATTCTAGAAAAAAATCTTGAGCAAGGCTTTCTTTTACTAAATGATCTAGGCAACAAGACATATTTAGCCGAACTGAATAACGACAGCGCGGATCATCTATATCAAGATGCAACAAATGCCTTAGTAAAAATGCAGTTAGCTAGTACACCAGATGTATTGCCAAACTATGATGAAGCCCTACTTCAGCGAGAATTAGATTTATTTCCAGAGTGGTATTTAGGGAAACATCTCGATATGTCATTGAGCGACTTGCAGCAAGCGCAAATTCAGAAATCATTCGAACTCATTATTCAGAATAATTTAGCGCAAGCAAAAGTCTATGTCCATCGGGATTACCATTCGCGCAACCTCATGGTGACTGAGAAAAATAATCCTGGCGTCATTGATTTTCAAGACGCCGTTTATGGTCCGATTACATACGATGCATCTTCCTTATGGCGTGATGCCTACATTGCATGGCCAGAAGAAAGGGTGATCGACTGGGTTATTAAATTTTGGGAAGAGGGTCGTAAAGCTGGGCTGCCAATGCCAGATGATTTTGGTCAGTTCTACCGCGACTTTGAATGGATGGGATTACAACGGCACCTTAAGGTTCTTGGTATCTTTGCCAGGCTTTTTCATCGCGATGGTAAGGATGGCTATCTCAAAGACATCCCCTTAGTTTTGGAATACGCTATCGCGACGGCAAATCGTTATATTGAATTAAAACCTTTGGCGCGCATTTTGGAGTCCACTCGCCAATCTAAAGATTGATTATTAAGCCCTCATGAATAAAAGACATACCCTCCCCTGTTTTCTGCTTGCTGCAGGCAGAGGTGAGCGTATGCGCCCACTGACAGATGAATTACCTAAGCCTTTACTAACAATCCAGAATAAATCTTTACTAGCTTGGCATTTAGAAGCGCTGGCTGATGCAGGAATTGAGAAGGTTGTCATTAATCACGCATGGTTAGGCGAAAAGATCGAAGCATCCCTGGGAAATGGGAGTCAATTTGGATTAAAAATTGCATATTCCCCAGAAGGTAGAGCCCTAGAAACTGCTGGTGGGATCGTCAAGGCATTACCCATCTTGCAGGCTGAAGATTATTTTCTAGTCATTAACGGTGATGTATTCACGCCTAAACTACCCGTGGCAAAACTCATGGAAGAGATATTGAAACTACGCAATAATCCTATGAAGCCCTTAGCCCATCTCTTAATGGTTCCAAACCCGATTCAACATCCAAATGGCGATTTCTATCTCAAAGACACCCGCGTTAGTAACCAAGAGTTGGCTGACTCAGAAAAGCTGACCTTTTCGGGAATTGGTATTTATCACAAGGATCTCTTTAAAGATCTTGAGTTTGGGGCTCCAGCGAAGCTAGCTCCCCTCCTTAGAGAGGCAATAGCGCAAAATAGAGTATCGGGTGAAAAATATACTGGTCCATGGCACGATGTAGGGACTCCACAACGCTTACAAGAGCTCAATGCAGCTTATGAATAACCATATTTATCAAGAGCGCAGAAACGCACTCGCAAAACACATTTTCGCTAAAACAGGTAGCGGCCTTGCTGTCATTTCCACAGCGCCGGAACTGGCTCGCAATCGAGATAGCGAGTATCCCTACCGCCATGACAGTGATTTCTTTTATCTCACTGGCTTCGAAGAACCGGGCGCAACACTCGTTTTGCAAGTTCAAAAAAATGGCAACGGCTTTGAATTGCAGTCCCACTTATTTTGCAGGCCAAAAGATCTAGAGCGTGAAATTTGGGATGGTATTCGCCTCGGTCCAGAAGCTGCGCCAAAAGAACTGGGCATTGAATTTGCACATAGCAACAAAGAACTCGATGAAAAATTGGGTGAATTGTTAGCCGATCAAGATGCTGTTTACATTCGACTAGCAGAAAGTGCTGAGGCAGATCGCCGCTTGCGCCACTGGATGAAACAAGTGCGCGCTCAAGCGCGTTCGGGCATTAACCCTCCGTCAGCACTGCATGATGTTGAAGAGCTCATTCATGAAATGCGCTTATTTAAAGATGCTCATGAAATTGACATCATGCGACGTGCTGCAGCCATCTCAGCCCGCGCACATATTCGTGCCATGCAAATCTGCAAACCGGGTATGCGGGAGCATCAACTCGAAGCCGAGCTCCTCCATGAATTCCGTAATAGCGGCGCACAAAGCGTGGCTTACAACAGCATTGTTGCGGGGGGTGCTAATTCGTGCATCCTTCACTATCGTGCTGGCTCTACCGAATTACGTAGCGGTGAACTCTGTTTAATTGATGCTGGCTGTGAACTAGATAGTTATGCCTCTGACATTACACGTACCTTCCCAGTGAACGGAAAATTTACTGGGCCACAACGTGCGCTCTACGACATTACATTAGCCGCACAAGAAGCGGCTATCGCCATGACTAAACCTGGCAATACTTTTATGCAGCCCCATGAAGCAGCACTCAAAGTGCTTACACAAGGCCTGCTCGATGAGAAGCTTCTCAAGCTTTCTGAAATAGGGTCTCTTGAAAACGCCATTGAAACTGGCGCATATCGTCGCTTTTATATGCACCGTACCTCTCACTGGCTAGGCATGGATGTACATGATGTGGGTTCTTATCGAGAGCAAACTGCACATGCTTCTAAAGAGGAAAAACCTTGGCGCGTTCTCAAAAGTGGCATGGTCATTACCATCGAGCCCGGTCTTTACGTTAGGCCAGCAGATGATATTGCTGAGAAGTTCTGGAATATCGGCATTCGGATTGAAGATGATGCTGTCATCCATGACGCTGGATGCGAATTGATCTCTCGCGGTGTCCCCGTCAAAGCTGATGAAATCGAAGCCTTAATGAAGAATGCTTAAATCGATGAGTGAGTCCAGCTGCGATATTTTGATTCGAGGTGGAGGCCCGGTTGGGCTAGCTTGTGCTGCATGGACTTTGCAAAAGTTTCCAGAATCTAAACTTACCCTAGTTGATCGCAACCCAGAAAATGATGCCGACCTCACAACTGCAGATAGCAGGGGTATTGCCCTTTCTCATGGCAGCAAACTTCTACTCGATACCATCGGTGCTTGGCCTACTGAATATGCAGAGATCCATCGGGTACATGTTTCACAAGCAGGACATTTTGGTCGCGCACTGATGACACGAGAAGAGCTTCGCCAAGATGCCTTAGGTCATATCATTCGCTATCAAGATATTCATGTTGCTTTACGCCAAGCCTTAAGAGCAATTCAGAGTAAAAGTCCAAATTTTGTTTGGCAGCATATCAATGACAAGGACACAAATGCTGATATCAATGCTCAATGCATCGTTCACGCTGAAGGTGGTTTATTCAAAAAGCAAGATTGGGTTGAGTCCGGTCGCGACTACGGTCAATCAGCCCTAGTAGGCTTAGTTGAGGTTGAAAATGCCATACCCCACCAAGCTTGGGAACGTTTTACAGATGAAGGCCCTTTAGCGGTACTCCCAAGTCATTTCGGCCAAAATATTTTGAACATCGTTTGGTGCGGCTCTCCAGAGTCCTCGCAAGAGCGCTTGCAATTCAGCGATACAGATTTCTTAATTGCTTTACAAAATGAATTTGGTAGCCGTATAGGGCATTTTCTAAAAATCCAGGATCGTCGCTTATACGAGCTTGGACTGAACTACCGTAAAGAAATCAGTAAAGATAATGAAGTGTGGATTGGAAATGCTGCACAAGCTTTACATCCTGTTGCTGGACAAGGCCTTAATTTGGGTTTGCGTGATGCCTTTTTGTTAGCAGAAAAATTAGTGGGGCTATTTGCAGGAGCAACAGATATTCAAACTCAGGCGGAAATAAAAGAAACTTTAGAGGCGTATGCGCTTACTCGTAAAGCAGATAGAACTACAACGATTGGCCTGACAGACTTTATGGCAAGAGTATTTACGTCGAATCTCGTCCCAGTTGTTGTAGCTCGTGGTTTGGCTTTAACGGCCCTTCAATGGCTTCCCCCAGTGAAGACAGCCTTAGCTCGCCAGATGATGTTTGGCAGGCGCTAGAGGGCTTTAATCAGTCTCTAAATTCAAGCCTAAGTAATTGAGTATCAATTGAATATTCTGCCTAAAAAATAGGCAGAATGAGGAGCAATTGTGCTAAAGTGTCATGCTTTCCTCGACATCTAGCGAACCTCTACTATTTCCAGCCGCTTTTAATGAAGATTGGTCCTCACCTTCTCGCAAATAGACTTTTTGTAGCTCCAATGGCTGGCGTTACTGATCGTCCATTTAGGCAGTTATGCAAAAAATTAGGTGCAGGATATGCAGTCTCTGAAATGGTAGCCTCCAATGCGCTACTTTGGAAAAGTGAAAAAACTCAGCGTCGCGCAAACCATGTGGGTGAGTTCAAACCCATCGCAGTTCAAATTGCTGGGGCTGATCCTGCAATGATGGCAGCAGCCGCCAAAATAAACGTTGATCATGGCGCACAGATTATTGATATCAACATGGGCTGTCCGGCAAAAAAAGTGTGTAATGTTGCAGCAGGCTCAGCCCTTTTGCGCGATGAAGCTCTTGTCCAGCGCATTCTCGAGGCGGTAGTTCAGGCAGTGGGCATTGGCCCTGATGCCGTTCCAGTGACATTGAAGATTCGTACTGGTTGGGATCGTGAGCATAAGAACGCTATTGAGATTGCGCGTCTCGCAGAAAAATCAGGCATTTCTATGCTGACTGTTCATGGTCGCACTAAAGCTGATCTTTATCATGGTGAAGCAGAATACGAAACCATTACTGCAGTGAAAAATAGCGTAGGTATTCCAGTGGTGGCTAATGGCGACGTTAGCAGTCCAGAAAAAGCAGAATTTGTTTTAAAGACTACTGGCGCTGATGCCATCATGATTGGTCGCGCTGCCCAAGGCCGCCCTTGGATCTTTCGCGAAATTCATCACTACCTAGAAACTGGTGGCAAGCTGCCAACGCCTGAAATCAATGAAATTCAAGCCATCATGAATGCCCACCTCTTAGATCACTATCAGTTCTATGGTGAGCACATTGGCCTGCGTACTGCTCGTAAACATATTGGCTGGTATTGCAAAGGATTGCGTGATTCACATGCTTTTCGTCAACGCATGAATACAGCCGATGATTGCAAAACCCAATTACAGATGGTGAATGATTATTTTGACGAGATGAAGTCGCACTCTGACCGTTTACTCTTTTTAGAAGCAGCTTAGTTTTGACTTATTCCCTTTTTTCGTACTGATTTTTTTATGAACAATAAACACCCAATTACTGAATGTATTGAAACCCAATTACAGGGCTATCTGAATGACCTCAAAGGTACGCCTCCAAATGATATTTATCAAATGGTATTGGCTGTAGTTGAAAAGCCCGTCCTGGAATTAGTGATGCAACATGCCAAACATAATCAATCTTTGGCAGCCCAATACCTTGGCATTAATCGCAATACCTTGCATAAAAAGCTAGTAGAGCACCAACTCCTGAAGTAATTGATTCAATTCACTTTCAAAAAATATGATCCGTACAGCCCTCCTTTCCGTCTCCGATAAAAATGGCATTGTGCCCTTTGCTAAGGCGCTTCATGAGCAAGGCATTAAGCTAATTTCTACTGGCGGCACTGCAAAACTCTTGGCTGATAACCAATTACCCGTAGTGGAAGTTGCTTCTTTAACAAAATTTCCAGAAATGCTTGATGGACGCGTTAAGACATTGCACCCCATGGTGCATGGCGGCCTTTTGGCCCGAAGAGATTTTCCAGAGCACATGGCTGCCTTAAAAGAACATGGTATCGATACCATCGATATGCTGGTCATTAACCTGTATCCATTTAATGAAACCGTGGCTAAAGAAAATTGTTCATTCGAAGAGGCAGTAGAGAACATCGATATTGGTGGACCGGCGATGTTGCGCGCAGCCGCTAAAAATCATCAAGATGTGACTGTGCTCATATCACCCGAAGATTACGCACCGGTATTGGCTGAATTGAAAGCCAATAACAATAGCGTTTCATATCAAACAAATTTAAGTTTGGCCAAGAAAGTCTTTGCGCACACTGCCAGATACGATGGCGCAATCGCTAATTATCTCTCTGCACTAGGTGATGATTTGGATCATAAGGCTCGTTCAGCCTATCCAGAAACATTGCATCTTGCCTTTGAAAAAGTTCAAGAGATGCGTTATGGTGAGAATCCACATCAGTCAGCAGCTTTCTACAAGGATATCTCCCCAGTTTCTGGAGCGCTTGCTAATTACAAGCAATTACAAGGTAAAGAGCTTTCTTATAACAATATTGCTGATGCTGATTCAGCATGGGAATGTGTCAAGAGCTTTACGGGTAACGTTGGTGGCGCTGCAGCCTGCGTCATCATTAAGCATGCCAACCCTTGTGGTGTAGCGGTTGGAGCAACTGCCCTTGAGGCATATCAGAAGGCATTTAAAACTGATCCAAGTTCAGCATTCGGCGGAATCATTGCCTTTAATATTCCTTGTGATGGTGCTGCGGCTGAAGCAATCTCTAAACAATTTGTCGAGGTATTGATTGCTCCTAGTTTTAGCGATGAGGCAAAAGCCATCTTTGCCACAAAACAAAATGTTCGTCTTCTAGAAACTCCGCTTGGCACAGCATGTAATGCCTATGACTTCAAGCGGGTTGGCGGTGGCTTACTGGTTCAATCACCAGATGCGAAGAATGTTTTGCAAAGTGAGATGCGTGTAGTCAGCCAAAGACAGCCGACTCCTAGTGAAATGAACGACATGATGTTCGCTTGGCGTGTGGCTAAATTTGTAAAATCGAATGCGATTGTGTACTGCGCTAATGGCATGACTCTTGGTATAGGCGCTGGTCAAATGAGTCGCGTAGATTCGGCCCGTATGGCTAGCATTAAAGCGGAGAATGCCGGCTTAAGCCTGAAGGGCTCTGCAGTTGCTAGTGATGCATTCTTCCCATTCCGCGACGGCTTAGATGTTGTCGTCAATGGTGGTGCTAGCTGTGCAATTCAGCCGGGTGGCAGTATGCGAGATGACGAGATTATTGCGGCAGCTAATGAACATGGTATTGCTATGGTCTTTACTGGTATACGGCACTTCCGTCACTAAGTAAAACATTAAGATGCCAATACGCTGGATAGGAATCGACCCAGGTTTACGCACTACCGGTTTCGGTGTGATTGATGTGGATGGCCAAAAACTCACCTACGTAGCATCAGGAACGATTGAAAGTGGTGATCCCGCCAAAGGCTTGCCTGAACGTTTAGGCGCTTTGTATGCTGGCATCAAAGAAGTCCTCGAAACTTATCGCCCAGAGTCTGCTGCGATTGAAGAAGTCTTCTTAAATGTCAATCCACGTTCGACTTTAATGCTTGGGCAGGCTAGAGGCGCAGTCATTGCAGCACTGGTTTCTGAAAAACTCCCCGTTGCTGAATACAGCGCCCTGCGAGTAAAGCAAGCTATTGTAGGAACTGGTCGTGCCGCTAAACCTCAAGTACAAGAAATGGTCAAGCGCCTACTGCGCTTAAATCGCGCCCCCGGAACAGATGCTTCAGATGCCTTAGGAGTGGCCATCTGCGCTGCCCATCATGCACAAATTCCTAAAGCAATTACCGCCGCTATGGCGCCCAAGAAACGTAGCAAGTAAATTCATCACAGGTTAAGATCTTTATATGATTGGTCGCATTCAAGGTACGCTCGTTTCAATTCATCCTCCTCGCCTCTTGGTCGATTGCCAAGGGATTGGATACGAGGTGGATGTACCTATGAGTACTCTGTATCAATTGCCTCAAGCTGGTCAAAAAATTACTCTACTGACGCACTTTCAGGTTCGCGAGGATGCCCAGCAACTCTTTGGCTTTGCCACTGAGACTGAGCGCGAAGCTTTTAGGCAGCTGATTAAGATCAGTGGGGTTGGCTCTCGCACCGCACTAGCTGTTCTTTCAGGCATGAGTGTGAATGAATTAGCTCAAGCAATTGCTCTACAAGAAGCGGGGCGGCTAACCCAAGTTCCTGGAATTGGTAAGAAAACCGCTGAACGCCTCTGTCTTGAGCTCAAAGGAAAACTCGCCCCAGATCTTGGCGTCAGCTCTGGCAAACCCCAAGCTATTGAGGCCAGCAGCGAAGTGTTGCAGGCACTCTTGGCTTTGGGCTATTCAGAAAAAGAAGCGCTGCTTGCTCTCAAACAAATTCCTACTGATTCCTCAGTTTCTGATGGTATTCGGGTGGGCCTGAAGTATCTATCTAAGCCCTAATAGATAAACACCACTACACTTGCAGCATGGCAATTCATACAGACGACCTTAGCTCTATTCCTGAAGATTTACCCCAGGATAGCGATCGTATTGTGAGCGGCGCAGCAGGTAATGCTGAAGCCGTCTTTGAAAGAGCCCTTCGTCCCCAACAGCTTGATGAGTATGTTGGTCAAACGAAGGCGAGAGCTCAGTTAGAGATTTTTATTAGCGCAACCAGAGCACGCCAAGAAGCGCTTGATCATGTGCTTCTCTTTGGCCCTCCAGGACTTGGAAAAACGACCCTCGCTCACATCATTGCTAGAGAGCTTGGCGTGAACCTACGCCAAACTAGTGGTCCAGTGCTTGATAGACCTGGCGACCTTGCTGCCTTACTCACTAACTTAGAGACAAACGATGTACTCTTTATTGACGAGATTCATCGTCTCTCCCCAGTAGTTGAAGAAATTCTTTACCCTGCGCTAGAAGACTACAGTCTAGATATCATGATTGGTGAAGGCCCTGCAGCGCGCAGTGTCAAGATTGATCTCAAGCCATTTACCTTAATTGGTGCTACCACTCGCGCTGGAATGCTGACCAATCCATTGCGCGATCGCTTTGGTATCGTTGCAAGACTTGAGTTCTATACGACTGAAGAGCTCACCAAAATTATCAATCGTTCAGCAAGCCTACTTAAGGCCGACATTGATCCCGAGGGCTCAGTAGAAATTGCTAAGCGTGCACGGGGGACACCGCGTATTGCCAATCGCTTACTCAGAAGAGTCCGCGACTATGCGGAAGTTAAAGGCACCGGCACTATTACTAAAGCTATGGCGGATGCTGCACTGAAGATGTTGGATGTAGATCCAAGCGGCTTCGATGTCATGGATAGAAAACTACTTGAAGCGATCTTGCATAAGTTTGATGGTGGCCCAGTAGGTATTGATAACTTAGCAGCAGCTATTGGTGAAGAGCGTGACACCATTGAAGATGTATTAGA
>Ga0007791_10000163_pt1 | contig 18494 bp, 22 predicted proteins | sample CryBogmetaGMA05M_FD_60368 | JGI IMG/M metagenome (GOLD analysis project Ga0007791, IMG submission 60368) | Freshwater microbial communities from Crystal Bog, Wisconsin, USA - MA0.5M | ecosystem: Environmental > Aquatic > Freshwater > Lake | place: Crystal Bog, Wisconsin, USA | collected 2009-07-06 | reverse complement strand
AATTGCAGGCACATCAAAATTGTTATAGCCCACTGAAATATTGGCTACTATTTTTAAATCTTTAGCATGAGTCAAAGCAGGTGCATCAATGCGCTCGCTACCAGTCACCAAAGCCCCAGCCACGCTAGCAAGTTCTGTTTGCAGCTCTTCTGGGGTGAAGACCTGATCAGCCTGATTAGAGCGAACCTCAAAAGACTCCTCTAACTTTGCCAGCAAATCAGGGAATATTGCTCTCGCTACTAAAACCTTAGGTTTATTACTCATCTCTTTCCTTACATTGATTGGGCAACTAATAATCTTACTGAATGAATTTTATATAGCTTGCTCAGATTTATCTAATAAGCTTTTTAAAGAAGCCTCTATAGTCTCCAAGGGCTGTGCACCTTGTAACAAATACTGCCCATTCAAAATAAGTGATGGTACGGCATTAATGCCCTGATTTGTATAGTGAGCTTCTTTCGCCCTCACGTCTTCTATATATAGGCCGCTCTCTAAAACCCTACTTGCTTCGTCTGGGTCTAAACCAGCCCTTCGAACTGCATCCAATAAATGATTTCGATCGTCAAAATTGGCTGCAAGACAAAAATACGTATTAAAAAACTCGTTCTTCAGTCGCAACTGACTAGCTAATCCATACTCTTGCGCAACCCAGTACAACAGGCGATGCGCGTTAAAGGTGTTGTATATCTTCTTTCGACCGTCTGGATGAAAATGAAAGCCAGCTGCTGCTGCGCGCTTCCTGATTTCCGTTTGATTGGTCAAGACCTGCTCCTCAGAAATGCCATATTTTTTACTGAGGTACTCAATGGCATTCTCCCCACCAAGCTGCATCTGGGGGTTGAGCTCAAAGGGTTCAAATCGAATTTCGAAGTCCGCTTGATCTTTGAGGCGTTCTATTGCTTGTTCTAGGGTTCCTAGACCAACTGCGCACCAAGGGCAGCCGATATCAGATACAAAGTCGATTTTGATAATAGGTTTCATGCCCACGTAGTGTACTCATGCACCGAGGGCTAAAAAGAGCAAATTTAGGCATCAATCTAGAAGATGTAGGATTTTTATTATTGCAATGCACAATAAAAATCCCTGTTACTCAAGGGGAAACCCTCAACCCTATTTACCCTAATTTAGAATAAGCTCTATGTAGGTAGGATTTGTTTCATCCAGTAGTTAATTTATATAAAAATGACCTTAGGAGATTTAGATGTCAGACACAAATAACACTAGCCCACGCCGCAAGTTTCTAAAGAACGCGGCTGTTGGTAGCGCCGGCGCTGCTGCAATGGGCTTCCCAATGATTTCTAGCGCACAAACAATTAATTTGCGCTTTCAATCCACTTGGCCAGCTAAAGATATTTTCCACGAGTACGCTAATGATTACGCTACTAAAGTAAATGCAATGTCTGGTGGCCGTCTCAAAATTGAAGTGCTGCCTGCTGGTTCAGTTGTAAAAGCTTTCGATATGTTGGACGCCGTATCCAGCGGAACATTGGATGGTGGCCATGGCGTTTTGGCATATTGGTATGGCAAAAGCCCAGCACTAGCATTATGGGGATCTGGCCCTGCTTTCGGCATGGACGCTAATACCGTTCTGTCCTGGAACCAATATGGCGGCGGTCAACAATTGCTCAATGAAATTTACAACGACCTTAAGCTCGATGTCGTTTCATTCCCTTATGGCCCAATGCCAACACAGCCATTAGGTTGGTTTAAAAAGCCAATTGCCAAAGCGGATGACTTAAAGGGATTGAAATACCGTACCGTTGGTCTCTCAATTGAGATCTTTACCGATATGGGTGCGTCCGTTCAAGCTTTGCCTGGCGGCGATATTATTCCAGCTATGGATCGTGGTGTTTTAGATGCTGCTGAGTTTAATAATGCTTCTTCAGACCGCTTGCTTGGCTTCCCAGATGTTTCTAAAATCAACATGCTCCAAAGCTTCCACCAGTCTTCAGAGCAGTTTGAAATCATCTTCAACAAGAAGAAATTTAACTCCTTAGCCCCAGATCTTCAGGCTATCCTGAAATACGGAACCGAAGCAGCTTCTGCAGATATGTCATGGAAAGCAATTGATCGCTACTCCAAGGACTTTGCCGAGTTGCAAACAAAAGACAAGGTCAAGTTCTACGCAACGCCGAAGTCTATTTTGGTAGCTCAGTTGAATGCCTGGGACAAGATTATTGCTAAGAAGGCTGCTGAAATCCCAATGTTCAAGAAAGTACTTGATTCACAAAAAGCTTTTGCCCAACGTGCAGTTCGCTGGGATTTGCTAGTGAATGTGGATATGAAGATTGCTTACGACCATTATTTCAAGGCTTAAAAGCCCTTATAGCCTTATGGGCTTATGTAATAATGTGGCTTAATGCGCATCTTGACCGGACGGCATCCCCGTCCGGTTTTTTTATATTTCCCCAGAGAGATAACAAGTTGTTTTAGGAGAGTTTTATGGATAAATTCATGCTAACGGTAGACGAAATCAGCACCTTTGTAGGTAAAGCTGCTGCCTGGCTTGTAGTTCTATTGATGCTGATGGTTTTTACAGACGTCGTCAGACGCTACGCACTTAATTCCCCCTCCGCATGGATTGGTGAGTTATCTGTCATGGCTTATGGCACCTTATTTATGATGTGCGGAGCCTACACCCTGGCACAAAATGGTCACGTTCGTGGCGACTTCCTTTATGGGTCAATGAAACCACGCACCCAAGCTACTCTAGATTTAATTTTGTACGTCACTTTTTTCCTGCCAGGAATCGCCGCTTTAATTTATGCCGGTTACACCTATGCAGCAGAGTCTTGGCGAATAGGTGAGCACACCACTCAGATTGCAAACGGTCCGCCCCTCTATCCTTTCAAGACCATTATTCCGATTGCGGGAGCATTTGTCATGCTGCAAGGTTTTGTAGAGATCTTGCGTTGCATTGTTTGCCTTAAAACCGGCGAATGGCCTGCACGCTTAAAAGATGCTGAAGAAATCGATGTGATTGAGCAGCAACTGGCCGCATCTACTCACGTTGACGAAGAAGCCCGTCAACAAGCAATCAAAAATGCCAAATCCATCGATGAAGCAGCACACCATCGTATTGGCCAAACTAAAGAGATAAATCATGAGTGATCCAATTCTTGGCTTAGCCATGCTCGGCTTGATTATTGTTGTAATCATGCTGGGCTTCCCAACCGCCTTTACTCTAATGGGTTTAGGCATGATGTTTGGTTTTGCAGCCTTTTACGACCCGTCGCAAAGCTGGGCAGCAAACAAAGTTTTTACTCTGATGGTGCAAAGAACCTTTGGGGGTATGACTAACGATGTCCTACTATCTATCCCTCTATTTGTATTAATGGGGTATGTAATGGAACGAGGGGCGCTGGTAGATAAGATGTTCTACAGTATCCAGTTAGCTTTCCGTCGCGTACCTGCTTCATTAGCCGTAGCTACTTTGATTGTTTGTACATTCTGGGGTATTGCAAGTGGTCTCGTTGGTGCTGTCGTTGTGCTTATGGGTGTAATTGCCATGAAGCCAATGTTGAATGCCGGCTACGATACGCGCCTTGCTGCTGGCGTTATTACTGCTGGTGGTACCTTAGGTATCTTGATCCCACCTTCAGTGATGATTATTGTTTACGCTGCTGTTGCAGGCCAATCTGTGGTCAAGCTCTATGCTGCTGCAATGGTGCCTGGCTTCTTCCTTGCATTTTTATATTTGGTCTACATTATTGGCTGGGCTTTAATTAATCCTAAGGTTGCGCCAAAGCTTCCTGCTGAGCAACTGATAGTGCCAGTACCTGCATCTATTCGTTTTTTAGGCGAGCACTACTCCAGAAATATGTTAGTTGCATCATTTAAGGCTTTGTTTTCTCCCGCTAAATTACTCAATGCACCAAGTGATGCAAGACTTTCCCTTAAGCAGATTATTAAAAATGTATTAGCCGCATTAACCCCACTCTTTTTGATAGCAGTCACTATGTGGGGTGTATGGTGGTACGTCATCATTCACCAACAAGCTGAAAAAGATGCTCTCAATGTTCCAGTGGCTACTCAAGTTGCTAAAGCAACTACCAGCAGTGCTGCTGCACCAGCTGAAGAGGGTCTTGTAGCTATTGATGCCACCTCTAACAATATCAAATCTAAAGAGACTGAAGAAGATGCGCCTTTGGTTGCCCTCGATGCTGCCTCTGGTGATGACCCAATTGAAGCTGGGGCTGTAGCAGAAGCTGATAATGGTCCGCCAGAAAACTTCGGACTGTATTTTGGTTTGACCTGTATCTTGTTTGGCCTGTTATTGGTTTACTACTATCTTAAGTTTGATGAGGAGCAGTTTGAAATTCTCAAGCTGCTCATTGAGTCGGTGATGCCTTTAGGTGTTCTCACGATCTTAGTATTGGCCGTGATCTTGCTGGGCATCACTACCGCTACTGAGTCTGCAGCGGTGGGTGCATTGGGCGCCTTCATTCTGGCGTTTCAAGCCGGCACTTTGGACTTTGAGCGAACTAAGCAGGCCGTCTTCTTGACAGCAAAAACAACATCGATGGTGTGCTGGTTGTTTGTAGGTTCAGCGCTCTTCTCGGCCGTGTTTACTATTTTGGGCGGTCAATCGATCATCGAAAAATGGGTGCTCATGCTAGACCTAACACCAATTCAGTTCATGCTGCTTTCTCAAGCGATCATCTTCTTCCTGGGATGGCCTTTAGAGTGGACTGAAATTATTGTGATTTTCGTACCGATCTTCCTGCCTTTGTTGGCTCACTTCAACATCGATCCACTCTTGTGGGGAACCCTGGTATTTGTGAACTTGCAAGCGGCGTTCTTGTCACCACCAGTGGCGATGTCGGCCTTTTATCTCAAAGGTGTCTCACCACCAAGCGTTACACTCAACCAGATTTTTGCAGGCATGATGCCTTATATGTTCATCGTGATTGCCTGCATGGTCTTCATGTATATCTGGCCAGGCATGACATTGTGGCTACCGAAGTTCCTCTATGGAGGTTGATATAGCAAGGCAGTTTTGCTAAAAGAAAAAGCGCTCTTCACGGAGCGCTTTTTTTATGTCAACTACCAGGATGAACTAAGCGGTCTGCTTAAGCAACTCACTATTCGTCTTACCTAAGGCAATAGTAAATAGACCTTGCCAGTAATTAAATGCTGCCAATTCATCTTCATCTAACTCCATCTCAATAAAGGCTGGATGACGAATTAAAGAGAGCCAGATGCGGCAAAACATCTTATCCTCAAGACCGGAGGGCTTACTAATAAAAGGGATCTCATCAAGATGGGGGATGATTTCGGAAACACCGTCCTTATCGACCATCTCTTGCTTATCTCTACTTAAGCGCATCATTTCGAGCATGACTCTACCTAGTTGATCGTAATGCCCTTGCCAGCAAATCGGAGTTGCTGCGATCTCTTTTGTCATCTCTAGATACTTACGGGCAAACTCACTCCATGCATATGCCAAATCAAACTCCGTCTTTACCTTGGCATTTTGCAAGGGTGTGGGTAGATTGGTTGATTTCATTAACTCTAGATTTCGATCGCCCCCAAAGGTGTAATCGATAATTAATAATGGTTTTTCTGTTTTATCGATCTGTAGCCGATACTCTTCCATGGTCCATTCTTTCCTAGTGGGGTTTATTAATGCCAATACCTAAAGTGTAATCAATTGGATTTGATCTTTGAAAAACTCAAATCCTAGGGAAAGCCCTTGCTTCAGCATTACTCTTTGTTTAAGGCTTACTTTTGCTTTCCACCGCCATATGAGTATAGGCAATTTTTAATAGAGGGCAGTCTATAGATCCATCGCTAGCAAAAGCAATTAAATTGCCTAAGATATGTTGATATTCATTTTTCTTGCCTGCTAGTAAGTCTCTCAACATCGAAGCGGTAAAGGGAGATCCTTCCTTTGTCAGAATTTCTTCGGAAGTAAGTTGAGTCTTCTCAGTAATTGGGAAGCTTTGGCTGGCAGCAATAGCGCAGCACTCAGCAAACATTTGCTTGCTCAGCTCTTTTCCATAGGGCGTTGCTGCGATCTCCCCAATAGAGCCACGGCAAATAGTTGTCATCCCTGCCAAGCTTGCCAAGAATACCCATTTATCCCACAGCACTTGCTCGATATTCTCATTATAGAAAGAGTCGAAATCGGTTTTTTTACACAGCGCAAAAAATTCTTTGCTCAGAGCTACTTGCTCTGGTGCTCTTGGGCCTATAGTTAAAGTACTTAATTCTGTTAATTGCTTTACGGATCCTGTCTCGGAAATGGTTGCTGCAATATGCGCTACACCGCCCGTCACGCGATCTTTACCAAACACGCGATCCAAGGTATCAAGGTGAGTAAGTCCATTTAAAAAAGGGAGAATTAGTCCTTTGGAGCTTGCCTTGGCAATGGACTTTAGAGAGTCCTCTAAATCAAAAGCTTTGCACGCCAAAATAATCAAGTCATAAGTAGGCTCTAACTGGTCAGCTAAGACTGTTTTTGGATGAATGGTAAAACTACCCTTAGGGGTCTCGATCGTTAAGCCTCGGTCCTGAATCAGCCGCTGGCGCTTCTCACGCAACAGATAAGTGATATCTGCCCCAGCCTGATGTAATTTGGCTCCAAAGAAACCGCCAATGCCGCCTGCCCCAACGATGAGTATTTTCATAATAGATGCTCTTTTTGCTTCAATTTGACCACTAAGGATAGCCCTCATTTTCTAAAGCGGGCCAAAGGGTCTTTTGGCTAGGAAATCATGCTTCACCTGAAAAATTGGCTATTTCGGCTAAAATTGATATTTTATAACTTGGCAGCCCCAAATTTAGGGCTAATTAGATTAAATATCATGACTTACGTTGTTACCGAATCGTGCATCCGTTGCAAATACACTGACTGTGTTGACGTTTGTCCAGTCGACTGTTTTCGTGAGGGTCCTAATTTTTTAGTCATCGATCCAGATGAATGCATTGACTGCGCTGTCTGTGTTCCTGAGTGTCCAGTAAATGCTATTTATGCTGAAGATGATGTGCCCGGTGACCAACAAGCATTTATCAAACTCAATGCTGATTTATCTCCATCCTGGACTTCTATTACTAAGTCCAAAGCAGGTCTTCCTGATGCGGATGAGTGGAAAGACGTTAAAAACAAACTCGATCAGCTAGTAAAGTAATTTCTTAATTCTATTTTTGAGAATTCGTGTCCCACTCACCTACCCAAACCGACGCTGTCATTATTGGCGCCGGACCTGTGGGTCTCTTCCAAGTCTTTGAGCTTGGCCTTCTAGAAATCAAAGCGCATGTTATTGACTCTTTGCCTGAAATTGGCGGTCAATGTATCGAGCTTTATCCTGATAAACCAATCTATGATATTCCAGCGATTCCAGTTTGCACTGGTCGCGAGCTCACGAGTAACCTACTGAAACAAATCCAGCCTTTTGGCGCCCAGTTTCATTTAGGGCAAGAAGTTAGCAAGCTTGAGTTACAGGCTGATGGGCGCTTTCTAATTAGCACTTCCAAAGACAATCATTTTCTGACTAAAACTGTATTTATTGCAGCAGGCGTGGGAGCCTTTCAGCCTCGTACTCTAAACCTTGATGGCATAGAGGCTTATGAGGGCAAGCAGGTTTTCTATAGTGTTAAACATCCAGAAAAGTTTACTGGCAAGAAGATTGTGATTTGCGGTGGTGGGGATGCTGCCTTAGATTGGGTGCTGCATTTTGTAGATCAGGCTGCGAGCGTTACTCTCATTCATCGTCGCGATGACTTTAAGGCAGCGCCAGCATCGATTGCCAAAATGCGTGAGCTTTGCAAAAACAAACAAATGCAATTACTGATTGGGCAGATTACTGGATACGAAGTAAATCATGACCATATTGAAAAAATAGTAGTGAGAAATATTGATGGTGAAGATCAAAAAATTTCAGTAGATGATCTCCTTATCTTTTTTGGCCTCTCACCTAAGCTCGGACCGATTGCCGATTGGGGTTTAGATATTGATCGTAAACAGATTACTGTCGACACAGAGAAATTCCAGACCAGTATCCCCGGAATATATGCTGTGGGCGATATCAATGTTTATCCAGGGAAAAAGAAGCTCATATTGTCGGGCTTTCATGAGGCAGCCCTAGCAGCCTTTGCTGCAGCTGCTTACCTCAACCCTGAAAAGCATATTCAACTCCAATACACCACTACCTCACCAAAGCTCCATAAAATGCTTGGGGTGAACCCAGCCACATTCGAGTAAGCTATCTCTCAATAACCTATTTTTGCCTATATTCCTATGCGCCAATATCACGATCTCATGCAAGAAGTCCTAGCAAAGGGTGTCCAAAAGTCTGATAGGACTGGAACAGGCACTATCTCTGTATTTGGGCACCAGATGCGCTTTAATCTGGCCGAGGGCTTCCCAATGGTCACTACCAAGAAACTTCACCTCAAGTCCATCATCTATGAATTACTCTGGTTCCTTAAAGGCAGTACCAACAATAACTGGCTTAAAGAGCGTGGTGTTTCAATTTGGAATGAATGGGCAGCCCCAGATGGAGAATTAGGTCCTATTTATGGCTATCAGTGGCGTTCCTGGCCAGCACCTGATGGCAAGCATATTGATCAGATCTCTGAAGTCGTCAATACCATCAAGCAGAATCCAGATTCACGTCGCATTATTGTTTCCGCTTGGAATGTGGCAGATATTCCTCGCATGGCTTTAGCGCCTTGCCACGCTTTCTTCCAGTTCTATGTAGCAGACGGCAAGTTGTCATGCCAACTTTATCAACGTAGTGCAGATATTTTCTTGGGCGTTCCTTTTAATATCGCTAGCTATGCCCTGCTCACACACATGATGGCACAGCAATGCAACTTAGAAGTGGGTGATTTTATTTGGACTGGTGGTGACTGCCATTTATATAGCAATCACTTAGAACAAGTCGATCTGCAGCTATCAAGAGATTTCTTTCCGTTACCAAAGCTCAATATTCTGCGCAAGCCTGACTCCATCTTTGATTATGAGTTTGAAGATTTTGAAATTACTGGCTACGAATCTCATCCGCATATCAAAGCTCCAGTAGCCATTTAAGAAATTCCTTTATGACGCAACCTGCTATTTCAATGATCGTCGCGCGCTCACGCAATCACGTGATTGGACGTGGTAATCAGATGCCTTGGAAGATCTCAGCTGACTTGCAATTCTTCAAACGCGTTACCATGGGCCACCCAGTCATCATGGGCCGTAAAACTTGGGAGTCTATTGGTCGCCCACTCCCAGGGCGTCGCAATATTGTGGTCAGTCGCAATGCCGAACTTCAGCTCACCGGCGCAGAACTCGCAGGATCATTAGACGAAGCATTAAATCGCTTAAGTGAGGCCCCAAGAGTGTTTGTTATTGGTGGAGAGCAACTCTTCAAGCAGGCTTTTGATAGAGCTGATCGCCTCTACATTACGGAGATTGATATTGATGTTGAGGGTGGCGATACTTTTTTTGAAGTTCCTAATATTTCCTTCTGGAAAGAAATTGAACGCACACCTGGCTCTGAAGGTGCCATCACCTTTAACTTTGTAACACTTGAACGCACATCAGCTGGATAAGTCAACTCTGCAAACAATAAAAAGAGCTTCTAGGAGCTCTTTTTTATGATGTAAGTAATTACATTATTGAATAATGATCTTCGATTCTTTAGCGAGTTGAGATATAAACTCAAACTGCTTTCTTTGCGTTAGACCGGCACGAAGAGCGGCTTTAGCTTGTTCGAATGTAGGCGGTTTACTAGACTTTTTATCTTCGAGTTTCACCAAATACCAACCCTGTTGTAATTGAATCGGTGACTGCGACACTTGGCCTTTGGAGAGATTCACCAAAACAGCCCCAATTTGCGGTCCAACTTGTCCAGCCTGGACCCAACCAACAGCACCGCCTTGAACTTTATTAGCTGCCAATGAAACACTTTTAGCAACCTTATCAAATGGCTCACCTTTTTTAATACGGGCAAGTGCTGCTTGTGCATCTGCCTCAGTAGCAACCGCAATATCACTGACTTTATATTCAACAATCATGCCTTGCGCACCCAAAGAGGCAATTTCTTTATTGTATTCAGCTTGAACATCCGCATCCGTGATTGGGTTTTGCGCCATAAAGGTAGATAGCTCAAGATCTGCTAAATAATTTTGACGAATTAACATTAACTGGGTGTTTGCTTTATCAGAATTAGCTAATCCATCTTTTTCGGCACGCTGAGATAGAAGCAATACTTCAACATATTTTTGTACGACGGCTTTACGTAATTCAGGAGAATCCTTTTGGCCTTGAGAGATAGCTATTTTGATACCCTGCTCAACCATATCATTGGTAATAATGGCGCCATTCACAGAAGCCGCTGCATTAATTGGCAAGCCGCTTTGCTGTGCATGGACATGACCCATCAATCCTGTAGATAGGATACTTGCTATAAAAATAGCGCCAAACTGAGATTTCAATGGAAAAGAGGATGGTTTCATTTAGCTTAGTCTTTCTAAAAATTAGCCTCAATAGTAACAGTAGCCTTCATCAACGGTCCATTGACCACAGTAAAATCTAAATATGTGCGTTCAATACCTCACTACCGTCAATGTTGAATGGGTCAAAACCCGGTTTGATCTGGAGCTACCTGCCTCTACTGCGCATGATGTTTTTCCAACTTACCCAGGACCTATTGTTTTAAAAAGTCATTCCACGCAACGAACTGCTATTGGCATGGCGCGTTTTGGGCTTTTGCCCTCCTGGGCTAAAGAAGACGCTTTCGGAAGAAAAACCTATAACGCAAGAGCGGAAACTGTTTCTGGGAAACCTTCCTATAAAAATGCATGGGTCAAACGTCACTATGCACTCGCCCTAGCGGATGCCTTTTATGAGCCTTGTTATGAATCTGGCAAAGCGGTTCGCACTGCGATCAAGCAAGCGAATGGCGAACCTATGGCCATTGCTTCAATTTGGGACACCTGGACTGAGCCAGAGTCTGGTGAATTAATCGTTTCTTTTTCGATGCTCACAATTGATGCCAGCGGTCACCCAGTCATGCAACGCATGCATAAACCTGAAGATGAAAAACGTACCGTTGTTCCATTGCGACCCGAATTATTTGGTGCATGGCTTGATGCCACCCCGCAAGAAGCTCAGACTCTGTTGCGCTTAGATTCCATTCCAGAGCTTGTTCTTGCCTAGAAAGTTAAAAGCGGTTTTGTAGCCTGATATGGATCAGATGATTGCGTCTCTATCGCTTCAGCTTCTTGCTCCCCCTGAGGTTGGCTATAAAGTTTTGAATCCATAGCGCGTTCTTTAGCTATCCGAAGATCTTCTGCCTTTGGATCCACTGGACCAAATGGCCCTTCTACTGGCGACAGAGACTGTTTATTAAATTCCTGAATCTGCCGAGGGCTGTAGGGAGAAAAAGTGGTCGACCCGGGAGGCAGGGGAGGAGCTTGAGAGCAAGCTGAAACACCTATTAGAAGCAGGATTGGGCTTAACTTCGAAAAGAAAGTATTCATAAATCCTATTGTAGGGTAGCCCTGCATTACCTGTTCTTTTTATATTAATTACAATGCTTGCATGAGTTTTCGCCATCTCCTTGCGCTAACCCTCCTGATGCTGCCATCAATTAGTACTGCTATTGATTTGCAACCAAATGATATTGTTGCACCCCAGCCTGGCAAGAGTCACGCCATGATCAGTTATGTCAATACTGAAAACACTACATTTTATCGAAACGGGACTGCAGTAAGTGCCAAGCCATATGGGAGTCCTGATATTAATACCCAAAGCGAAATTCTTCGCTTATCTACCTCATATACATTACAAGGATTGCCAGCAGTATCCTATCTTCAACTGCCCTATGGAACTATTAAGCCGGCCGGCTCCTTGTCAACGTATCCAGGCGCTTCCGGTATTGGGGACGTAGTCCTTGCTAGTGCGTTGTGGCCATATTCTAATCGAGACACAAGAAAGTATTTTGGTATGGCAGGCTATCTCTCACTTCCTACGGGAAGTTATAACAGCCAGCAAGTATTCAATGTAGGCGAGAACCGTTACAAATATGATGTCCAAATGGGCTACCAACAACCTATTATTGAAAATCTTGACGGCATGATTGCGGTCGATACGATGTGGTTTGGTGGCAATAGCCAATGCGCCGCTGCCTGCCTCTCTGCAACAAACACCTCTTTGAATCAAAAGCCACTCACTACAACGCAATTAGGTCCGATTTATAAAGTAAATCAGACCTACACTCTTGGGGCATCCTACTTTTATGTCGCCGGTGGCGCCACCACAATTGGTAATACTTACCAAAATAATGTCGCTAATACCCAAAGATACCTCCTGAGCGCCTTAGCGTATTACCCATTTGGCAGAATTAGTCTCCAATATGGCCGCGATATGGAAATCAAAAATGGTTTTGTAGAAACGCGGCGCTTTATCGTCCGCTATACCACTGAGTTTTAAATCTTAATAAGCCTTTGTAGGCCCTAAATGTTTTTTGATTAATGGTAGGCGACACAATAAGAGTGTTAGGACTATCGCTCCATAAATCGACACGGTACTGAGATCATTCTTGCCAGCTTTATGCCACCAATAGTGCAGAATAGCAGTACAGGCAATAGCATAAATCAACTTATGTAATAAACTCCAGCGCCTTCCAAGAGCACGTACAGCAAAATCATTGGAGGTCAGCGCCAATGGGATCAGCAATACAAAAGTGGCAAAGCCCATCGTGATAAAAGGTCGCTTGATCACATCACTCAACATGGCTTGTATATCAAAGTTTTGATCGAGCCAAATCCAGATGGAAAAATGTAAGCATGCGTAAAAAAAGCAGAAAAGTCCAAACATGCGACGTAATCGAATCCAGAACGATTGTCCCGTCAGCAAGCGCAAGGGTGTCATTGCCAAGGTAATACAGAGAAATACTAGAGCCCAAGTTCCGGTGGAACGAGTGAGAAATTCAATTGGATTAGCGCCTAAGTCATCATAAAAGCCAAGCCAAGCCAAACGCCCAAAAGGAATGAGGCTAATCAGAAATAATGCGCGCTTTAAATACGTCATAAGCGCATATTAAACGACCCACCAAATTGTGATGGGTCGTTAAAAGACTGCATGGGGTAATTCTGGCTTAAGCCAGGCTTAAGCCTTCTTTACTAAGCGGGAAATTACGAACAGGCCTACCTATAGCAGCAGATATTGCATTCGCTACAGCTGGCCCCACTACACAGATAGTCGGCTCGCCTACACCACCCCAGAAGTCATAAGTCGGAACTAGAACAGTCTCTACTTTTGGAGTGGCCGCCAATTTAAGCAAGGGATAGGTATCTAGATTTTTCTGCTTAATGCGACCATTCTCAACCGTAATCTCAGAATTAAAAATTGCGCCCAAGGCCATCACTACAGAGCCTTCGATCTGTTCACGGGTTAAATAAGGATTAACTACATGTCCGCAATCCAACGCAAATACCAAGCGAGTGACTTTGACAACATTGTTTTTCACAGTGACCTCAGCTACACAAGCAGAGTAGCTGGCATAACCCATAAACTGAGCCACGCCTCGATAAGTTCCAGCTGGAAGCGGCTTATCCCAGTCTGCCTTCTTAGCAGCAGCATTTAAAACACCTAAATGTTTTGGGTGGCTTTGCATTAATGCTCGGCGGAATTGCACAGGATCCTTGCCAGCCGCTTTGGCACACTCATCCATAAAGCATTCCATAAAAATGCCGTTCTGATTGGTATTAACGCCGCGCCAAGGGCCAACGGGCACATGCGTATTCTTCATCACATACTCAGTTAAGAGAGTGGGGAAGGTGTAGCCAAGCTGAGCGTCAGGGCCATTCTCATAGAGGCCCTGAAGTTGGCGCTCGTCCTTACCATTCTTAATATTTTGTGGGGCAAGGGTCGCATTAATTGACTGCCCTGCAACTTTGATATGCATACCAGTGCAATTACCTGCAGCATCTAAGCCCGCCGTCATCTTTGCCATTGCTATTGGATGATAAAAATCGTGCGTTAAATCTTCTTCACGGCTCCAAACCACCTTAACAGGAATACCGGGATACTGTTGTGCTACTTTGGCTGCATAGCTTGTGAAATCCTGTGTTGAGCCACGCCGACCTAAGCCACAACCCGAATCCAGTTTGAAGACTTCACAATTACCAATAGGTATGCCCGTTGCCTCAGATAAAGCTGCATGAGAGCCTTCACCATTTTGTGTGGGAACCCAGGCTATTGCACGATCACCTTTAATTTGAACAGTAGCATTCATAGGCTCCATAGTGACGTGGGCTTGGAATGGCGTGTAATAAATTGCTTCTACCTTTTTGGCAGAACCATTGATAACTTTTGGCGCATCACCGACTTTTCGCTGCCAAAAATCACCCTCTTCATTTAGGCCATCACGTAACATTTTATCGATGCCGGATTGTGAGGTGCCGGCACCTTTACCCTCATCCCAAACAATGGGCATTGCATTTAAGGCCGTATTGGCATGCCACCAAGTATCAGCAACCACAGCGACAGTGCTGTCATTGATTTTGACAACCCCCTTAACACCACGCATGCTTTTAATTTTGGCTTCGTCATAGCTTACTAACTTGCCACCAAATACAGGGCAAGACTTTACCGAAGCACACAACATGCCAGGTAACTGCAAATCAATGCCATACACTTTTGTACCGTTTACTTTGTTAGCAGTATCTATACGAGCATATGGCTGGCCAGCAACCTTCCAATCACGAGGATTTCGTAAGGTAATAGATTTTGGATCGGGGGGATTTAAAGTGGATGCTAATTCAGCAACCTGACCGTAGGTCATTTTACGTCCTGTTGGCACATGAGTGATAACACCCCTATCTACTTTGAGTTCACCTACTGGAACACTCCACTGCTTGGCTGCTGCTTCAAGCAGCATGATGCGAGCAGCGGCTGCACCACGCCGAACATAGTCCTCAGAAATTCGTATGCCACGACTACCACCCGTGCCATGCTCACCCCATACCCGCTTACGTGCCAAGCTATGTCCTGGAGTAGCTGATTGCGTTTTTACGTTTCTCCAATTGCACTCGAGCTCTTCAGTAACCAATTGAGCTAAACCGGTACGAGTACCTTGCCCCATCTCCGAACGTGCAATTCTGATAAATACAGTTTCGTCAGGCGTAATGCTGACCCAGGCATTTACTTCGGCTTCACCATATTTCGTAGGTGAATTGTGATCATGGTGAACTGCAGATTGCGCCAATGCAAGCTCAGGTACAGCACCAATACCGATGATCAAACCACCAGCTAATGTACCTTTGATAATAAAATCACGGCGTGAAGCACTGTCTAGTGCACTATTGTTCTTTTTCAATGTCATGTCTTTCCCCTTAACCACGTGTTGCAGGAGTAGCGTCATATTGCGCCAAGACATCGACTAACTTCTTTTGGCCAGAAGCTACATGAATGCCGTCACGAATTTTCTGATAAGTACCGCAGCGACAAACATTAGACATAGCACTATCAATATCAGCATCGGTTGGCTTTGGGTTTTTCTTTAACAAAGCCGCTGCAGCCATTACTTGGCCAGATTGACAGTACCCGCACTGAGGAACATCTAAAGCAATCCAGGCAAGTTGCACTGGATGAGTACTATTTTTTGAAAGTGCCTCGATAGTCGTAATTTTGGCCTTGCCAACTGCAGATACAGGTATGGAGCATGAACGAATTGGCTCGCCATTAAGATAGACAGTACAAGCGCCACACTGTGAAACGCCACATCCGTATTTAGTCCCAGTAAGCCCTACTTGCTCACGAATAGCCCATAGCAAAGGCATATTCGGCTCAACATCAATATTATGAATTTCGCCATTCACGTTTAGCTGCATACTGCCTCCTATCTTTTATTATCAGATGACTATAAATCATTATTTCATTTTTGCAATTGCACAAGCGAACGAGCCGATTTCGGGGCTCTAGCTATATCGAATAGTGCTTTAATTTGCTATCCTGAAAGCTCAATTAAGGAAAAATATGACTGATAACGACCAAACCCAAAATGATGAAGATTTTGACTATGGCTGCGAATGTGCAATGACCTTACTAAATGAGCCTACCGAGGACCGCCTCAACGATTTAATTGATGAGCTCGATGAAGATGGCATGATCTCCACAGAAGTAGTTTATGGATTGTTAGCCACTATTTTAATGAGTATGAATGAAGAAGATCATGAAGGTGATGAGCATTAATCACTCATGATGCTTTTGATGCTTCTACCTGAAGAGCAAAAAGATCCATTGCTTGAGCCATCTGAACGTCCAGTGCTGTCAGTCCTTTACTAGAGTGAGTACTTAGCTGAACCTCTACCTTATTCCAAGAGTTTGACCAGTCTGGATGATGATCAATCTTTTGAGCATATTGTGCAGCCAAGGTCATGAACTCAAAAGCTTGCTCAAAGTTTGCAAAAGTAAATTTTCGAGTCATCTTTTGCCTCTCTTGATCCACCATCCACATAGGGATGAGGCCATTAAAGTCAAAGTGATCGGGAAGTAAGGGGTGGTTCATTTATGTAGATATACTTTTTGAAAGTTGTTTTAAATCATCTGGATATAACCAGCGCCATTGTCCTTCTGCCAAATCTGCTGGCATCACATAAGCACCGATCTCCACTCGATGAAGCTTGGCCACATGATTACCAACAGCTGCCATCATGCGTTTGACTTGGTGATATCGCCCCTCAACAATCGTCATTGCAAGGATGTTTTCTGAAAGTTGCTTACAGTCAGTTGCATAACATGGCTTAGGGTCATCGTCCAATATAACGCCTTTTATAAGATGATTTATCTGATCTTGAGTAATTGGGTCTGGTGTGGTGATCTCATAAACTTTGCCAATATTTTTCTTGGGCGTGGTCATCTTATGAATAAATTGTCCATCATCAGAAATTAATAACAAACCTGTTGTGTCGTAATCTAAGCGTCCTACGCATTGCAAGCCTCTCTCAACAAAGGGTGCTGGCAGTAAACTATATACACTAGGATGGTGCGTGGTTTTATGGGAGCATTCATAGTTGGGTGGCTTATTAAATGCGAGATATGCTTTTTCGTGATACTCCCAATCCTTGCCTTCCACATTTAACACTAAACCTTCAGTGGTAATCCGCTCTTCTGGGTCCTCTGCTACCTTGTCCTGGAGCTTTACTAGGCCCGCATAAACCAAGTCACTGCAGTAACGGCGGGTTCCAAAGCCTTGGCTAAAGAGAATTTTTTCTAAGGAAATAGGTTTTGCCATATGCTGGAAAGAATACTACAGAGATTAGCCTTCATACATTGCTAGTTTGGCTCTTTTAAGCACTTTTGCATCTATTCATTATCATTGGGTATTACTTAAATGATCTTGATGATTAAACATGCTTTCTGAACCAAAACCACGCACCCCACTCCATACTCGAACAGTAAGCTATCAAGGTTACGCAAGAGAAGATGGTCTCTGGGATATAGAAGGTCATTTATTGGATATCAAGGCGCATCCATTTACCACGGGTTCCAAAACTTGGCAGCCTGGAGAAGCTATTCACGATATGTTGGTCCGAGTAACAGTGGACGATCATTTAACTGTCAAGGACATTGAAGTGGTGATGAATAGCCATCCTCATCCAGAATGTACCGCAGTGATCCCGCCAATGGATGCTCTGGTTGGCACGCAAATTGGTAAAGGTTGGCGCAAAACAATTGAAACCCATATTGGTGGGGTTTTAGGATGCACCCATTTACGCGAGCTGCTAAACAATATTGCTACTGCAGCCTATCAATCTATTCCGGGCGCATTGTTTGATAAAGATGAAAACAAGCCACCTCTATACCTAGGTACCTGTAAGTCTTGGGACTTTAATGGCCCAGTGGTGATGCGAGTCTATCCTCAGTTTTATCAATGGAAAAAATAAGCTACTACGCTACTGTAATTACTTAAAGCTCTCCTCGATATATGCTAGTACCAGTAAACGATTGAGCTATGGGCATGATTTCGACTGCATTGATATTCATGTGGGTAGGCAAATTAGCAGACCAAAAAATAGCCTCGGCAATATCGTCAGCGCTGAGGGCCTGTACGCCTTCATATACTTTCTCTGCTTTTGCATCATCACCTTTGAAGCGAACATTGGAGTATTCAGTGCCTGAACTAAGGCCCGGCTCTACGCATGTCACGCGCAAGCGAGTGCCTGTTAAGTCAGCGCGTAAATTCAAGCTAAATTGCTTCACAAATGCTTTACTTGCTCCGTATACATTGCTGCCAGGATAGGGATAAAGACCTGCAACAGATCCCACATTAATCACGTGGCCACATTTACGCTCAACCATGCCGGGTAAAAAGGCTCTAGTCATATGAATCAGCCCTTTAATATTGGTATCTATCATTCGATCCCAATCGTTAATATTCGTCTGATGCGCTGGCTCTAAACCTAATGCAAGTCCAGCGTTATTGACAAGGACAGTCACCTTGGCAAACTCTGCAGGCAAGGACGCCGCTAAAGAATCAACCTTGCTACTA
>Ga0007791_10000159_pt1 | contig 18686 bp, 16 predicted proteins | sample CryBogmetaGMA05M_FD_60368 | JGI IMG/M metagenome (GOLD analysis project Ga0007791, IMG submission 60368) | Freshwater microbial communities from Crystal Bog, Wisconsin, USA - MA0.5M | ecosystem: Environmental > Aquatic > Freshwater > Lake | place: Crystal Bog, Wisconsin, USA | collected 2009-07-06 | reverse complement strand
GCCGCTTACCGGCATCTCGGTGTGGCGGCGCCCCAGGCGGATCCGGAACTGCCCGGGCTGTAGCGCGCAAGCACGCTGCGCTTCAGGGCGGGGCGGGCGTTGCGCTCCAGCCGCCACCGAGCACCCGGTACAGGGCGGCAGCGTTCTGCAGCAACAGTCCACGCAACTGCAAATCGGCCTGCTGGGCCGCAAACAGGGAGCGCTGCGCGTCGAGCACTTCGAGGTAGCTGCTGGCGCCATTGGCGTAGCGCAGATCGGTCAGTTGCGCGCGCACGGCTTCTGCGGCGGTCTGGGCGGTTTGCGCTTCGCGCTGGGATTGCAGGGTGCTGCGTGCCGCCAGGGCATCGGCAACTTCCCGGAAGGCCGACTGGATCGCCTTTTCGTACTGTGCCAGCGCAACGCTGCGTGCTGCTTCCACCGACTTCAGATTGGCCTGGTTTCGCCCGGCATCAAAGATGGGCAGCAACAGCTGCGGGATCACACTCCAGGCAAAGGTGCCGCTTTTGAACAGGTTCTCGAACTCGCTGCTGGTGCTGCCCAGGCTGCCGGTGAGGGTGATGCGGGGAAAGAATGCGGCGCGGGCGGCGCCGATATTGGCGTTGGCGGCGATCAGCTGCTGCTCGGCTTGCAGCACGTCCGGGCGGCGCAGCAGAACGTCGGAGGACAGGGCCGGCGGCAGCGCGGCAAACTGCGTCTCCGCCGGGCCGGCCGAATCCGGGCCGGCTGGCAGGGCGCTGGCCTGGCCAAGCAGCAGCGCCAGTGCGTTTTCGTCCTGCAGGCGCTGGCGGCTTAGCTGTGCTACCGCGACGCGGGCCGACTCCAGCAGCGACTGCGCCTGGCTCAGGTCGAGCTGGGAACTCGCGCCGTTGTCAAAGCGCAGCCGGATCAGCTGCAGACTGCCTTCGCGCGTCTTCTGGGTGGCCTGGGCCAGCTGCAGCAACTGCCGGTCGGTTTGCAGCGCGTAGTAGGCCGATGCCACGGCGCCTACCAGGCTGATCTGCACCGCGCGTGCGGCCTCCCGGGTGGCCAGGTACTGGGCGAATGCGGCGTCCGACTGGCTGCGCAAGCGGTCAAACAGGTCCACCTCGTAGGACGTGACCAGCAGGCCGGCGGTGTAGTTGCTGCTGACGCTGCCGCTGCTGGTGGTCTGGCGTGTCAGTCCCAGGCCCGCATTCACGGTGGGCCAGGCGTCCGCCTTGCGCACATCCACCAGGGCGCGCGACTGCTCCACATTGAGCAGGGCCACGCGCAGGTCGCGGTTGTTCTCCAAAGCGATGCGGATGCAGTCTTTCAGCGCGGCATCGCCAAAAAACGCCTGCCAGGGCAGGTCGGAGGCCTGCGGTGCGGCCGGTGCGGTGCCCGCTGTCGGTACCGCCGCTGCGAGGAAGCCGGTGGGCACGGGTGTTGCCGGCCGGGTGTAGTCGGGCGCCATGGCGCCGCAGCCGCACAGGGCGCTGACCAGCAGCGCCATTGCCGTCCCTTTGCACGGGGTGGAGTGGTTCATGCTGCATCCCCTGTGCTGGTGGGGGTGGCGCCTTCGGCAGGTTCGTGCGCGTACTTGCGCCGCTGCCGCTCGCTGCCCTTGAAGATGCGCCGCACCACCACGAAAAACACCGGCACGAAGATCACCGCCAGCGCGGTGGCGGAAATCATGCCGCCCATCACGCCAGTGCCGATAGCGCGCTGGCTGGCGGACCCGGCGCCGCTGGCGAGCACCAGCGGCAGCACGCCCAGGATAAAGGCCAGCGAGGTCATCAAAATCGGCCGAAAGCGCAGGTGTACCGCCTCCAGCACCGATTCGACCAGGCCTTTGCCCTGGGCATGCAGGTCCTTGGCGAATTCAATGATCAGCACCGCGTTCTTGGCCGAGAGTCCGATGATGGTGATCAGGCCGACCTTGAAGTAGATATCGTTTTCCAAGCCGCGCAGGGAGGCGGCAAGCGCCACACCCAGCACGCCCAGGGGCACGACCAGGATCACGGCAAAGGGGATGGACCAGCTCTCGTACAGCGCTGCCAGGCACAGGAAAACCGCCAGCAGCGAGAAGGCGAACAGGATGCCGGCCGTGGAACCCGACAGTTTTTCCTCGTACGACTGCCCGGTCCATTCATAGGCGAATCCGGGCGGCAACTGGCCGGCCAGCCTTTCCATTTCGGCAATTGCGGCACCGGTGCTGCTGCCCGGTGCCGGTTCGCCGGCAATGCGCATGGTGGGGTAGCCGTTGTATCGGATGGTTTGCATGGCGCCGGTGATCCACTCGTTGCTGGCGAACGACGAAAACGCCACCGGCTGGCCCGCGGCATTGAGCACATGCAGGCGCAGCAGGTCATCGCCCTGCATGCGCGTGGGTGCATCCGCCTGCACCACCACGCGCTGCAGGCGCCCGGCGTTCGGGAAATCGTTCACATAGGACGAGCCCAGCGCGGTCGACAGGGTGGCGTTGATGGCCGCGAAGCTCACGCCCAGGGCGCTGGCCTTGTCGCGGTCGATGTTGATCTGCAACTGCGACGCGTCTTCCAGACCGTCCGGACGGACCGCAGTCAGCACCGGGCTCTGGGCGGCCAGCCCGAGCAACTGGTTGCGCGCTGCCAGCAGCGCCTCGCGCCCGTTGCCACCCCGGTCCTGCAGGCGAAAGGCAAAGCCGTTGGCCCGCCCAAGCTCCGGGATGGGCGGCGGGCTCACCGGGAAGATGAAGGCGTCGCGGATGCGCGCCAGACCGCCAAAGGCCCGGCCCACCAGGCCCTTGGCCGAATGCTCGGGGCCGCTGCGCTCGTTCCAGTCTTTGAGGGTGATGAAGCCCAGCGCGGCGTTCTGGCCGGTGCCGGCAAAGCTGAATCCCAGCACGCTGACCATGCTCTCCACCTCGGGCTGCTGCAGCATGAATTTTTCCACCTGGTTCATGACGGCCCCGGTCCGGTTCACCGTGGCGCCCGGCGGCAACTGCACATTGACCAGAATGTTGCCCTGGTCTTCGTTGGGCAGGAACGAGGTGGGCAGGCGGGCGAACAGCAGCCCGGTGCAGGCGATGATCACGGCATAGAGCACCAGGAAGCGCCCGCTGCGCTTGAGCACCCGCGCCACCAGCCCTTCGTAGCCATGGGTGGTGCGGCTGAATGCCCGGTTGAACCAGCCAAAGAAACCGCCCTTGGCATGCTGGTGGCCGGCAGCCACCGGCTTGAGCAGGGTGGCGCACAGGGCTGGCGTGAACGACAGCGCCATGAAGGCCGAAAACAGGATGGACGCGAGCATGACGGTGGCGAACTGGCGGTAGATGTTGCCGATGGAGCCCTTGAAAAACAACAACGGCAGGAACACCGACAGCAGCACCACCGTGACGCCGATGATGGCGCTGGAAATCTGGCCCATGGCCTTGCGCGTGGCCAGCAGCGGCGAGAGGCCCTCGGTGCTCATGATGCGTTCCACGTTTTCCACGACCACGATGGCGTCGTCGACCACGATGCCGATCACCAGCACCATCGCAAACATGGTCAATACATTGATGGAATAGCCCAGCGTCAGCAGGGTGGCGAAGGTACCCATGAGCGTGATGGGCACCACCAGCGTGGGGATGATGGTGTAGCGGATGTTCTGCAGGAACAGGTACATCACCAGGAACACCAGCACCACCGCCTCCACCAGGGTTTCGACCACCTGGCGGATGGAAATTTTCACGAACTTGGAGCTGTCATACGGAATGCTGACTTTGACGCCGGGCGGAAAGTAGCGCGAGATCTCGTCCATGCGCTTGCGGATCGCCTCGGCCGTGGCCAGGGCGTTGCCGGTGGGCGAGAGCTGCACGCCGATGCCGCTGGCCGGTTGCCCGTTGAGTCGCGCCTGCGGGCTGTAGGACTGGGCCCCGAGTTCGATCCGGGCCACGTCGCGCAGGCGCACGGTGGAGCCATCCGGGTTGGCGCGCAGGATGATGTTGCCGAACTGCGTTTCAGACACCAGTTGCCCGCGCACCACGACGGCGGCAAAAATGGATTGGCCGGCGATGTTGGGCAGGTCGCCAATGGTGCCAGAGGTAACCTGGGCGTTCTGGGCGGCGATGGCGCTGGTCACATCGCTGCTGGAGAGCTTGTAGCCGACCAGCTTGGCCGGGTCGATCCAGATGCGCATGGCGCGCTCGGTGCCGAACAACTGCGCCTGGCCCACGCCGGGCACGCGCTGGATTTCCGGCAGCACGTTGCGCGAGGCGTAGTCGCCCAGGGCCACCGGATCGATGGCCGGGTTGTCCGAGGACAAAATCGCAAACAGCAGGAAGTTGGAGCGCGCCTTGTCCACGCGCACCCCGTTTTGCGTGACCACCTGCGGCAGGCGCGGTGCGGCGCGGCTCAGGCGGTTTTGCACATCCACCTGCGCCAGGTCGGGGCTGGTGCCGGGCTCGAAGCTGATGGTGATGGTGCCGGTGCCGTCCGCCTGCGCCACCGACTCCATGTAGATCAGGCCGGGGGAGCCGTTCATCTCGCGTTCGATCACGCTCAGCACGCTGTTCTCCAGCGTCTGGGCAGTGGCGCCCGGGTAGGCGGCGGACACCACGATGGACGGTGGCGCCACTGAAGGGTACTGCGCCACCGGCAGCTGGGTGATGGCAACGCCGCCAGCCACCACAATGAACAGCGCGATCACCCATGCAAAGATGGGCCGGTCAATAAAAAACTTTGCCATGCCCGTCTCTCAGGGTTTGGCCGGGCCGGAGGCGGCTGCGGAAGCCGCTGGGGATGCTGCGGATGCTGCAGGTGCTGCAGGTGCTGGGGGCCGCGCGCCAGCGGGCACCCAGGGCACCGGCTTGAAGCGGGTCTTGCCCTGCATTTTCTGGAATCCTTCGGCAACCACCAGCTCGCCGTCCTTGAGGCCGTCGAGCACCACCCACTGGCCGTTCTTGCCGGCACCGATCTTGACCGGCCGGGTGCTGGCGCTGCCATCCGCTGCGATGACCTTGACGCTGTCACCCTGGCTGGTGCGCAGCACCGCTTGTTGTGGCAGCAGCAGGGCGTCGCCTGCGGCCGCCTGCTCGAGCTGGGCGCGCACGAACATGCCCGGCAACAGGATGCCCTTGGGATTGGGGACTTCCGCGCGCAGGGTGATCTGGCCAGTGCCAGGGTCCACCGAGAGGTCGCTGAACAGCAGCTTGCCTGGCAGGGGGTAGACCGATCCGTCATCGAGCACGATGCGCACCTGGGCCGACTCCACGCCAGCCACGGTCTTGAGTTTGCCGGCGGCGATGGCCGCGCGCAGGCGCAGCACGTCCGCCACCGGCTGGGTGAAGTTGACGTACATGGGGTTGATCTGCTGTACCAGCGCCAGCTGGGTTGCCTCGCCCTGGCCCACCAGGGCGCCTTCGGTCACCAGCGCGCGGCCAATGCGCCCGGCAATCGGCGTGGTCACGGTGGCGTAGCCGAGGTTGATCTGTGCGGTCTGGATGGCGGCATTGGCTGCGGCCACGTCTGCCTGGGCCTGCTTCTGGCCTGCCTGGGCCGCCACATACTCCTGCTGGCTCACGGCACGGGCTTCTGCCAGCGGCTTGTAGCGCTCGGCCAGGGCCTGGGCCTGCATCAGGTTGGCTTCGGCACGGGCCAGCGTGGCCTGCGCACTGGCCAGCGACGCGCGGTAGGGTGCGGCGTCGATCTGGAACAGCGTCTGGCCGGCGGCCACATCGCTGCCCTCGCGAAAGCTCTGGGCCTGGACGATGCCGGCCACGCGCGCCCGCACCTGCGCCACGCGCGACGCTTCGGTGCGGCCGGGCAGCTCGGTGACCAGGCCCACGGTGCCGCGCGCCACGGTGACCACACCCACCTCGACCGGCGGGGGCGCCGCGCCGGGCGTGGGCGGCGGGGTGCCGGGTCCGCAGGCGCCCAGCAAGGCTGCGGCGATGCTGCCCACAACGAAACCTGCTGCGCGGACGCAACGATGGCGCTCCACAGCACCCTGGAATGCAGTCATCTCGAACCCCTTTGGGATGGAGCCCGTGGCAGGGGTGCCCCGGGCCGGAATTGGCAGTCTGGCAGCCCTCAGAAAGGCGTCCGGCGCCAGTATAGCCAGCGCCCGTGGTGCACGATCAGCATTTGTGCTGCGAAGTAGCTCGTCAGGATCCAGACCGGGGCCCAGGGCAGGGGGGTGAGAAACCGGTCGACGGCGATCAGGGTGTCACTGGCCATGAAAACGCAGGCGCCGGCTGCCGCCCATCGGGCATGGCTGTCGCCGGTGGCACTGGCGCAGCCCAGTGCCTGCGCCACCATGAGGCAGATGGCGGTGATGTAGGCTGCCACGGCCAGCCGCAGCACCGGCTCGGCCAGCGGCTGCCACAGCAGCGCGTACATCAGCGCCCCCAGTGCGAGGCTGCCCCACAGGGCCGCCCGCTGCGGGAACCAGGCGGCGCCCTGGCGAAACAGGGCCAGGTACAGCAGGTGCGTGACCAGGAACAGGCCCAGGCCGGTGACAAAGTGGTCCCCGGGCAGCATCAGGGCAATGTCGCCAGCCAGCGCAAACGCCAGGGCCGCGAGCAGCAGCAGGCGCCCCGTAGTCTTGGGCTCAAATAAGCCTGTAGCCGTTGATTTACCGAGGCCTGGCGCTACGAAAAGAATAGCGATTGCCATGGGCAGAGGTTTGAACAGCAACAGCGGATCGAACCCGCCGGGGAGGCCCAGCATGCCGGCGGCGGCCAGCGTGGCCAGCACGGCGCACTCCAGCAGCAGCACTTCGGCCATGGCCAGCCGGCCCTGCAGGAACAGCCCTTGCGCCCACATGGCCGCCGTGATGGCCGCCACCCAAACCGCAGCTTCGTCCCCGGCCAGACTGTCGGCCGACCACAGGAACACCGATACCGCGCCCAGGGAGACCACAAACTGCAGCGCTGCAAACCACTGCTGCGCGCGGGTCAGCGGCGGGTCGTACGGGGTGACGGCCTCCAGCCGGAACACCGGCTTCGGATCCGCCGCAGCCAGGTCCGCCGGCTGCCAGCCCGGCGGCATGAACCAGACCCGCAGCTTGTCGGCCCAGCGCTCGGTGCGCCAGGCGTCCCGTGCCAGGGTCCAATAGACCTCGGCGTTGGCCCAGAGCGGGTCCCAGCTGCGCAGCGGGCTGCGGGTGCCGTAGACGCAGGGCTCGGTTTCTTCCTGGAAGCTGCCGAACAGGTGGTCCCAGAGCATCAGCATGCCGCCGTAATTGCGGTCCAGGTACTGCGCGTTGACCGCGTGGTGCACGCGGTGGTTGCTGGGGGACCCCCACACCCGGTCGAACCAGCCGAGTTTGCCGACATGCTCGGTGTGGTACCAGAACTGGTAGAGCAGGTCGATGATGGCCACCACCGCGAAGATCTGCGGCGGCACACCCGCCACGGCCATGGGCAGGTAGAAGATCCAGCCCAGGAGCGCGCCGCTGGAGGTTTGCCGCAGCGCGGTCGACAGGTTGTACTGCTGGCTCTGGTGGTGCACCACATGGAAGGCCCAGCACACCGCCACCTCGTGCCCGGCACGGTGCAGCCAGTAGTAGCAGAAGTCGTAGAACACCAGCGCAATCAGCCAGCCGTACCAGGTGTTCCAGAATTCCAGCTGGGGGTAGAGCGCCACCGCCGCGAACACGCTGGTGTAGATGCCGATGGTCAGCAGCTTGCTCATGGCGGCGCAGAGCTGGCTCAGCACCCCCAGGCTGATGCTGTTGAGCGCGTCGTTCAGGCGGTAGGTATCCGTGCCCGTGCCGCGGGCCGCGCGCCGGCGTCCCCACAGGTATTCCAGCGCGATCATCAGCAGGAACACCGGGGTTGCGAAAACAATCACTTTGCTCATGGCCTGATTCTCTGCGTTGGGGGGCCTGCTGCGACAAGGGGTTAACCCCGTGTTGCAGTTTCAGGTGCCGAACTCGTCGAGCGCGCCGCCTTCCAGGTGCCGCGTGTCCGACCAGCCCACCAGGGTGAGCGCGTCGGGCGTCCACAGCAGCCGGTTGATGGCCGTGTTGCCCAGCTCCCAGGTGCGGGCCGCGCTCACACTCTGGCGTGTGGCCAGGCGGTAGAGCATGTCCATCACGCCGCCGTGCGCGACCAGCACGATCTGCGTACCCGTGTGTTCCCGTGCCAGCGCGTCCACCGTCCGGGCCACGCGCTCCATGACCTGCACCGGGCTCTCGCCCCCGTGGGGTGCGAAGTCCGGGTCGCGCTGGCGCCAGCGGCGCGACGCGTCGGGCCACTGCGCTTCAATGGCGGCATGGGTATGGCCCTCGAAGGTGCCGAAGCCGCGCTCGCGCAGCCCCGGGTCGAGTTGCACCGCCTGGGCCTGTGCGCTGCGGTTGTGCCGGGCGATGGCCTGCGCCGTGGCATGGGCCCGCGCCAGATCGCTGGAATAAATGCAGGCCACGGGCTCGTCGGCCAGTGCGCGCCCGACCTGTTCGGCCTGCCAGCGGCCGCGCGCGTTGAGGCCGATGTCGAGCTGGCCCTGGATGCGGGTGGCAACATTCCAGTCGGTTTCGCCGTGGCGCACGGCAATGATGCGGGTGGCACCCATCAAGGCCGGTCTCCGTCTGCGGGCACTTCGATCACCACGGTGCGCGGCCCGGAGGGCGGATGCGGGTAGCCCTGCAGTGCGGCCTGCAGCAGGACCGGCAGCAGGCGCGCGCTGTCCGACCACGGCCCGTCGAACTGCGCGCTGGTTTCATACACCGGCTGCTGGGTACCCACGTCACGCAGCAGCAGGTGCACCGCATGCCGGTACCAGGGTGGCTCCACGGTGATGCCGAAACCGCTGCCAAAAAAACGCCGGTCTGCGCCGAAAAAGCCGCCCATGGGCGGACCGGCGTAGGGAGAGCGGGGGTACTGGATGACCTGGAAACCCACGGTCGCGGTGTACAGCGCATCGGCCGTGGCCGGCTTGAGGCCAACGCCCACCAGGGCCTGCCCGGCCATGGCTTCGAGGGCGTCCTGGCCTGCAGCGGTGGTTTGCGAGGGCAGGCGTTCAAAGCGGAAGCTGGCCCCGGCCAGCGCCGGACGCGCGCCAGTGAAGCTCTGGACCTGGCTGTCGATCAGGCGCGGCATGGCGCAGGCGCACAGCAGGCTGGCACCGGCCAGAACCAGCGCCCAGCGTCTGGCGCTGCGGGCCAGTGCCGGTGCGGCGGTTGCGGTGCGGGGCATGGCGGCGACGTGGGCGGTGGCCGCTTACAGCGTGACGACCTGCAGACCGGGCAGGGCTGCGGCCGGAAACTCCGGTGCGTCGAAGGCCGTGTCCCCGTCCGCGCTGGCCACGCCGGTGGCGCGGACATTGTGGAAGTCGAACAGTTGCGTGTCCATCAGGTGCGAAGGGACCACGTTTTGCAGCGCGGTGAACATGCTCTCGATGCGGCCGGGGTACTTCTTTTCCCAGTCCCGCAGCATGTTGCCAATCTGCTTGCGCTGCAGGTTCTCCTGGCTGCCGCAGAGCGTGCAGGGGATGATGGGAAATGCCTTGTGCGCCGCCCAGCGGGCCAGATCTTTTTCCGCCACATTGGCCAGTGGGCGGATCACCACATGGCCGCCGTCGTCGCTGACCAGCTTGGGCGGCATGCCCTTGAGTTTGCCGCCGAAGAACATGTTGAGAAAGAAGGTCTGCAGCATGTCATCGCGGTGGTGGCCCAGAGCGATTTTGGTGACCTTGAGTTCGTCCGCCACCCGGTACAGGATGCCGCGGCGCAGCCGGCTGCACAGGCTGCACATGGTCTTGCCTTCCGGAATGACCTTCTTGACGATGCTGTAGGTGTCCTGGGTCTCGATGTGAAACGGCACGCCAAGCCCCTGCAGGTATTCGGGCAGGATGTGCGCCGGAAAGCCAGGCTGCTTCTGGTCGAGGTTGACCGCAATCAGTTCGAAGCGGATGGGCGCGCGCTGCTGCATCTTGCGCAGGATGTCGAGCATGCCGAAGCTGTCCTTGCCACCGGAGACGCAGACCATGACGCGGTCGCCCTCTTCGATCATGTTGAAGTCCATGATCGCCTGTCCGACCTGGCGGCACAGGCGCTTTTCCAGCTTGTGCGTCTCGCGCTCAATGCGCGCATCGGTGCCGGCCGATGCAGGAGTGGTGTCGGCGTCGTTCCAAAGGGCGCTCATGGCTGGGCTCCACTGGCGCCGGCGCCAGCACCCCAGGAGCCGCTCTCCATGCGGATGGCGACCTCACAGTCGGCAAAAATCTCCAGTTTGGCGATCTTGACCCGCGCGCCCACCACCCCCGGCAGGCGCATCAGGCGGTGCGTGAGCTTGCCGATCAGGGTTTCCAGCAGGTTCACGTGCTCGGCGGTGCACTCGTCGATGATGATCTGGCGCACCTTGCGGTAGTCCAGCACATGGTTGATCTCGTCGGCGTGCGGCAGCAGCGGCTGGCGCCCCAGGCACAGCTCTGCATCCACCTGGATCGGCTGGGGTTCTATTTTTTCGGACTCCAGGATGCCCAGGCTGGCGTTGAAGCGCAGGCCCACGAGCGTGAGCGTCTGGGTGCCGGTGGTCGGTTTCATGGGAGGTCTTTCATTCGGAATACTTCCACGCCCACGCCGGCGCAGTCGGGGTACACATCGGGTTTGCAGCTCGACAGGCGCACGGCGGCGACCTGCGGGTGGGCGAGCATCTGCGCGGCGAGGTCGTCGCACAGCGTTTCCTGCAGCTCCACATGGCCGCTTCCCACGCGCTGTGCAATCAGCTTGCGCACGAAGTCATAGTCCACCACCTCGGAAAGCCGGTCGTCCTGCGGCGTCGATGTGGCATACGGAACAAACAACTCCACATTGAAGACCACCCGCTGCGCCTGGGTCTTCTCGAAATCATGGGCACCGATGCGCACCAACACCGCATGGTCGCGCAAGAAAATGCGGCGGCACTGCAATGCCAGCTGCGTCAGCGGGTCCCGCGCGCTCAGGGTCATGGTGTGGTTCTCCCCGGTTCCTGCACTGTGAACATCACATCGCGTGCCAAGGGCACCAGATGCTGCCCATTGTCCACGCACAACGTGGTGCCGGTGATGCAGGGGTTTTCCGCCAGGAACACGCAGCTTGCCGCCACCTGCTCCGGATCGATGGCGTACTGCATCAGGTTGACGCGGCTGGCCCGGTCAAAGTTGTCCTGGGTTTGCGGACCGCTGAGGAACATCAGCCCGGGCGCGACGCCGCACACCCGCAGGCGCGGCGCCAGGGCCTGGGCCTGCAGCGCCACGCAACGTTCCAGCGCCAGTTTGGAGACCGTGTAGGAGAAGTAGTCCGGGTTGAGGTTGAACACCTTCTGGTCCAGGACGTGGATGATGCTGCAGACGCCGGGCAGGGCGTGTTCGCCCAGTTGCCGGGCCATCAGCTGGGACAGCGCCAGTGGTGCGAGCAGGTTGACCTCGAGCTGGCCGCGCGCGCTTGCGATGTCGAAGTCATCGGCGTTGTCGGCATCGAAGCGCGAGGCGTTGTTCACCAGGCAATGCAGCGGGCCCGACTGGGCCTGCACCTGCGCCATCATGGCCTCGCGCGCCGCAGCGTCGCCAAGGTCCGCCGCCACGGTGTAGGCCTGAAAGCCCTGGGCGCGCAGTTCGGCAGCCAGTTGCTGGGCCGGGGCCTCGGACCGGTGGTAGTGGCACCAGACTTCCCAGCCGGACTGGGCAAAGCGGCGGCAAAGCAAGGCGCCCAGCCGGTAGGCCCCACCAGTGACCAGGACCCGCCTACGCATGCCCAGGCTCTCCGGCGCTGCCGCCACCCAGCGCCTGCAGCACGGCGGTGGGCACGTCTGGCACCGCCTCCTGGGGGGCCACGCCCACCACCCGGACCAGCGGCTGCAGGGCCACAGCCAGCATGCGGTTGGCGGCGTCGAGCGCCGCCTTGGACAGGGTGTAGCTGACCACGTCGGTCGCCTGGGTCCAGTGTTGGTGGTCGAGCAGGTTGACGACCCGGCCCAGCACCCCGGGCTCCAGTGCGGCACGCTGCGCCATGTGGGTGTGCAGCGCCTGGCTGAGCACGATCGCGGCCCCGGCGTTGCTGCGCATGTGCTTTTCCATGGCGGCAAAACTGAAGGTGGCGCTGCTGTCGTGTTCGAAGGTCGAGGCACAGTTGACCACGGCATCGAGGTGGCCAAACTCCGCCACCACCGCCGGCAGCAGGTTGCGGACCGCGGTTTCATTCCCCAGGTTGGCACGAAAAGCGGCTGCACCCCGCGTACGGCTTGCGCAGTCTGCTACGGTTTTTCTAGCATCCTCGACTGAATCACGGTAATGCACGCCGACCCGCCAGCCGTGGGCAGCCAGGGCCAGCGCCACTTCCCGCCCCAGGCGCTTGGCGCCGCCTGTGACCAGGACGGTGGCAACAGCAGTGCTGGGCGGTGGCGAAATGGGGGCGGACATTCGGGGACAATTCGGCGATACATGGCAATACCTCCGAGTTTAACGATCCCACCCGACTCTGGCATGCCTGCCGACCTGTCCCGGGCGCTCGCCGCCCGGATCCAGGACGCCATTGCGCTGGCGGGGGGCTGGCTGGGTTTCGACCACTTCATGGCGCTGGCGCTGTACGCGCCGGGCCTGGGCTATTACGCCAATGGCTCCACCAAGTTCGGCACCCTGCCGCAGGGCACGCGCGATGGCGCGGGCCAGCGCAGCGGTGCCGGCAGCGATTTTGTGACGGCGCCCGAGCTGACCCCCTTGTTTGGCGCCGCGCTGGCGCAGCAGGTGGCGCAGGCGCTGCAGGCAACGCAGACGGTGCAGGTGTGGGAGTTCGGCGCCGGTACCGGCGCGCTGGCGCGGCAGGTGCTCGAAGGCCTGCGCGCCCTGGGCCAGCCGCTGGAGCGCTACACCATCGTCGAGCTCTCTGACAGCCTGCGCGCACGCCAGCAGGCCACGCTGCAGGCCCATGCAGATACGGTGCACTGGGCGCCTGCCCTGCCGCCGGCGATGCAGGGCGTGGTCTTGGGCAATGAGGTGCTCGACGCCATGCCGGTGCAATTGCTGGCCCGCGTTGAGGGCAACTGGTACGAGCGCGGGGTGGCGGTGGCGGGTGACAGGTTTGCCTGGGCGGACCGCCCCACGGCGCTGCGCCCGGCGGTGGAAATTTCCGGCGTCCACGACTACCTGACCGAAATACACCCGCAGGCCGAGGCTTTTGTGCGCACCCTGGCCGCGCACCTGCAGCAGGGCGCCATCTTTCTGCTCGATTACGGTTTTCCCGAAGCCGAGTACTACCACCCCCAGCGCCACATGGGCACCGTCATGTGCCACCGCGCGCACCGCGCCGACGGCGATCCGCTGGCCGATGTGGGCCTGAAGGACATCACCGCGCACGTGGATTTCACCGGACTGGCCGTGGCGGCGCAGGAGGCCGGCCTGGAATTGCTGGGCTACACCTCGCAGGGGCGCTTTTTGCTCAACTGCGGGCTGGCCGAGGCGATGCAGTCGGCGCCGCTGGCGCAGCGCGCGGCGGCGCAAAAGCTGATCCTGGAGCATGAAATGGGCGAGCTGGTCAAGGCCATCGGCTGGGTCCGTGGCCCGGCCTTCGCGGCCCGCGGCTTCTTGCAAGGCGACCGCAGCCACCGCCTGTGAGGCCGCCACGGTGACTTTCGGGTACCGTCCTGGTTACCGGCCCGGGCGGTTAGCATCGGCCCATGGCCAGCGGTGAAGAACCAGCCGCCACAACAACACCGATAACCGTGCTTACGGAGACACACCATGACCGACGCTTCTGTGGATACCCTGATTCGCCTGCGCGCCGGCAGTGCGCCGGTGGCCTGTGTGGACATTGGCGGCACCAAGGTGGCGGTCAGCGTGGCCGATGCCCAGGGAATCCGTGGCAAGGTGTCCGAGCCCACCGCCAAGGAGGGCAGCAACGACGCCCTGGCGCAGCAGATCATCCGCCTGGTGGGCGCGAGCTGCGCGGCGGCAGGCGTGCCGGCAGCATCCGTGGCGGCCATTGGCGTGGCGTCCTGCGGTCCGTTTGTGCTGCGCGCCGGCCAGGTCGAACTGGCCGCACCGAATATTTGCGGCGGTCTGGCTGGCACTGCCCGGGGCCTGCCCAACGACTGGACCACTGCACTGCTGGAAGCGCCGCTGAAAGCGGCCTTTGCCCAGGTGCGGGTGGAAAACGATGGCGTGGGCGCGTTGGAGGCCGAGCGCCGCTGGGGCGCCCTGCAGGGCAGCAGCCACTGCGCCTATGTGACCTGGAGCACCGGCATCGGCATGGGGCTGTGTGTGGATGGGCACATCCTGCGCGGCAAAAACGGCAATGCCGGGCACGCCGGCCACACCTTTGTCAGCGACAACGACGACGCCCTGTGCGGCTGCGGCCAGGTCGGCGATGTGGAGGCGCTGGTCGCCGGCAATGCCATCCCCCGGCGTTTCGGCCACCAGGGTTTTGCCGATGCTGCTACGCTTTTTGCAGCAGCACATGCAGGCGATGCAAGGGCTGCAGCCATTATTGATGAACTCTGCCGGGTGATGGGGCGGACCCTGTACAACCTGACGGTGACGCTGGACCTGGAGCGCATCGCAGTCGGCGGTAGTGTTTTCTGGCACAACCGGGAGTACCTGCTGCCCCGCCTGCGCGCCTTCATGGCGGGCAAGCTGCCGGCGCTCACCCAGGGCGTGGAGATTGTGCCGGCCGGTCTGGGCGAGCGCGTCGGCGACTATGCCGCCCTGGCCCTGGTGATGGACTGAAAAAGGGAGGCCAGCGCGCATGAAAAAGGTCAAGTGGGGCGTGCTCAGCACCGCCAAAATCGGTCTGGACAAGGTCATTCCCGCCATGCAGGCCAGTGCCTGGTGCGAGATCGCCGCCATTGCATCGCGGTCGCCCGAGCAGGCCCGCGCCGCCGCCGACCGGCTGGGTATTCCTACCGCCTACGGCAGCTACGAGGCGCTGCTGGCCGATCCGGAGATCGAGGCCATTTACAACCCCCTGCCCAACCACCTGCACGTGGCCTGGACCCTGGCCGCCGCCCGGGCTGGCAAGCATGTGCTGTGCGAAAAACCGTTTGCCATGTCGGCGGCCGACGCCCTGGCCCTGCGCGCACTCGACCCTGCGGTGCTGGTGATGGAGGCCTTCATGGTGCGCTTTCACCCGCAGTGGCTGCGCGCCCGCGCGCTGGTGCAGCAAGGTGCGCTGGGCGAGTTGCGGGTGGTGCAGGCCTATTTTTCCTACTTCAACCGCCAGCCCGGCAATATTCGCAACCGCAGCGATGCCGGCGGCGGTGCGCTCTACGACATTGGCTGCTACGCGGTGGTGGCCGGGCGCTTTTTCTTTGGCGCTGAACCGTTGCGGGCGATCGCCCTGTTTGACCGCGACCCGGAGTTTGGCACCGACCGGCTGTGCAGCGCCCTGGTCGACTTTGGCGCGGGCCGGCGCCTCGACTTCACCGTGTCGACCCAGACCACGCCCTACCAGCGCCTGCACCTGGTGGGCACCCGCCAGCGGCTGGAGATGGAGATTCCCTTCAACGCCCCGCAGGGCGCCGCCGCCCGGATCTGGCTGGATGATGGCCGGGTACCGGGAGCGCGCCAGGCCCTGTGCGAAGACCTGCCGCCGGCCGACCAATACACGCTGCAGGGCGATGCCTTTGCGCAGGCGGTGCGCGGCGTGGCGGCCCTGCCGTACGGCAGGGCCGATGCGGAATGCAACCTGAGCGTGATCGACGCCCTGTTCGCCTCCGAGCAGACCGGAGCCTGGGTGGCGGTGGCGCCGGCCTAGGGAAAGCCCGAATGCGCGGGCCCGATAATTAATGAATAATTAAAATATTCTGGTGCGCATGGTGCCCACCCGGATACAACCAGGCGTGCAGTCCGGCCGGACGAGCAGGGCCCCTTTCAGGAGAGAACATGTTGAAACTTTCTAAACTCGCCACGGCAGCGGCCCTGGCAGTCGTCGGTACGGTGGCAGGCGCAGGCGAGGTGGAGGTCCTGCACTACTGGACTTCCGGCGGCGAAGCCAAATCGGTGGCTGAACTCAAGAAAATCATGCAGGCCAAGGGCCACACCTGGAAAGACTTTGCCGTGGCCGGTGGCGGCGGCGACAACGCAGCGACCGTGCTCAAGAGCCGTGTCGTGTCCGGCAACCCGCCGGCCGCTGCCCAGATCAAGGGACCGGCCATCCAGCAGTGGGCCGCCGAGGGCGTGCTGGCCAACCTGGATGCCACCGCCAAGACCGAAAAGTGGGACAGCCTGCTGCCCACCGTGGTGGCGGATGTCATGAAGTACAAGGGCAGCTATGTGGCCGCCCCGGTCAACGTGCACCGTGTCAACTGGATGTGGGCCAACGCCGCAGTCCTGAAGAAGGTCGGCGTCAATTCCGCGCCCAAGACCTGGGATGAATTCTTTGCAGCGGCTGACAAGGTCAAGAAGTCGGGGCTGATTGCCGTGGCGCACGGCGGCCAGAACTGGCAGGACTTCACCACCTTTGAATCGGTGGTGCTGGGTGTGGGCGGTGCCAAGTTTTACAGCGACGCGCTGGTCAAGCTCGACCCCAAGGCGCTGGGCAGTGACACCATGACGAAGTCGCTCGAGACCTTCCGCAAAATCAAGGGCTACACCGATGCCGCCGCCCCGGGGCGTGACTGGAATCTGGCCACGGCCATGGTGATCCAGGAAAAGGCAGCGTTCCAGTTCATGGGTGACTGGGCCAAGGGCGAGTTCTCGGCGGCCGGCAAGGTACCGGGCAAGGACTACCTGTGCGCAGCCGCACCGGGTACCGCCAACGCCTACACCTTCAACGTGGACTCGTTTGCCATGTTCAAGCTCAAGGACGCCGGTGCCCAGAAGGCCCAGGATGACCTGGCAGCATCGATCATGGGTACCCAGTTCCAGGAAGTGTTCAACCTGAACAAGGGCTCCATTCCGGTGCGCCTGAACATGGACATGGCCAAGTTTGACGACTGCGCCAAGCTCTCCGCCAAGGACTTCGTTGCCACCGCCAAAACCGGCGGGCTGGTGCCCTCGGTGGCGCATGGCATGGCCATCGCCCCGGCGGCCGAAGGCGCGATCAAGGACGCCGTGAGCCAGTTCTGGAACGACGACAAGATCACGGTGGCAGCCGGCGTGGCCAGCATCGTGAAGGCAGCGGCCACCAAGTAAGGCTGGCGCTGGCGCACCCGGCGGGTGCGCCAGATTCTCCGCATGGAAAAACTCATTCCCAAGCTGGTGGTGGCGCCGGGCTTTGTGCTCGGCTTCGCCTTCATCTATGGCTTCATGGTCTGGAACGGTGTGCTGTCGCTCACGGCGTCGCGCATGCTGCCCAACTACGACGCGTTTGTCGGGCTGGAGCAGTACGCGCGGCTCTGGGAGATGGAGCGCTGGTGGGTGGCGCTCAAGAATCTGGGCATCTTCAGCGTGCTGTACGTGGGTGGCTCGATGGCGCTGGGCATGGGCATGGCGATTTTTCTGGACCAGAAAATCCGTTTTGAAGGCGTCCTGCGCACGGTTTACCTCTACCCCATGGCGCTGTCGTTCATCGTGACCGGCACGGCCTGGAAGTGGATTCTCAACCCCAGCCTCGGGCTGGAAAAACTGATGCACGACCTGGGTTGGGCGGGCTTTTCGTTTGACTGGCTGGTGCAATCCGAAACGGCCATTTACTGCGTGGTGGTGGCAGGAATCTGGCAGTCTGCCGGCTTTGCCATGGCCCTGTCCCTGGCGGGCCTGCGCGGCATTGACGACAGCATCATCAAGGCTGCGCAAATCGATGGCGCCTCGTTGCCGCGCATTTACTGGCGGGTGATTCTGCCGATCCTGCGCCCGGTGGTTTTTTCTACCACGCTGGTGCTGTCGCACCTGTCCATCAAGAGTTTTGACCTGGTCATGGCGCTGACCGCTGGCGGGCCGGGCTATGCCTCGGACGTTCCGGCCACCTTCATGTACGTGATGAGTTTTACCCGGGGCCAGATCGGTCTGGGCGCCGCCAGTGCCACCATGATGCTGGCCACCGTGGCGGCCATTGTGGTGCCCTACCTGTACAGCGAACTGCGCGCCAAACCCCACGAGCGCTAGGCCCAGCAGACCATGAACTTTCCCTCACTGTCCCGCTTTCTGGTTTATGCCGTGCTCCTGCTGGCCGCCCTGTTCTTCCTGGCGCCGCTGTATGTGATGGTCGCCACTTCGCTCAAGGACGCCGAGCAGATCCGCTCGGGCAACCTGCTGAGCCTGCCGAGCGCGTTCAACGTCGACGCCTGGCGGCTGGCCTGGTCCAGCGCCTGCACCGGCGTGGACTGCCGCGGTCTGCAGCCCTATTTTGTGAACTCGGTGGTCATGACCGTGCCTGCGGTGCTGGTGTCCACCGCCTGGGGTGCGGTGAACGGCTATGTGCTGAGCATGTGGAAGTTCCGGGGCAGCGAGCTGCTGTTCGGGTTTTTGCTGTTTGGCGTGTTCATGCCCTTCCAGGTGGTGCTGTTGCCCATGAGCCAGGTGCTGGGCTACCTGGGCCTGTCGAGTTCCCTGGCCGGCCTGATTCTGGTGCACTGCATTGCCGGGCTGGCGGGCACCACGCTTTTTTTCCGCAACTACTACACCGCCATTCCGGCTGAACTGGTGCGGGCCGCGCGCATGGACGGGGCGGGCTTCTGGCGCATTTTCTGGCGCATCGTGTTGCCCATGTCGGTGCCGATCATGATGGTCACCCTGATCTGGCAGTTCACCAACATCTGGAACGACTTCCTGTTCGGCGTGGCCTTCAGCGGCGCCGACAGCAAGCCGGTGACGGTGGGCCTCAACAACATGGCCAACACCTCGAGCAGTGTG
>Ga0007791_10000157_pt1 | contig 18756 bp, 20 predicted proteins | sample CryBogmetaGMA05M_FD_60368 | JGI IMG/M metagenome (GOLD analysis project Ga0007791, IMG submission 60368) | Freshwater microbial communities from Crystal Bog, Wisconsin, USA - MA0.5M | ecosystem: Environmental > Aquatic > Freshwater > Lake | place: Crystal Bog, Wisconsin, USA | collected 2009-07-06 | reverse complement strand
AACGGCCGGGGCTGGATTTGCGTGGCGCTGGTGGTGTTTGCCTCGTGGCGTCCGGGCAAGGCCCTGCTGGGTGCCTTGCTGTTTGCCTTTTTTGATGCCCTGCAACTGCGCCTGCAACAGGCGGGCAGCGCCGTTTTCCCCTACCAGGTCTACCTGATGCTGCCCTACGTGCTGTCGATCCTGGCACTGGTGCTGGTAGCGCGCAAGGCCAGCTACCCCCAGGCACTGATGAAACCCTACCGCAAAGGAGAGCGCTGATGCTCGATCTGCTCGTCAAGAACGCCACCTTCCCCGACGGGCGCACCGGCATGTGCGTCGCGGTGCAGGACGGCAGGATTGTGGAGGCCGCTGCCGGCCTGGACTACCCGGCAACAGAGGTGCTGGACGCGCAGGGCCAGTTGCTGAGCCCGCCCTTTGTCGATGCGCACTTCCACATGGATGCCACGCTGAGCTACGGCCTGCCGCGCGTCAACCAGTCGGGCACGCTGCTCGAAGGCATTGCGCTGTGGGGCGAACTCAAGCCCCTGCTGACGCAAGACGCGCTGATCGCGCGCGCCTTGCAGTACTGTGACTGGGCGGCTGCCAAAGGCTTGCTCGCCATCCGCACGCATGTGGACGTGTGCGACCCGCGGCTGCTGGCGGTGGAGGCACTGCTGGAGGTCAAAAAGCAGGTAGCGTCCTACATCGACCTGCAGCTGGTGGCCTTCCCGCAGGACGGGGTGCTGCGCGGGCCGCAGGGTGCAGACCAGCACCTGCACAACCTGCTGCGCGCGCTCGACCTGGGCGTCGATGTGGTGGGCGGCATTCCGCACTTTGAGCGCACCATGGCCGACGGCGCTGCCAGCGTGCGCCTGCTGTGCGAGCTGGCCGCCGAGCGCGGCCTGATGGTGGACATGCACTGCGACGAGTCGGATGATCCGCATTCGCGCCATGTCGAGACCCTGGCGTTCGAAACCCGGCGCCTGGGGCTGCAGGGCCGCGTGACCGGTTCGCACCTGACCTCCATGCACAGCATGGACAACTACTACGTGAGCAAGCTCATTCCGCTGATGGCCGAAGCCGGCCTGCATGTCGTGGCCAATCCGCTGATCAACATCACGCTGCAGGGCCGGCACGACAGCTACCCCAAGCGCCGCGGCATGACCCGGGTGCCGGAACTGCTGGCGGCCGGCATCAACGTCGCTTTCGGCCATGACTGCGTGATGGACCCCTGGTATAGCCTGGGCAGCGGCGACATGCTCGAGGTCGCACAGATGGGCCTGCACGTCGGGCAGATGACCAGCCAGGCGGCGATGCGCCAGTGCTTTGACGCGGTCACCACGCATCCGGCGCGCATCCTGCAACTGCCAGGCTATGGGTTGGCGGCCGGCTGCCATGCGGACTTTGTGCTGCTGCAGGCGCGTGACCCGGTGGAGGCGATCCGCCTGCGGGCGGCGCGCCTGCAGGTCTTCCGGCGCGGCCGGCGCATTGCCACGTCGCCGGGCAACACGGCCCAGCTGATGCTGCCAGGGCGCCCGCTGTGGACGGCTTTCATACCCGGATAACCCGCACACATCAGACGTCAAAGTAATTTAGAACAAACTATTGAGTTGTTTGAGTTTTAAAACATCGCTTCCAGAATGCGCTGCATGGCACGTTTGCCTTGCATATTTCTGGAATTTCGGATGCCGCTTCGCCCCTTTCGCCTATTTTTCGCCGCCGGCGCACTGGCGCTGCTGACCCTGGGTGCCGCCGCCGAAACCGGCCCCACCCTGCTCAACGTGTCCTACGACCCGACGCGCGAGCTGTATGCGGAAACGAACGCGGCTTTTGGCAAGTACTGGAAAGCCAAAACCGGCCAGGAGGTGGCGATCAAACAAAGCCACGGCGGCTCGGGCAAGCAGGCGCGTTCGGTCATCGACGGCCTGGAGGCCGACGTGGTCACCCTGGCGCTGGCCGGGGACATTGACGCCATCGCGAAAAACGGCAACTGGCTGCCCCGGGACTGGCAAAAGCGCCTGCCGCACAACTCGGCACCCTATACATCGACCATCATTTTTGCGGTGCGCGAGGGCAACCCCAAGGGCATCAAGGACTGGGAGTTCGTAACCAGGGCGATGTGCTGATCGCCTGTGAGAACGAGGCCTACCTGCTCGAAAAGGAGTTCGGCGCCCGCTTCGATGTGGTGGCGCCGCCGCTGAGCATCCTGGCCGAACCGCCGGTTGCCGTGGTCGACAAAAACGTGGACCGCAAGGGCACCCGTGCCGTGGCCGAGGAGTACCTGAAGTTTTTGTACACCGAGGAGGCGCAGGACATCATTGGCAAAAACTTCTACCGCCCGGCCGTCTCTGACAAAGCCAGGGCGAAGTACGCCAAGCAGTTCGCCAGGGTCAAGCTTTTTACCGTTGACGAGGCCTTTGGCGGTTGGGAAAAGGCCGACAAAGAGCACTTTGCCGATGGGGCCAATTTTGACCAGATTTATACGCGAAAATAAGCGCCCACAGGTCCTCGCCGTTTCGGCCAATGCTATATATTCAAGAGCAGCAGGCGCACATTCGGCGAGGGATTGCGCTCAACCGATTGTATTTTTCCGTTGCCTCACCCCACACCATGTTCGGCCTGCCCACGCCTTCAAACACCGCCGTTTCCAAGCCCGGGGCCTGGGAGGTGGAGTGGCCAACGTGGCTGCTGTGGGGCGTGATCTGGGCCTGTTGGCTCGCCCTGGTCAGCGCAGGTGGCGAACTACCGGGCTGGGTCCGCGCACCGCTGCTGGTCGTGCTGCTGGCCTGGTACCTGAGCTTTCAACACGAGCTCATCCATGGCCACCCCACTTCCAATGCTGCCTTCAACCGCCTGCTGGGGCTGCCACCGCTGGCGATCTGGTACCCGTTTGACATCTACAAGCTTGACCACCTCAAGCACCATGAAGACACGTACCTGACCGTGCCCGGCGTGGATACCGAAAGCAATTACGTCACGGCCGAACAGGCCGAGCGCATGGGCGCTGCAGCGCTGTGGCTGCTGCGCTCGCAGCGCACCGTGCTGGGCCGGCTGCTGCTGGGCCCGGCCATCATGATCACCAGCCTGGCGGCCAGGGCATGGCGCGACCTGGTGGATGGCAACTGGCGCGCGCTTCGGGTTTGGGCGGTTCACATTCCCCTGGTGGCCTTGCTGCTGTGGCTGCTGGGCAGTTACACCACCATCTCGCCCTGGCAGTACTGCTTTGGCATCGCCTACCCGGCGCTCGGTCTGGTGATGCTGCGCTCGCTGTACGAGCACCGTCCCGGCACCCTGCCCGCGCACCGCACGGTCATCAACGAATCCGGTCCGCTGTGGCGCCTGCTGTTTCTCAACAACAACTACCACGCAGTGCACCACGCTTACCCGGAACTTTCCTGGTACCGCATTCAGGTTGCTTATGCCGCAGACCGCGCCGGTTACCACAGCCGCAACGGCGGTTTTGTGGTGGAGGGTTACAACTGCCTGATCCGCCAGTACGCCTGGACGCCGGTGGACAGCCCGGTGCTGGCCACCGCGCAGCAAGCACCGCGGCGGGCCCCGCAACCGCCCGCGGCGGCCACCGGTTCGTGACGGTTGCCGCACTGCCCATGTATGCCGCGCCTGGGGCGGCGCTGCAGGCCTTCTGGCAAGCGCTGGCTGCCCTGCTGCAAGCGCACAGCAGTGCAGCGCTGCCCGAGACGCTCAGCCGGCCGGACGACCTGCATGCCCATTGGTTACGGGACGATCTGCTGCTGAGCCAAACCTGCGGCTTTCCGCTGAGTACCGCGCTGGGGGACCAAGTGCAGGTACTCGGTGCCTTTGCCTACACGGTGGCCGGCGCCGACGGCGTGCAATGCCGCAGCCAGCTGGTCTGCCGCAGCAGCGATGCGCGCACCCGCCTGGAAGCCTTCCAGGGCAGCACCCTGGCCTACAACAGCACCGATTCACAGTCGGGCTACAACGCCCTGCGGGCCCTGGTGGCGGGCAGCAGCAGCGCGCGTCCGTTCTTTGGCCAGTCGATTGGTGTGGGCTCGCACGCCCAGGCGCTGGCCAGCGTGCTGGCGGGCGCGGCGGACATGGCGGCGATTGACTGTGTCACGCTGGCACTGTGGCAGCGCGACAACCCGGCTATGGCCCGCGGCATCCGGGTGTTTGGCCAAACCGAGCCCTACCCTGGCCTGCCGCTGATCACCGCCCGCAGCACCGCGCCGGCGCGGGTCGAAGCCCTGCGCTCCGCGCTGGCCTCCCTGGCGACAGAGCCGCGCTTTGCCACGCTGCGTGCACCCTTGCTGATCGGCGGCTTTGCCGCATTGGAGCTGGCCGACTACGCACCCTGCCTGCAGATGCAGGCGCAGGCGCTGGCGCTCGGACTGCACACGCTCTAGCAGTGGCCCGGTTGAAACAGGTTGGCACCGACAGACGCGTCCCTAAGTCCGTCAGGAAGCTTGATCTAGGTCAGGGAATGGAATCTGGCGACGGCTAGCATCGATCCCGGGTTTCGACCGGAACCCCGTCTTTTATTGCAGCAAAGGGGAAGCCATGAAAACCAATGTCGGGGTCATTGACCGATCGGTCCGCATCACCGTGGGGCTGGTGCTCGTCGCCCTGGCGGGCACGGGCACAGTCGGCGCGTGGGGTTGGTTGGGCGTGCTGCTGCTGGCCACGGGCGTCACCGGCTGGTGCCCGCCCTACGCGATGATGGGCTGGAACACCTGCGCGCCCAAAAAAGAGGCCTGATCCCGCCGGGCGGATCGGCCACAGCGCCGCTGACCTGCCGGCGCCTTTACATCGTGCGCCAGACCTGCCCGAGCGCGAACACCGAGTTCGGCACGGTCGGGCGCGGGGACTGGATGCTGGGCTTTTGCTGCACGCCCTTGTTCAGCTTCCTGCGCTGCTGGATCTGGAAACCCTTGGCCTTCTGGTCCTGCGCCAGGCTTTTCAGTGTGATGGTTCGCATGTGTTCCAGCAACGCGCTGTGCAGGGAGTCCCACAGCGCCTGCGTGTTGAGGGCGCCGCTGCGCTGTGCACCGGCACCAGCCGGTCCTTCGCTCTCCTCGATCGCAGCCACGATGTCGGCCACGGTGATGCCGTCACCCCGAAAACCCAAGGTGTAGCCGCCACCGGGGCCGCGCGTGCTTTCCACCAGACCGTGCTGGCGCAGCTTGCTGAACACCTGCTCCAGGTAGGACAGCGAAATGCCATGGCGCAGGGCCAGATCCGACAGAGGCACGGGGTAGGCCTTGTCGCGCAGCGCCAGGTCAATCATGGCGGTGATGGCAAAACGACCACGGGTACTCAAACGCATAGGTTTCTCCTGGGTTCAGCGCAACGCGCGCTATTGGGGGCCACTGTAAGCGCCATAATGCTTCGTGAAAATTCGTATTTTTGACAATTTCACTTCGGGAAAATCGAATGAATTTCAAACATTTGCATTATTTCTGGGTCACAGCCAAGGCCGGCGGCGTGATGCGCGCCGGCGAGCAGCTGCACACCACGCCCCAAACCCTGTCCGGTCAGATCCACCTGCTCGAAGACTGGCTGGGACGCAAACTGTTCCGCAAAAGCGGGCGGCAACTGGAACTGACCGAGGACGGGCGCCTGGCGCTGGCCTATGCCGACCAGATCTTTGCCCTGGGCGCCGAGCTGGAAAACGCGGTGCGAAGCGCACGCGAGGGCAAAAAGGTGCTGGACTTCAGGGTGGGCGTTGCCGACTCGGTGTCCAAATCGATTGCCTACCGGCTGCTCGAACCGGCCCTGTCCATCGACGAACCGGTGCGGCTGCTGTGCAGCGAAGGCAAGTTTGACGACCTGCTGGCGCAACTGGCACTGAACCGCCTGGACCTGGTGATCGCCGACGAGCCCATGTCGCGCAGGCTGAGTGTCAAGGCCTTCAATCACCCGCTGGGCAGCACGCCGATGAGCTTTTTCTGCACCGCGGCGCTGCGGGAACGTCTGCAGGGAGACTTTCCCCACTGCCTGCACCACCAGCCCATGCTGATTCCCGGCGCACAGGCCTCGGTGCGGCCACAGTGGGAGGGCTGGCTGACGCGCCATCAGATCACGCCGCGCATCGTCGGAGAGTTTGACGATGGCGCGCTGATGACCGCCTTCGGGCGCCAGGGACGGGGGGTGTTCATGGCGCCCCGGGTGATCGAGGCCGAAACGCAACAGCAGTTCGGCGTGGAGGTCGTGGGCCGCAGCGATGAGCTGGTGGAAGAGTTCTTCGCGATCTCGGTCGAGCGGCGCATCACCCATCCCTGCGTAGTGGCAATTACCCACGCCGCACGGGGCGCGCTGTTTGGCTAGAGGCCCTGGTTAGACATCGTTGGCATATGCAAACAATTAACAATTCCTTGCGGTTTGATGCCTCCTTTGCCAGAATCGCCCTCTCCCTGGGGGCCGTTGCGCCGGCGCCCGGCCTGCACACCCACCGAAAACAACCATGCGTTTGAAGCAAAAAGCCATCCTAGCCCTCGCCGTTATTGGACTAGCCGCTAGTAATTTTGTAGCGGCTGAGACCACGCTGCTCAATGTGTCCTACGATGTGTCGCGCGAGTTCTACAAGGACATCAACACCGCGTTCGTCGCCCAGTACAAGAAAGCCAGCGGCAAGGACGTCAAGATCGACCAGTCGCATGCCGGCTCCAGCGCCCAGGCGCGGGCCGTCAATGACGGGCTCGATGCCGATGTGGTCACCATGAACACCACCACCGATGTGGATTTCCTGGCCAGCACCGGTGTGGTGGCCAAAGACTGGGCCCGGAAATTCCCCAACAATGCATCTCCGACTAGCTCCACCATGCTGTTTCTGGTGCGCAATGGCAACCCCAAGGGCATCAAGGACTGGGACGATCTGGTCAAGCCCGGCATCTCCGTGGTGCTGGTCAACCCCAAGACCGGTGGCAATGGCCGCATGGCCTACCTGGCGGCCTGTGGCCAGGTGCGCAAAAAAGGCGGCACCGATGCGCAGGCGGCCGACTATGTCAGCCGGCTGTACAAAAACGTGCCAGTGCTGGCCAAGGGCGGGCGCGACGCCACGACCATCTTTTTGCAACGCAACATCGGTGACGTGCTGATCACCTTCGAATCCGAAGTGGTGTCGGTGGACCGCGAATTCGGCGCCAACAAGGTCGACGCCATCCATCCCAGCAGCTCCATCGTGGCGGAAAACCCGGTCGCGGTGGTGGAACGCACGGTCAACAAGAAGGGCACGGCCGAGCTGGCCAAGGCGTATCTGAACTTCCTCTACACCGATGAGGCGCAGGAAATTGCCGCGCAACACGCCATTCGCCCGCGCAACCCGGCCATCCTCAAGAAGTACGCCAGCACCTTCAAGCCGATTGCGCTGTTTACGGCTGAAGACTACTTCGGCTCCTTTGCCGAAGCGCAAAAAGTGCACTTCAACGACGGCGGTCAATTCGACAAGCTCTACACCGTCAAGTAAATGTCCGCCTCCCGCCGCGTGTTGCCCGGGTTCAATCTGACCCTGGGCTACACGGTCTTCTACCTCAGCCTGATTGTGCTGATCCCGCTCTCGGCGCTGTTCTTCAAGACCTTCACCCTGAGCTGGGAGCAATTCGTCACCGCCGTGACCAGCCCACGGGTGCTGGCGTCCTACCAGCTGACCTTTGGCGCCGCGTTTCTGGCGGCGCTGGTCAACAGCGTATTCGGGCTGCTGGTGGCCTGGGTGCTGGTGCGCTACCGCTTTCCGGGCCACAAATTGGTGGACGCGCTGGTGGACCTGCCTTTTGCGCTGCCCACCGCCGTGGCGGGCATCTCGCTGACGGCGCTGCTGGCCGGCAATGGCTGGGTCGGGAGCCTGCTGGAGCCCTATGGAATCAACCTGGCCTTCAACCGCAACGGCGTGGTGATTGCGCTGATTTTCATCGGCCTGCCGTTCGTGGTGCGCACCGTGCAACCGGTGCTCGAAGATGCCGAGCAGGAGCTCGAAGAGGCCGCGACCTGCCTGGGCGCCACGCGCTGGCAGACTTTTTACCACGTGATATTTCCCAGCATCGCCCCGGCCTTGCTGACCGGGTTTGCCATGGCGTTTGCCCGCGGCGTCGGGGAATACGGCTCGGTCATCTTCATTGCCGGCAACATGCCCATGGTGTCGGAAATCACGCCGCTGATCATCATCGGCAAGCTCGAGCAGTATGACTATGCTGGCGCCACCGCTGTGGCCACCGTCATGCTGCTGGCGTCATTTGCCCTGCTGCTGCTCATCAATGGGCTGCAATCCTGGCAGCGCCAGCGCGCCGGAGCGCTGCCATGAGCGGCGCGCCGCAGCGCCACCACGCCCGGGCGGGCACCACCGAGCCGGCCGGGGTGAAGTGGTCCCTGATCGGCCTGGCCTTGGGCTTTGTCTTTCTGTTTCTGGCGCTGCCTCTGGCCGCCGTATTCACCGAGGCGCTGCGCAAGGGCGGCGGCGCCTTTGTGCAGGCCCTGCAGGAGCCCGATGCGTGGAGCGCCATCCGCCTGACCTTGTGGGTGGCAGCGGTCGCGGTGCCGCTCAATCTGGTGTTCGGTGTGTGCGCCGCCTGGGCAATTGCCAAATACGAATTTGCCGGCAAGGCCTTCCTCACCACACTGGTGGACCTGCCGTTTTCGGTCTCGCCGGTGGTCGCGGGGCTGGTCTATGTGCTGATGTTCGGCGCCCAGGGCTGGCTCGGGCCTTGGCTGCAGGCACACGACATCAAGATCGTCTTTGCCATCCCCGGCATTATTCTGGCCACCGTGTTTGTCACGTTCCCGTTCATTGCGCGCGAACTGATTCCGCTGATGCAGTCCCAGGGCACCGAGGAGGAGCAGGCGGCGATGGTGCTGGGCGCCACCGGACTGCAGACGTTCTGGTATGTCACGCTGCCCAATATCCGCTGGGGCCTGATTTACGGCGTGATTCTGTGCAATGCCCGGGCCATGGGCGAGTTCGGCGCGGTATCGGTGGTGTCGGGCCACATCCGCGGGCAGACCAACACCATGCCGCTGCATGTGGAGATCCTGTACAACGAATACCAGAGCGTGGCCGCATTCGCCGTGGCCTCGCTGCTGGCCCTGCTGGCCCTGGTGACCCTGGCCATCAAGTCGCTGATGGAATGGCAGTTTGACCGGGAACGCCTGGCCTCTGCCGACCTGCCCCCGGAGCGGCCTACGGCTGCGTCACCCCTGAACCGAGTCACCCCATGAGCATTGCCATCCGCAACATTCGCAAAAACTTCGGCAGCTTCCAGGCGCTGCGCGATGTGAGCCTGGACATTGAATCCGGCGAACTGGTCGCGCTGCTCGGGCCGTCGGGCTGCGGCAAGACCACGCTGCTGCGCATCATCGCCGGGCTGGAGTCGGCCGACGCCGGCGCCATTCTGTTCAGCGGAGAAGACACCACGGCCGTGCACGTGCGCGAGCGCAACGTCGGCTTTGTATTTCAGCACTATGCGCTGTTCCGCCACATGAGCGTGTTTGACAACGTGGCCTTCGGCCTGCGCATGAAGCCGCGCGCCGTGCGCCCGGCCGAGGCCGAGATCCGCAAAAAGGTGCATGAATTGCTGGAGCTGGTGCAGCTCGACTGGCTTGCCGACCGCTACCCGGCGCAACTCTCGGGCGGACAGCGCCAGCGCATTGCACTGGCCCGCGCCCTGGCGGTGGAGCCCAAGGTGCTGCTGCTCGATGAGCCCTTTGGTGCACTCGATGCCAAGGTACGCAAGGAACTGCGACGCTGGCTGCGCCGCTTGCACGACGACCTGAACGTGACCACCATCTTTGTCACGCACGACCAGGAAGAGGCGCTGGAAGTGGCCGACCGCGTGGTGCTGATGAACGCCGGCCAGATTGAGCAGATCGGCTCGCCCCAGCAGGTCTGGGAACATCCCGCCAGCCCCTTTGTGTATGGCTTTCTGGGCGACGTCAACCTGTTCCACGGCCGCGCCCATGCCGGTGAAATGCTGATCGGCGCAGCCCAGCACGGCGTGCGCCTGGCGTCGCCGGAACATGCGGCGGCGCAGGACGCACAGGCCTTCGCCTACGTGCGCCCGCACGACCTGGAAGTGCAACGCCCGGTGGCGGGCAGCCTCCAGGGCGGCATCGCTGCCCGGCTGGTGCGCGCCATCGTGGTCGGGCCCACCGCCCGGCTCGAACTGCTGCCCGATGACCCCACCGCCGCCGGCGCGGGCGGCACCATCGAGGCCCACCTGAGCGCCCAGGAATTCCGCACGCTTGCGTTGCAGGAAGGCGAAGCCGTGCTGCTGACCCCGCGGCGCGCACGGGTATTTGTCCAGTAGCCGGTTCTGCGAAGCCTGCCCGGCTGCGCCGGGCGCCCTGTGTGTCCGGGCGGGCCGCTAGGGTCCGAGCAGCCCGCAGCCGCGCAAGAGCAGCGCCACCACATGTTCGGTGGCGCGGCTGTGGGCATCAGCCGCCAGACTGTTGCGGCCCAGCACGGCCCCGACCTGGACATCAAAGTCGGCATAGGTCTGGGTCGCAGCCCAGATGGTGAAGAACAGGTGCACGGGATCCACCGGCGCCATGCGCCCGGCATCGATCCAGGCCTGCACCACGGCGGCCTTGTCGGCCACGAGCTGGCGCAACTCGGTCTCCAGCAACTGCCGCAGCACCGGTGCGCCATGCAGAAGCTCGTTGGCGAACACCTTGGAGCCGTCGGGGCGCAGCGCCGACATGGCCATCTTGGCGCGGATGTACTGCTCCAGCGCCGTGCGCGGATCGGCCTGCGGGGTGATGGCATGGGCCGGCGCCAGCCAGTCGTTGAGGATGCGGGCCAGCACCGCCCGGTAGAGCGCCTCTTTGGCGCCGAAGTAGTAATGCAGGTTGGCCTTGGGCAAACCACTGGCGTGGGCGATGGCTGCCATGGTCGCGCCCTTGAGCCCGGCGCGGGCGAACACTTTTTCCGCAGCCAAAAGAATCAGGGCCTCATTCGACTGGCGAATGAGGCCCTTGGGGGTTTCGGGCAACGCGTGCATGGCCCGGATTATCGAATCACTTTTGCGCAGCGTCCCAGACGATGTGGGTGTAGGCCGCCTTGCCCGGATCCTTCTTGATCACCGGGTCGCTGCCGCCGCTGAGCAGGCCCTTGACCGTGCGCTCATACGCTGCCGGCTCCAGGTAGCCCATCTTCGGGGTGCTGGCAGTGGTGATGAGCTTGGCCACGTTTTCCATCTGGCGCTTTTGCACCTTCAGGTTGGAGCTGCCCGAGGTGTCGGCCGCAACCACCGCCTTGGCTGCCGCCTCGGGGTCCTTGACTGCATCGTTCCAGCCCTGCAGTGTGGCCTTCACGAACTTGCCCATGCGGGCCACGAAAGCGGGGTCCTTGAGCTTGGGTTCGAGCACGTAGAGTCCGTCTTCCAGCGAGGCCACGCCTTCTTTTTCATAGAAGAAGGTGACCAGGTCATTTTCCTTGACGCCCGCGTCAATGATTTGCCAGTATTCGTTGTAAATCATGGTCGAAATGCAGGCCGCCTGGTTCTGCAGCAGCGGATCGACATTGAAGCCCTGCTTCAGGATCTTGATATCGGTGCCGGGCTTGTTGCCGAGCTTGGCCATCCAATTGAGGAAGGGGTACTCATTGCCACCGTACCAGACACCCAGGGTCTTGCCCTTGAGATCCTTGGGTGTGGTCACGCCACTGGACTTCTTGCAAGTCAGCATCAGGCCGGACTGGTTGAACACCTGGGCAATGTTTACCAGCGGTACGCCGGCCTCACGCGCGGCCAGGGCATCGGGCATCCAGTTCACCACCACGTCGGCCTGGTTGCCTGCCAGCACCTGCACTGGCGACACATCGGGTCCGCCGGGTTTGATCGTCACATCCAGCCCGGCCGCCTTGTAATAGCCCTTGGCCGCGGCCATGTAGTAGCCGGCAAACTGGGCCTGCGGGACCCACTTCAGCTGCACCGTGACCTTGTCCTGGGCCAGGGCGCTGGTGCCGGCAGCGATGCCGGACACCGCCAACACCGCGGCCAGCAGGCCGCGGGTGAATTTCGGGGAACGAATCATAAAAAGCTCCTTCAGGGTTAAGAAATCAACGCAACACACATCTGTCAAGCTTCGCGCACGGACGGGTGCCAGAAAGCCACCTGCCGTTCGAGCGCTACCAGCAACGCATAGGCCACTGATCCCGCGACCGCCGCCACCACAATGGCGGCCCACACCAGCGGCATGTTCATGCGCGCTGCCTCGGTCGAAATACGAAAGCCCAGCCCCTGGGTGGGCGAGCCGAAGAACTCCGCAACGATGGCCCCGATCAGGGCCAGGGTGGCATTGATCTTCAGGGCGCTCACAATAAACGGCAGCGCGCAGGGCAGGCGCAGCGCGAGCAGGGTGCGCGCGTAGCTGGCCGCATAGCTGTGCATCAGTTCGCGCTCCAACATGCCGGCGGCCCGGAGCCCGGCCAGGGTCGACACCAGCATGGGGAAGAAGGTCATCAGCACCACCACAGCGGCCTTGGAAGGCCACTCAAAACCAAACCACATGACGGCAATCGGCGCCACCGCCACCAGCGGAACCGCGCTGGTGAGCGAGGCCACCGGCAGCAGGCCACGCTGCAGGAACGGCAGTCGGTCGATGGCCAGCGCCACGGTAAATCCGAGCCCGCAACCCAGCGCCCACCCGACCATCACCGCCTTGCCCACGGTCTGCACAGCGTCGGCCCACAAGCGGGGCGCATGGGCGGCAAGGGCCTCGAGAATCAGGGACGGTGCCGGCAGCAGCACCCGGGGAACTTCCAGCGCGCGAACCAGTATTTCCCAGAACACCAGCACCCAGGCGCCAAACAGCGCCGCAGTCGCGACGCCGGCCCAGCGGCTGGCGTCCAGCGCTGCCAGCCGCACCACGCTCCAGGCCGCCAGCGCGCCCAGCAGCAGCACGGCGGCCCACTGCCCTGCGGTCATGCACCGCTCCGTTTGCGCAGCACCAGGCGCTCCACCGCAGCCACCGATGCGGTCAGCAGCAGTCCGAGCAGCGCGGACAGCACCAGCGCCGACCAGATCTGCACCGTCTGGCCGTAATAAGAACCGGTCAGCAGCCGGGCCCCCAGACCCGCCTGCGCCCCGGTGGGCAGCTCGGCCACCATCGCCCCGACCAGGCCGGCGGCCACACCCACGCGCAGGGCTGGAAACAGATACGGCAGCGCTGCCGGCAGCCGCAGCAGCCACAGCGCCTGCCAGCGTGATGCGGCGTAGGTGTGCATCATTTCGGTCTCCATGCGCTGCGGCGAGCGCAGGCCCTGCACCATGGCAACCGTCACGGGGAAGAAGCACAGGTACATGGCAATCACCGCCTTGGGCGCCACGCCGGAAAAACCCAGGCTGCCCAGAATGACCAGCACGATGGGCGCGATCGCCAGCACCGGCACGGTCTGGGACGCGACGATCCAGGGCATCAGCGCCCGGTCCAGCGTGCGCGAATGCACGATCAGCACCGACAGCACCAGACCCAGGGCGGTGCCCATGACGAAGCCCAGCAAGGTCGATTGCGCCGTCACCGCCACATGGAACAGCAAATTGCGGGGGGAGTCCAGCGGCCACTCGGTCAGGCTCTCCAGGGTGTCGAGCAGCACCTGGTGGGGCGCGGGCATCAGCGGGCGCTCCATGGACATGGTCGTGCTGAGCAGTTCCTGCCAGGTGTAGCCCGCGTCCGCATCGAGCACGCGCTCGATCGCACCCGGCGCATTCAGGGCCCAGGCGGCGGCGTACCAGAGCAGCAGCAACAGGGCCAGCACTACGCCGACCGGCAGCCCATGGTGCAGCGCGGCGCGCCGCCAGCCCGGGTGCGGTGCCCGTTCAGCCATGGTGGCCGTCCGCCAGGGCTTCGCGCACGGCATGCGCCACGTCGACAAAAGCCTGCGAGTCGCGCAGACCGAGGTGGCGTTCGTCGGGCAGGGGGGACTGGATCACCTTCACGATGCGCCCGGGCCGGGGCGACATGACCACGATTTTGGTGGAGAGGTACACCGCCTCGGCAATCGAGTGCGTCACAAAAACCACCGTGCGACGCTCGCGTTGCCACAGCTGCTGCAGTTGCTCGTTAAGGCGGTCGCGGGTAATTTCGTCGAGCGCGCCGAAGGGCTCGTCCATCATCAGGATCCTGGGCTCAAAGGAGAGGGCGCGCGCAATCGACACCCGCTGCTGCATGCCGCCGGAGAGCTGCCAGGGGTATTTGCGTTCAAAGCCGGCCAGGCCAACGCGCTGCAGGTGCTCCAGGGCGATGCGCTGCGCCTGGGCCCGGGGCGTGCCCTGGATCTGCAGCGGCAGGGTCACATTGGCCAAAACTGTGCGCCAAGGGAACAGGGCGGGTGCTTGGAACACATAGCCGTAGGCGCGGGCCAGGCGCGCCTGGTGGGGCGATACGCCGTTGACGCTGACTTCACCGCTGCTGGTCTTTTCCAAATCGGCAATCACCCGCAGCAGCGTGGTCTTGCCGCAGCCCGAAGGCCCGATCAGGGAAACGAACTCCCCGTCCGCGACGTCAAGGTCGACCTCGCTCAGGGCGTGGACTGGGGCGTCGCCGGCTGCAAACACCACACTGGCTTTGCGCACCTGGACGGCCAAGGGCGGCTGTGGCGCGTGCAAGGGGGGTGTCACAGGGGTTAACGTCATTGCCGGTTGTTTGCTCTAGACTGGTTATTCGGACCCGCAGTGCGCTGGGGCCCGCTGCCACTATTTGTTAACCAATTGGTCAACTACGGGGCGATACTAGCGAAATCCATGCCATTTAGGCCACTGGGGTTTGTACGGCCCCCGGGGGGCCGGTCCACCACCTTACCACCATGTCCATCTGGAAAACACCGGTCAACGTCGAGATCCTCACCCGCACCAGCGAAAACACGGCGGTAAGCCATCTGGGCATCGAATTTTTGGAGGTCGGCGACGACTTCCTGGTGGGCCGGGTTCCCGTCAATGCCCACACCCGCCAACCCTACGGTCTGCTGCACGGCGGGGTCTCCGTGGTGCTGGCGGAAACCCTGGGCTCCTGCGGTGCGGCCTTTGCCTGCGCGCCCGGACACCGCCCGGTCGGGCTGGACATCAATGCCAACCACTTGCGCGGTGCGACCCAGGGCTGGGTGACTGCCCGGGCGCATGCCGTGCATATCGGGCGCACCACCCAGGTCTGGCAGATCGACATGCGGGACGACGCCGGCGAACTGACCTGCGTCTCGCGGATCACCATGGCGATTCTGGCGCCCCGGGCCTGAACGGCACCGGCGCAGCAGCCAGGGGCGTCAGGCCTGGGCCTGCAGATGCCGGCGGGCAAACGCCACGTACCAGTCCAGACAGCCGGCATTGGCCATGGCGTCCGGGTTCAGCACTTTCTCCAGCGGCTGGCCGAGCAGCAGCTTCTTGATCGGCAACTCCTGCTTCTTGCCGCTGAGCGTGCGCGGAATCTCCGCCACCTGAAACGTGGCATTGGGGACAAAGCGCGGTGACAGCGCCGTGCGGATCGCCTGGTGCAGCCGCTCGCGCAGCGCATCGTCAAGCACCAGCCCCTCGCGCAGCACGACAAACAGCGGCATATAGCTCTCGCGGCCCAGGTACTCCAGGTCCACCACCATGCTGTCGAGCACTTCGGGCAAGGCCTCGATGGCGCTGTAAAGCTCACTGGTGCCCATGCGCAGGCCATGGCGGTTGATGGTGGCATCGCTGCGGCCGTAAATGGTGCAGGCGCCGCCCGGCGCGATGCGCAGCCAGTCGCCGTGGCGCCAGACCGCGCCGGCGCTGGCCGGGGCATCGCCGCCTCCCGGCTTGCGGCCGTGGCCTGGCGGGTACATGTCGAAATAGCTGCTCAGGTAGCGCTGGTTTGCGGTGTCGCCCCAAAAGTACAGCGGCATGCTGGGAATGGGTTGGGTGCACACCAGCTCGCCGACCTCGTCCATCACGGCCTGGCCCTGTTCGTTCCAGGACTCCACCGCACAGCCCAGCAAACGGCACTGCATCTGGCCCGGCACCTGGGGCAGCTCGCGGTTGCCGCCGATGAAGGCGCCGGCAAAGTCCGTACCGCCGGAAATGTTGCACCACCAGATGTCCGGCGTTCCCAGAGCCGCCATCTGTGCGGTGCCCCAGCGCTGCGCCTCCTCGCTCAGGGGCGAGCCGGTGGTGCCCAGCGCCCGCACTGCACGCAGGTCGCCGCACTGCGCCAAATCGATACCCGCCTTCATGCAGTTGGCAAAAAACGCGGCGCCCGCGCCGAAAAACGTGATGCCCAGCTGCGCCGCAAAGCGCCACAGCGTGGTCCAGTCCGGCGCCACCTTGTTGCCCTGGGCGTCGACCGTGGCCCCCCCGGGGCTGCCGTCAAAAATACAGCAGGTGGTGCCGTTGAGCAGGCCGCTGGTCTGCGCATTCCACATCACCCAACCGGTGGAGCTGTACCAGTGGTAGCGCTCGCCCCGGCTGTTGGCGGCGTAGCTGCAGCCAATGTCGTTGTGCAGAATTTTGAGCGCCAGCGCCACTACAAGGGTCCCGCCATGGCCATGGACAATCGGCTTGGGCAGGCCGGTGGTGCCGCTGGAATAGACGATCCACAGCGGATGGTCAAACGGCAGCCAGAGCGGCTCGAACAGCGCCACCTCGGTGTCATTTCGGCCTGTAGCCCTCGTGAAGTCTTGGCAGCTTGCTCCGGAATCCATAGCAAAGGGCGCCAGGCCCAGGTTGTTGTGCAGCACCACATGCTGCACCGTGGGCAGCGCGGCGCACAACTCGGCCACCACGCTGCGGCGGTCAAAGTCCTTGCCGCCAAAGTGCACGCCGTCGCAGGCAATCAGCACCTTGGGCCCGATCTGCCGGAACCGGTCCAGCACCGCGTTGGTGCCCATGTCCGGCGCACAGATGCTCCACACCGCCCCCAGGCTGACCACGGCGAGAAAGGCGACCATGGCTTCGGGAACATTGGGCAGGTACGCTGCCACCCGGTCACCCGGCGCCACGCCCTGCGCACGCAGGTGCAGCGCCAGCGACGCCACCTGGCGCTGCAATTCGGGCCAGCCGATTTCGCGGGCGGCAGCGCCGGCGGCGAGGCTGCGCTCGTTGTGGCTGATGATGGCCGGAAGACCGGCCCGCCGGGCCGGCTCCACGTGCCGGAAAACCTGCCGGGCATAGTTGACCTGCGCGCCCTCAAACCAACGGGCGCCGGGCATGCAGTTGTGGGCCAGGGCAGCGCCGTGGGGCGTGGGCGACTGCAACTGAAAATAATCCCAGATGCTCTGCCAGAAAGCGTTGAGGTCGGTGGTCGACCAGCGCCAGAGCGCGTCGTAGCTATCGAAATGCAGCCCGCGCTGCGCTGCGAGCCAGTCCTGGTACAGACGGATTTGGGGAACGAAGGGCGCGGGGGCGGTGTCCGGGGAAAGGGCTGTGGTGTGCGGCATGGGCTGGATTCTGCGGGGTCGCGGGCCGGTTGGCAAAGAATTCAGCACAGGTGTTTTCCCGCCTCCCGATGCGCCAGGCCCGACCGCAGCCGCGCGCAAAGCACGGCCTCGGCGTGCGCCATCACACGATGGTCAGCGCAGCGGTGATGTCGGCCGCTTGCGTGGGGCGCACCAGGCGCGCCACTTCCTGTCCGTCCCGCAGCAGCACCAGCGTCGGCCAGAGCTTGACGCGGTAGCTGCGCCCCAGCGGGCGACCCGGTCCATCTTCCACCTTGCAGTGGCGCCACAGGGGCCGTTGTGCCAGTACCTCGGCCAGTGCAGGCTGGGCGGCGCGGCAATGGCCGCACCAGTCGGTGCCGAATTCGAGCAGGGTAAGGCCAGGCAGGGTATCGAGTTCGGCCCGCGCCGGGGTTTCGGTTTCTCCGAGATAGGGTTGGATCGCGTGCATGGGCAGATTGTGGCTCAGCGGCCTGCCCAGCAGTTTTCCACCCGGGGCAGCGCCCCGATGCGCTAGCGGGCGGGGCCCGCCGGGGGCAAGCCCAGTGCCAGGCCATCGCTGCGCGGGTCGTGCGCGCCGGTCATCAGGCCGCTGAGCGGATCCAGACGGATCGCGCCGGGGTGGCCCATCAGGGGGCTTTGCGCCTCGACCAGGCCCAGCACATGTCCCCGCTGTGCCAGGGCCTGCTGTACGTCGGCGGGAACGTCGGCTTCGAGTTTGAGTGTGTCGTTGCTGTCGGAAAACGTTTTGCCGAGCAGAAAGCGCGGTCGAGACAGTGCCTGCATCGGGTCCATGCCGTAGTCGATCATGCGGGTCAGCACCGCCGCCAACGTCTGCGGCTGGCCATCGGCGCCCTGGGTGCCGTACAGAATGTGCGGCTTGCCGTGGCGCAGGTACATGCCGGGGTTGAGGGTGTGAAAGGGCCGTTTGCCCGGCGCCAGGCCGTTGGGCTGGCGCGGGTCGGGCGAGAACGCAGCACCGCGGTTGTGCCAGAGCACGCCGGTGTCACCGGCAATGACGCCGCTGCCCCAGTCGAAGTACACGGTCGCCAGCATCGAGACGGCGTTGCCGGCGGCGTCGCTGCTGGCCGCGTACACGGTGTCGCCGGTCTGGAACGCATGCGGCCAGGGCAGGGCCCGGTCCAGACGAACCGCCGCTGCCAGGGTGTCGAGGTGGCCCGGCGACAGCATCTGCTCCAGCGGCACCTCGGAAAAATCCGGATCAGCTACGTAGCGGTTGCGCTCCAGAAAAGCCTGCTTCACCGCTTCCACCAGCAGGTGGTAGTAATCGGCACTGCCCTCGGCCACCGATGCCAGGCCCAGGCGTTCGAGCACGCCCATGATTTGCAGCGTGGTGACGCCCTGGGTGGGTGGGCGGTGCGCCACCAGGGTGCCGCCGCGGTAGTCCAGCCGCAGCGGCG
>Ga0007791_10000156_pt1 | contig 18763 bp, 16 predicted proteins | sample CryBogmetaGMA05M_FD_60368 | JGI IMG/M metagenome (GOLD analysis project Ga0007791, IMG submission 60368) | Freshwater microbial communities from Crystal Bog, Wisconsin, USA - MA0.5M | ecosystem: Environmental > Aquatic > Freshwater > Lake | place: Crystal Bog, Wisconsin, USA | collected 2009-07-06 | reverse complement strand
GCATGAACATGGCGCTCGCATCGCCCCAGGGTCAGTTGTACGCCTTGGATGAGAAGGGCCTCAGCGCACCGCGCGTGAGCCGCCTGATCACGCCCAACGGGCTGGGATTCAGCCCGGATGGGCACAGGATGTACCTGTCAGACTCCCACCCCAGTGTGCAAAAAATCTGGACGTTTGCATTCGATGTGGCTGAGGCCACCCTGGATGAACGCGCAGAATGGGTCGACATGATGCCCTTGCCCGGCCGGCCCGATGGCGCTGCCGTGGACGCCCAGGGATGCTACTGGATCTGTGCCAACGACGCTGGGCTGGTGCATTGCTTTTCGCCGGACGGCGCATTGCTGCGTTCGCTGCCCGTGCCGGTGTCGAAACCCGCCATGTGCGCCTTCGGTGGTCCGCTGCTGGAGCACCTGTTCGTTACTTCCATCCAGCCGGCGCAATCCGCGCCAGGGTACGAAGCCAGCCTCGATGGCGCTGTTTTTGTGTGTCAACCCGGTGTGCGCGGCCGGGAAGAACCGGTTTTTTCGCGCTTTCCCCCGTCAGTCCAACAACCTTAATTTCTTTTGGAGACAACCATGAACTTTCGTCGACATCTCGTAGCCACCGCTACCGCGTCATTTGCCGCGTTGGCCCTGAGCCTGCCCATGGCAGCATCGGCCCAAACCGTGCTGAAAGCTGCCGATGTGCACCCACCAGGCTATCCCAATGTGGTGGCGATCGAGAACATGGGCAAGAAGCTCGAAGCGGCCACCAACGGCAAATTCAAGATGCAGATGTTCCCCGCAGGCGTGCTTGGCGGCGAAAAGGAAATGATTGAGCAGGTGCAGGTAGGTGCCATCAACATCTTGCGCACGTCACTGGGCCCGGTGGGCACCGTGGTGCCGGACGTGAATGTATTCAACATGCCGTTTGTGTTTCGCAACGAAGCGCACATGCGCGCGGTCATTGACGGACCGATCGGCCAGGAAATTTTGGACAAGATCACGGCCAGCCCGGCCAAGATGGTGGCGCTCGGATGGATGGATGGCGGAGCGCGCAGCCTTTACACCAAGAAACTCGTCAAGACCCCGGCTGACCTGAAGGGACTGAAAGTCCGCATGATGGGCAACCCACTGTTTGTTGACACCATGAACGCCATGGGCGGCAACGGCATCGCGATGGGCTACGGCGAGGTCTTCAGCGCTTTGCAGACCGGTGTTCTGGACGGGGCAGAGAACAACCCGCCCAGCATGTTCACATCCAACCACTTCAACGCCGGCACCAAGTACTACGCGCAGACCAATCACCTGATCATTCCGGAAATTTTTGTCATGTCCCGAGTGACCTGGGACAAGCTGAGCAAGGACGAACAGGCGCTGGTGCAGAAATTCTCCAAGGAAGCGCAAATGGAACAGCGCGCGCTGTGGGACAAGAGCGTGGCTGAATACACCACCAAGCTCAAGGCCGCAGGCGTGGAGTTTGTGCAGGTGGACCAGAAGCCCTTCTATGACGCAACAGCCGCGGTGCGAGCGAAGTACGGTGCGCCCTACGCTGACCTGATCAAGCGCATCGAGGCGACCAAGTAAGTAGCAAGCGCCGAAAAACCAACCTGACGGAATGCGTGGTATGAACGAAAAAATTCCAGCGATGCTCGACAGCGTCTACTTGTTTTGCATCTGGGCGGCGGGTATCGCCATTTTTATCATGAGCATCATCATTCCGGTGGGCGTTTTCGCGCGCTATGTGCTGGGCTTCGGGGCACAGTGGCCGGAGCCTATCGCCATCCTGCTGATGGTGATCTTTACGTTCATCGGTGCAGCGGCGGCTTACCGCGCAGGCGCGCACATCGCCGTGGCGATGATGACAGACCGGCTGAACCGGTCGCTGCAAAAGGGCTGCGAATACCTGGTGGACATCGCCATGGGCGCTGTCTGCCTATTCGGGCTGGTCTATGGCACGCAGCTGTGCCTGGGCACCATGGGACAGACGCTGGCGGAACTGCCCTGGCTGGCCGTGGGATTCACCTACATTCCGCTGCCCCTGGGCGCCCTGCTCACGCTGCTGTTTGTTCTGGAAAAAATGGCCTTCGGCTCGCAGCATCTGCGCGCCGTGGTCCGGTTTGACCACGCGCTGGAAGAATCCGGCCACGAAACGGCAGGAGCCTGAACATGGACGCACTCGTACTGATGGGCAGCTTTGCCATCCTGATGCTGGTTGGCATGCCGGTCGCCTATGCACTCGGCCTGGCATCACTGGTAGGCGCACTCTGGATCGACCTACCGCTCGATGCGGTCATGATCCAGCTCAGCAGCGGCGTGAACAAGTTTTCCCTGCTGGCCATTCCCTTCTTTGTCCTGGCCGGCGCGCTGATGGCCGAAGGCGGCATGTCGCGCCGCCTGGTAGCTTTCGCCAGCGTGCTCGTGGGCTTTGTGCGCGGCGGCCTGTCGCTGGTGAACATCCTCGCTTCCACCTTCTTCGGCGGCATTTCCGGCTCTGCCGTTGCGGACACCGCCTCGATCGGTTCGGTGCTTATTCCGGAAATGGAACGCAAGGGCTACCCGCGCGACTTTTCCACTGCGGTCACGGTCAGCGGCTCGGTCCAAGCCATCCTGATCCCGCCCAGCCACAACATGGTGATTTACTCCATGGCAGCCGGCGGCTCGGTGTCTGTGGCGGCTTTGTTTCTGGCCGGCCTGCTGCCAGGACTGTTGCTCGGCGCCATGTTGGCAGTCTATTGCCTGTACGTGGCGCGCAAGCGCAATTTCCCCAAAGGGGAGGCCATCCCGCTCAAGCAGGCCATCAAAATTTGCATCGAGGCGATGTGGGGCCTGATGACCATGGTGATTATTCTGGGCGGCATCATGTCGGGCGTATTCACTGCCAATGAGTCCGCGTCCATCGCCGTGATCTGGGCATTTTTTGTCACCATGTTCATCTACCGCGACTACAAATGGCGCGACCTGCCCAAGCTGGTCCACCGCACGGTCAAGACGGTCACCGTGGTGATGATCCTGATCGGTTTTGCCGCGACTTTCGGCTACGTGATGACGCTGATGCAGATTCCGTTGAAGATCACCACGATGTTCACGTCGCTGACCAACAACCCGTACATGATTCTGTTCTACATCAACATCATGCTGCTGATCTTGGGCACGCTGATGGACATGGCCCCGCTGATCCTGATCCTGACACCCATCCTGCTGCCAGTGGTCAAGACCATGGGGGTAGATCCTGTGCATTTCGGCATCATCATCATGGTGAACCTCGGCATCGGACTGCTGACCCCGCCGGTCGGCTCGGTGCTGTTTGTCGGCAGCGCCGTGGGCAAGCTGAAAATTGAAGAGGTTGTACGGGCCATGTACCCCTTCTTTGGTGTGCTGCTGCTGTTGCTGGCACTCGTGACCTATGTGCCAGCCCTGACCCTGTGGCTGCCACGGACCATGGGCGTCTGACCCTGCAGGACCGGCACGCTGCCATGCGCCCGCTCACGATTCGCATGCACGATGCGGACAATGTTGCCATTGTTGCCAATGACGGTGGCCTGCCGGCCGGGACAGTGCTGGCCGATGGCCTCACGCTGTGCGAAACCGTTCCACAAGGACACAAGGTTGCACTGAGTCCTATCGCCCGAGATGACGCTGTGGTGCGGTACGGCGTATCCATCGGCCGCGCCCTGGCCGATATTGCGGCAGGCAGCTGGGTGCACGAGCGCCGCCTGCGCATGCCTGCAGCGCGCAGCCTCGATGACCTGCCCCTGGCCACCCACAGTCCCATCCAAGCCGATCCGCTCACCGGCTACACCTTCGAGGGATACCGCAATGCGGATGGCTCGGTGGGCACGCGCAACATTCTGGCTATCACTACGACGGTGCAATGTGTGGCCGGCGTGGTGGATTTTGCCGTTCAGCGCATCAAGCAGGAGTTGCTGCCGCGCTTTCCGCATGTGGACGACGTCGTAGGACTGGAGCATGCCTATGGCTGCGGCGTAGCGATTGACGCGCCCGATGCCATCATCCCCATCCGCACCCTGCGCAACATCAGCCGCAACCCCAACTTCGGTGGCGAGGTCATGGTGGTGAGTTTGGGATGCGAGAAGCTGCAGCCCGAGCGGCTGCTGCCCCCAGGCAGCATTGCCCTCCAGGCCGACACAGCGCTCGACGTAGTGTGTCTGCAGGACAACAAGCATGTCGGCTTCATGTCCATGATCGATTCGATCATGGACAGCGCCCTGCCCCATTTGGAGCGGCTCAATGCACGGCGCCGCGAACCGGTGCCTGCGCGTGAACTGGTGGTGGGCGTACAGTGCGGCGGCAGCGATGCGTTCTCCGGCGTAACCGCCAACCCCGCAGTGGGCTTTGCAACCGATCTGCTGGTGCGCTGTGGTGCCACTGTGCTGTTTTCGGAAACCACCGAAGTGCGCGATGCCATCGACCAGATGACCGCCCGCGCCACCACGCCCGAAGTGGCGCAGGCCATGGTACGGGAAATGGCCTGGTACGACGCTTACCTGGGGCGCGGCCATGCCGACCGCAGTGCCAACACGACACCGGGCAACAAGGCCGGTGGCCTGTCCAACATCGTGGAGAAGGCCATGGGGTCCATCATCAAGTCCGGGACCGCGCCCATCAGCGGTGTCCTGGCGCCGGGCGAGCGGATCACCACCCGGGGCCTGGTCTATGCTGCCACCCCGGCCAGTGATTTCATCTGCGGCACGCTGCAGGTAGCGGCAGGCATGAACCTGCATGTGTTCACCACAGGCCGCGGCACCCCTTACGGGCTGGCGCCCGTGCCGGTGATCAAGGTCGCCACCCGCACCGAGCTCGCCACCCGCTGGCACGACCTGATGGACGTGAACGCCGGGCGCATTGCCGATGGCCAGGCCAGCATTGCGGACATCGGCTGGGAACTGTTCCATCTCATGCTCGATGTCGCCAGTGGACGCAAAAAAACCTGGGCAGAACATTGGAAGCTGCACAACGCGCTGGTGCTGTTCAACCCGGCACCGATTACCTGAAAGACCTGCCACCATGCCATCGCACGCTCCGTACCAACCATTTCCCAACCAGTTCAAGCAGGACCTGCTCGCAGGAAAGCGCCTGATCGGCTGCTGGGCGTCCCTGTCCAACGCGATCACCACGGAGGTGCTGGGCGTGGCAGGCTTTGACTGGATCCTGCTCGACGGTGAACACGCCCCCAACGACATCAGCACCTTTGTGCCGCAGCTGATGGCGCTCAAGGACAGCCGCAGCGCGCCCATCGTGCGGCCCACCTGGAATAACGAAGTCGAGATCAAGCGCCTGCTCGACGCCGGCTTCTACAACTTCCTGATCCCCTTCATCCAGAGCGCCGAGGAGGCGCGGCGTGCCGTGGCCGCCACCCGCTATCCGCCCGAAGGCATACGCGGCGTGTCCGTTTCGCAACGCGGCAACCGCTACGGCACGGTGCCCAACTACTTTCAGGAAGTCAACCAGCACATCTGCGTTGGTGTGCAGATTGAAAGCCGCGCCGGTGTGGTCGGTGCCGGTGCCATTGCCGCGGTGGAAGGCGTGGACTGCATTTTTGTCGGCCCGTCCGACCTGGCGGCGGGCTATGGTCATCTGGGCAATGCCAACCATCCGGAAGTGCAGGATGCGATTGCCAGCGTCTTCGCGCAGGCCCGGGCACAGGGAAAACCCACTGGGATTCTGGCACCGGTCGAGGCCGATGCACGGCGCTACATGGAAATGGGCGCGACCTTCATCGCTGTAGGCAGCGACCTTGGAGCCTTCCGGTCAGCCACCCAGTCCCTGTGCGACCGCTACCGCGCATAGGGCTCAGAACTGCAGGATTTCGCTGACGGGGTCTTCGACGGCACAGCGAGCACCGTTGGGTGCAGCCACCGAGATAGCACTGCCCTCCCGCACGAACAGGGGCAAGGTTTCCAAGCCGGCGTCGACCTCGTGCACACACCCTGCGGACAAGCGCTCCCGGGTGTGGAAATTGATCCAACTGCCGGGCCCTGCAGGCAGATACACGCGGCGTGTGCGCGCGCCGGCCTCGACCACGGGAGCCACCAGCATGCAGGGGCCCAGCATGAAGTCATCGCTGTCGGCATAGCACTGCGCGTCATCCGGGAAATCAAAGAAGGTCGGCCGGATGATGGGCTGGTGCGCGGCACAGGCGCGCTCGAACAGGGACCATAAATAGGGCATGAGCCGGTAGCGCAAGCGTATGGCCGCCGCCACCTGGGGTGTGACCTGCGCATGCATCCAGGGCACATTGCTGGTGTTGCCGGCTTTCCACGAATTCATGACCATGCGCGGATTCAGGCTGCAGGCCTGGACCCAGCGCAGGAACAGCTCCGCGTCTGGCAAGGGGCCGGCAAATCCCCCCACATCATGGCCCACATTGAACATGCCCGAAAGCGACATCTGCAAGCCGGTCCGGATGTTCCAGCGCAGCGTCTCCCAACTGGTGGTGTTGTCACCGGACCAGGTCTGGGCATAGCGCTGCACGCCCGGCGCGCCACCACGCGAGACGCTGAACACCTGTGCTGCAGCATCGAACTCCGCCTGGGCTTCGAAGCTGGCACGCGTCATCAGGATGGCGTGCAGCGGACGGCTGCGGTGCATGGGCAGGGGCAGTCCAAACCCCTGGCTGGCAGCGCCCTCGGCCATGATGGCGTACTCGTTGTTGTCGTTCCAGCCAGCATCAATGCCGTAGTCCAGCACCTGCGCCTTGAGTTGCGCCTTCCACCAGTCCACCACCGGCGCACTGGTGAAATCAAGGTGGGATCCGACCCCATCCCAAAACTGCTCCACCACCGGTTTCCCGCTTGCAGTGTCCTGGATGAAGCCGCCGGCCGCCAGCACCTGCGCATAGGCCGGATGGTCGTCGAGCAGGCAGGGCTTGACATTGGCGACGAGGCGCATGCCGGCTTTCTGAAACTTGGCATTCAAGGCTTTGGGGTCTGGGAACTTGTCCTGGTTCCAGGTGAAGACATAGCGCCGCTTTCCCCGGGAAGAATAGCCCGAGCCGTAGTGAAACGACGAGCAGGGAATTTCCTCCTGGGCCAGGCGGTCGATGAACGAGTCAAGGCGCGCCTGGGCATCGGGCGCATCGGCCAGGCCCATGGCGGTTTGGGCATAGCCAAGCGACCATCGCGGCGGCAGATGGGTGCCGCCAATCATGGCCACAAAGCGGGCAATGACCTCGCCCGGAGTGGCACCGACCACCATGTAGTAGTCGAGGTCGCCGTCATCGATCTCCACATAGCGGAACAGCTCGTGGTAATTGTCATGCTCGCAACCGAGGTCAAATGTGCAGGCCGCTAGGGTGTCGTAGTAGATGCCCCACCACATGCCGCTCGGTGCGCGGGTGAGCACGAAGGGCCAGTGCTTGTACAGGGGATCCCCGGTCTTGGGGTCGTAGCCGAGTGCGTCCAGACCGAGGGTGCGCAAGCGCCGGCCATGCAGGTTCAGCGGCCCGGTCTTGTCGCCCAGACCGTAGTAGTGTTCGCTGCGGTCACGCTCCAGGTAGTGGCGCACCGCACCGGTGCGGCGGCTGGAAAAATACGCCGAGGTATTGCGGTCACGTACCAGCAGGTCGCCATGGGCGTCGTGCCAGGTAATGGCCAGCGGATCCAGCCGCACGGTGAGTTGCAGTGCATCTGTGGACACAGTTGCCTGCTGTGCATCGGCAAGCACCCGCGCGGGCGGGCAGGAAAACCCACCGAGGTCGTCACGCGGGCGCCCGCTCCAGGGCACATCGACGCCGGGCTGGGGTGCGACCGCCCAAGTACGGGGCTCCTTGTAGCCCTGCGCCGGCCGGTAGCGAACCCGCACCAAAGCATGCTCGAGCACCTGGACGGAAAACGTAGCGCCGCCCTGCAGCGACAGTTCCACCCCGTGTTCGTCAAAGGACCCGATGCGGGCGGCTGACAGTACGTCCATGGCGCTAAACCCGCACGCCGGCTGCGTCAAAGAAGTGCAGCGAGGCATGCGCCACGGACAGGCGCACCGACTGCCCAGGCTTCACATCGGTCTGCCCGTTGGCCACCACATCAAACGCCAGCGCGTCGCCGACGGTTCCATGCAGCAGGCTGGTGGCACCCATTTGCTCCACGTGCCTGACGTTGAAGGCCAGAGGGCCCTGCGGGTCCAGGCGGGCATGTTCGGGCCGCAGCCCCAGCGTGTGCGCAGCGGCGGGCATTTCCACCGCAGGCCGGCCAGCGTCGGTGTGCTGCAGCAATGCGGCGGGGAAAAAGTTCATGCGAGGACTGCCGATGAAGCCGGCAACAAAGGTATTGACCGGGCGGTTATAGAGCTCCAGCGGCGCGCCAACCTGCTCTATCCTGCCGCCACGCATGACCACAATCCGGTCGGCCATCGTCATCGCCTCCACCTGATCGTGGGTGACATAGATCATGGTGGCCTGCAGACGCGCATGCAATTCCAGCAGCTCGGCGCGCATGGACACACGCAACTCGGCATCCAGGTTGGACAGGGGCTCATCAAACAAGAACAACTTGGGCTCGCGCACAATGGCCCTGCCGATCGCCACGCGCTGGCGCTGGCCACCGGAGAGCTGCATCGGCTTGCGCGCAAGCAGTTCCTGCAGGCGCAGCTGTTGCGCCGCGGCGTTGACCTTGGCCTGTACGTCTGCCTTGGGCACGCCCATGTTTTCCAGGCCAAACGCCATGTTGGCGTAGACCGTCATGTGCGGATACAGGGCATAGGACTGAAACACCATGGCACAGCCCCGGTGGGCGGCCGACACGGTGTTGACATTCTGGCCATCGATAGCGATGTCCCCGCCACTGGCCGTCTCCAGGCCGGCGATGGTGCGCAACAGGGTGGACTTGCCGCAGCCTGAAGGCCCGACAAAAACCACAAACTCACCATCGCTGACGCTCAGATCGATGCCGTGCAGCACGGTGGTCTGGTCGAAGGTTTTGGTGACTCCGGAGAGCGAAAGATTTGCCACGCACAATTCCTTGGAATGGTTGCTATTTGACGCCGGCACCAGCAATGCCGGTAGTGATGTACTTTTGCAGAAATGCAAACACCAGGGTGATCGGCATCAGCGTGATGACTGTCATGGCCAGCAGGTAGTGCCACTGGGTATGCAATTCGCCCTGGAAGGAGTTGAGTGCCAGCTGCAGTGTGAAGGACTCGGACCGTGACAGCACGATCAGCGGCAATAGAAAATCGTTCCAGCGCCACATCACGGAGAAGATGGCCAGCACGGCCAGCGCAGGCGCCGAGAGGGGAAGAACAATGCGCCAGTAAATGCGCCACTCGCTGGCGTTGTCCATGCGGGCCGCCTCCAGCAGTTCGTCGGGAATGGTCAGCATGTATTGCCGCAGTAGGAACACGCCGGTGGGCGTGGCTATGGCCGGCAGGATGACACCCCAAAGGCTGTTGAGCAACCCGGCGCTGTTGATCACCAAGAACAGGGGCACCAGTACGATGGTGGGGGGAATCATCAGCGTGCCGATGATCAACAGGAACACCCATTTCTGCCCGGTAAACCGGTATTTGGACAGCGCGAACGCCGCCATGGAGTTGACCAGCAGGGTCAGCAGCGTTGCCGCCACGGTGATGAACACGCTGTTCCAGAGAAAGCGCCCGAACTGGAACTTGCCAAAAAGATCGGTGTAATTGGTCCAGGCAAATTGCAGCGTGTTGACAGGTTTACGGTCCTTGATGTTGACCTGCAGTGTCTCCTGCGGTTGCTCGGGATTGACCATGGTGGACATGATGCCGATGCGGCGAACCTGACCCATGGCGCGCTGCACGCCCTTGTCATCGGTCACCAGGTACAGCGGCAGCGGCTGCTCAAAACCTTCCACCTGGACAGTTTTCTGGCTGAAGGGCAAAAAGGAAGGCGGAAACTGGCTGATCGCACTTTCCGTCTTCAGCGAAGACATCACCAACCAGACGATCGGTGCAAACATGGTGAGCAAACCCGCTGCCAGGTAGGCATAACTGAGCCAGTCGGTCCAGTCCATCCGCTGCCGGCCGCGGGTGCGCAAGAGGGGTAGGGCCATCACCATTCCTAGCGGGCGCGCTGGCCCGACTGCTCGGCGCGTGTCAGGCGCAGTTGCAAAAGGGTCAGGATGACCAAGCCGGCCGCCAGCAGCAGCGAGGCCGCCGCCGCCAAGCCATACAGATGAATCTGCTCGGCAAAGCCGGTCTGGTAAATGAACTGGACGATGAAGGTGGTTGCGGACCCCGGCCCGCCTCCGGTGAGGACAAAGACCTCGTCAAAAATCTGCACCGCCCGGATCAGGGCCAGCACCAGCACCACAATCAGATTGGGCACCAGCAGGGGCAGCGTGATGCGGTACAGCACCCGCCAGGGTGATGCCGCATCCAGTTCCGCCGCCTCGTACATGTCCTTGGGTATGGCCTGAAGTCCGGCCAGCAGAATCAGGGTGTAAAAACCCATATGCGCCCAGATGGACACAAAAATTGTCCAGAAAAATGCCCATTGGGCGTCCGTCAGCCATTCAACAGGGCCTGTGCCCGCAGACACCAGCACGGCATTAAAGACACCCTGGGTCTGCAGCAGCCACTTCCAGATCAGCGCGACGACCACCGGGGACAGCAGCACAGGGTAGAAAAACACGCCCCGCCAGAATCCCCTGCCGATGATTTTCCGGTTCAGGACCAGCGCAGTGACCAGGGAAAACAGAACCATCAACACCACCTGGATGGCGCTGAAGCGCACGGTATTGAACAGTGCCCGCCAGAACACGTCCTTGCGGCAGGTCTGAAGGTCAAGGTAGTCCCGGCATTCCAGCAGGATGGAGAAATTCTCCATGCCGGCATACGGTCGCTGGGCAGGCATCAGATTCACCCCGCCGGTGAGGGCGTAGGCGACATTGATGACGATGGGCAAAAAGGTGAATACAGCGATGACCAGCAGATTCGGCCCGACGAACATCCAGCCGATTCTGGAGTGGCCCAAAACGCGCTGGGCAAATTTGAACAGGGGTTCAAACAGGTTGAAAAAAATCGCAAGGAGGCGCATGGGGGGAATAAGAGTCTGCAACTGGGGCTTTGCGGGCAGACTGGCCGACAAGTCATCATACTTGCAAGAATGCAAGCAGCTACAGGGCACCCCTGGCGGGATGCCCTGCGGCATTCAGACGACTGGGTTCAGCTTACTTTTGTGCCTGTTTGACCGCGTCGGCCATGTCGCCGGCAATCTTGGACAGCGCCTCGTCAACACTGATCTCGCCCACAATCGCCTGGGTCGTGCGGGCCACCGTCGGCAGCATCATCGCCCGGTTGTACTTGTAGCCTTGGAACTGGTAGGCAGCGGGGGCGAGCGAGGCAACGCCCCCACTGAAAACACCCAGCGCAGCACGGGCTGCCGGTGTTGCTGTCGGATAGGCCACTCCCTTTTTCGCCAGACCGGCATGGGCCGGAATGTTTTCCGTCTTGCTGATGAACTCCGCGTAGTTATCTTCCCGCGCCATGAACTCCAGGAACATGGCGACTTGCGCTGGGGCCTTGCTGGTCTTCAGGGACACCCAGGCCGCACCACCCGGGATGCCGGTGCAAGCCGCAGGGCCACAGGGATTGGGCACGGCCACCCAGTCAAATGCGTTGCCGATGTCCTTCTGCAGGCGGTTGATTTGCCATGAGCCCGAAAGGACCATGGCCACCCGAGCGTTCTTGAACTCTCCAATCGAGTCAGCGTAGGTGGAACCGCCGGAGCCGCCCCACACTTCCTTGAGCATGGCACCGTCCTTGTGCCAGCCGACGAACTTGGTCACGGCTGTCTTGTAGCCGTCGTCGATGGTGAGATCGCCCTTGGCATCAAAAATCTTGGCGCCGTAGCTGATGGCCGGGCCGGCAAAGCGGTGGCCTGAGCGGTCCCAGGCCAAGGCGGCCTGGGTTTGCGTTGCTTTTCCGACCTTGCGCGTGGCTTCGATCCACTCTTCCCAGGTCGCCTTGGCGCCAGGCATGGGGACCTTGGCCTGCTCGAACAGGGTGCGGTTGACATAAGGCCCGGTCATGGTGAGCTGCGACATGAAACCGTAAATACCCTTGTCAGCGGCAGACGGACGCAGCCACGGCAATGTCGATCCGAAATTGGCTTCGAGGTACTTGGCGTCCTTGAGGTACGGCGTCATGTCCTGGTAGTACTTGGACAGGCCGCCCAGATCGGTCACCCGGGCAATGTCCGGCCCCTGGCCAGCAGCAAGCTGCACCGGCAGTTGCTCCACGATGGACTTGTAAGGCACCGTGTCCACAATCACCTTGACATCGGGGTTTTGCGCCTCAAAGCGCCTTGCAATCGCCGAGGTCACTTCGCACTCGATGCCATCCTGGTAGCACATGACTCGAATGTCCGTGGCCATGGACATGGCGGGGATACCAGCGGCCAGCGCGAGGGCCAGCAGTGTTTTCGTTTGGGGAAAAGCAGTATTCATCAAAGCACCGTAATAGTTAGCAAAACAGTCGGCATCATATAGGGGCGGCTTGGCTGACGCAGATATGGTTTTCCCGGGGCTGGCAGTCCTCAGCGCCGCAGGCCGTTGCCCAACGGGGTGTCGGGCACGCCCTGGGGCATGCGCCCATAGACCTCCGGCATGGAGCAGGTCTTGAGCTGCGGCAACACCTTGGTGCCAAAAATCTCGCATTCTTCCTGGTGGGGATAGCCGGAGAAGATGAAAGCCCGGATGCCCATCTTCTGGTAGCGCTCAATCTTGGACAGGATCTGGTCGACGCTTCCGACCAGGGCCGCGCCGCAACCCGAGCGTGCCCGGCCCACGCCCGTCCACATGTGGGGCTCCAGGTAGCCATCGTCATCCGACAGCTCCAGGTTTTTGGCCTGCAGGGAAACGCCATAGTTTTTGGCGTCCAGGGCCCGTTCGCGGATCTTGCGGCCAATGTCGTCATCAAGCTGGCTGACCAACTCGCGCGCATACTCCCGGGCCTCCTGCTCGGTGTCGCGCACGATCATGTGTACCCGCAGGCCATAGTCAATCACCCGGCCATAGTGTTTCGCGCGCTCATGCACCACCCGCATCCGCCCCGCTATCTCCTCTTCCGACTCGGGCCACATCAGGTAGACATCGCAGTGCTGGGCACACAGATCCACCGCTTGCGGCGAATACCCGCCAAAGTACAGAAGCGGGCCGCCTTGCTGGTAGGGGCGCACCGGGTCGGTGCTGAGCCCCTTGAACTGGTAAACCGTCCCATCGTAATCAATCGTATCGCGGGTCCAGGCCTGCTTGAGGATTTCCACCACTTCCTTGGAGCGCTGGTACCGGTGTTCGTTGCTGGCCGTCTCGCCGGGGAAATCCGATGAGATCACATTAAGGATCAGGCGGCCCTGCAGCATGTGGTCGAGGGTGGCCACCGTCCGCGCCAGCATGATGGGCTGCATTTCGCCACACCGGATCGCCGCCAGAAAATTGATGCGCTGGGTCAGCGGGGCCATCCCTGCCACAAAGCTCAAGGTGTCCTGCCCGACCTGGTAGGAAGAAGGACACAGGATATTGCGGTAACCCAGCTTGTCGGCCATCTTGGCAACCGCCGACGTATTTTTCCAGCTGCTGCGCAGCTTGCCATCGGGCACCCCCAGGTGCCGATAGTCGTCAGAGCACAATGGGGCAAACCAAGCAATTTCGGCAGCATCAAGATCGATGCTTCGGACGGGAACTACGCTCATGGAAATGCCTCGTTTGGTATCGGATTCTGTAAGTGTATGAATTGTGTATGATTAAGTCAATCACGGCTGCGCCCTCACCCATGGAAATTTCTCCCCGTCCGCTGGCGCTCTACATCCGTATCAGGGAAAAGCTGATGCGGGAAATTGCTGCGGGCCACTGGAAAGATGGTGAGCGCTTTCCCACCGAACAGGAGCTTTCGCAATCGCTGCAGGTGGCCGTCGGGACCCTGCGCAAGGCGGTTGCCGGCTTGGTGGAGTTGGGTTACCTGGTCAGGCGCCAGGGATCGGGTACCTACGTCAGCAGACCCGTGCGGGTCAGCGCTGCAAACAAAAGTGTTTACGAGTTTTTCCATCTGGAATTGCGCAGTGGCGGCGGCCTGCCTGGCGCTGTGATGCTGGCCCTGGACCGTTTGCCCCATCCTGCCGCCATACCTGCCTTTGCAGGCCACAAGCGCAGCCAGTGCTACCGGGTACGGCGCCTGCGCCTGCTTGACGCGGTCCCTGTGGCACTGGAGGAGATCTGGTTTGACAGCCGCCACCGCCGCGGGCTCAAGGCGCAGGACCTGGGCGAAGCGCTGTACCATTTCTATGAGAATCGCCTGGGCTTCTGGATTGCCAATGTTGCCGACAGCGTATCGGCCGGCCCCGTGCCCGCGTGGGCACCCGGCAACTTCCACCTGCAGCCCGGCGAGGTCTGCGGACTGGTGCAGCGCCGCGCCTTTGCGGCAAACGCGCAGCTCGAGGAATATTCGACGACCTGGTTCAACCAGGACACAGCGCATTACAGCGCGCGCTGGCCCTAAACCCACAAGGAATAAAACAACACATGAAGAAACTTCAGTACGCCATGATCGGCTGCGGGATGATGGGCCAGGAGCATCTGCGCAATATGGCACTGCTCCCGGACATTGAAGTCGCCGCCATTTTCGAACCCGATGCGTCCATGCGCAGCCAAAGCGCGGCACTGGCGCCCGGGGCGAAACAATATGCCAGCATGGAAGCGCTGCTGCAGCATGCCGCGCTCGATGCGCTGGTCATTACCAGCCCCAACCATTGCCATGCCGATCAGCTGCGCCAGATCATGGCCACGCGCGCCCTGCCCCTGCTGGTGGAAAAACCAGTGTGCACCCGCCTGGAAGATGTGGTGGCCTTGCGCCAACTGGCACGCAGCGCAGCCGCACCCGTCTGGACCGCGATGGAATACCGCTACATGCCGGCCATCACCCGTTTTGTGGCCCTGTCACGCTCGGGCGAGGCTACCGGAACATCCGACATGCTGGCCATCCGGGAGCATCGCTATCCGTTCCTGCGCAAGGTGGGTGACTGGAATCGCTTCAACCGCAACACCGGCGGCACGCTGGTGGAAAAGTGCTGCCACTTTTTTGATCTGATGCGCCTGGTGATGCAGGCCAATCCGGTCAGGCTGTTCGCCTCGGGCGGGCAGAACCACAACCATGTGGAGGAGCGCTACCAGGGCGAGCAGCCCGATATTCTGGACAATGCCTTCGTCGTGCTCGATTTCCCGGGCAACCGGCGCGCCATGCTGGACCTGTGCATGTTTGCGCAAGGGTCACGCTACCAGGAGGAAATCAGCCTCGTGGGGGTGCGTGGCAAACTCGAATGCAAGGTACCGGGGCCAGGCCGGTTCTGGCCCGCGTCGCAGCGCGGCGAGCCGCCCCTGGCCCAGCTGATCGTCAGCCCCCGCGACGGGGCGCTACCCACCATGGTCGACGTCCCCGTGGACCCGGCCCTGCTGCAAGCCGGAGACCATAACGGCTCCACCTTCTACCAGCACCAGAAGTTCCTGCAGGTGGTACAGGGAACGGGCGCGGTGGAGGTCAGCCTGATGGACGGAATCGAGGCCGTGGTGATCGGCCTGGCGGCAGAACACTCAGCGCGCAGCGGCGCTGCGGTAGATCTGACGGCAGGGCCCTGGGGGTTGGCTGGCTAGTACGGCAGCAGGTACATGGTGAGGGACACTGTCGCCAGTGCCAGCAGGGTGGACAGCGCCACCGCCGCAGTCACCTCCGCCTCACCCACCTGATAACGCTGCGAAAACAGCAGCACGTTGGCGCCTACCGGCAGCGCCGCTGCCACCACGATCACGGTGCGGTGCAGCGCGTCGACGTCCAGCAGCCATGCGGCCACGGCCACCAACAGGGGCAGGAGAAGATTTTTGGCCATGACCAGAACTACAGCGGTATTCCAGTGCGCGCGGGCGGGCCGCTGTGCGAGCGTCATGCCCACCAGCAACAACGCCATCGGACTGAAGGCACCACCGATCCACTGCAGGGGCTTATCCAGCACGGCGGGCAGGGCCATTCCCGTCTGCGCAAACGCCAGGCCCAAAAGAATCGGCAGCGGTATCGGGTGCACCACTGCGCCGCGCACGGCGCGCAACAACGAGCGCAGGGAAGATCGGCCTTGCGCAGCCAGCTCCAGTATCAGGGTGCCGGTGGTCAAAAGCACCAGCGCATGCACCGAGACCAGCGTCAGCAGAACCACCAGACCCGCCTGCCCGTAGGCCAGGCTGATGAGCGGAATACCGATCATGGTGGTGTTGCTAAAGGTGCAGGTCAGCGCCAGCACCACAGAGCGGGGATGCAGGCCGTGCACCATCAGCACCCCCATGAACAGCAGCATCACCCCGGCGAAATAACCCAGCACCGGCAAAAAATCGAGCTGCTCGGGATGCACCGTGGCCATGGTGCGAAACAGAAATGCCGGCGTGAGCACCAGAAACGTCAGGCGCGACAGATCGCGCATGCCCTCCGGGCTGACCCATGCCAAGCGCCCGACCCCAAAGCCGAGGGCGACCACCAGCACGACCGGCAGCAGGGACGAGAGGACCAGCGCGTTCAAGAGGCGGCCGGTACAGGCCTACTTGACCGCCACAGCGTCGGTGATGCGGTAATACAGACCGTAAGGGTCGTCACTGAGCACCGCGAACTGCCCTTCCACCACCACCGCCTCCTGCACGTACTTGACCGGGGTGCGGGTTTTGACTTCCACCATGCTCTCGGGCCCGCCGGGCACGCAAAACGAGCAGGTCAGGGGCACAGAACTGAGCAAGAAGTGTTTTTGCTTCTCCCCGGGCTCCAGCGGCATCATGAAGCCCTGGATCCGCTGGCTCTTTTTGGCCAGCGCCTGGACATCGGCAGGAAACACCGGGAGGATGCGGTTCTTGTCGACCTTGGTCTTGACCGCGGTCAGAACCGACCAGGGCAGCACGTCCGCCCGGTCCTGCAGGGGGGCAAACGGGCTGTTGGGGCTGTGCACGCCAGCACCGGTACCCGCGGGAACGCCCGCGGCAAGGGGGCTACTCAGTTGCGCGCCTGCACCGGCGGCAGCAAAGCTCAGTGCGAGAGCCAGCAGGAGGGAGGTAAGCTTCATAGGGGTCTTTTCGGTCGGTTGTGAGAAGTTTAATGCCCGCGCCTGATGCCACAGAACTTGCCGGTGGCAGGGCGCCATTTTTTCATGCATTCACCTGGACTGGAGCAGTTCCAGAACGCTGATACGGTAGGCCGAGAATGCCGGCAGCAGCGCTGACAGCAGCGCAACCCCCAAGGCCAAAGCGGGCACCGACCACAGTTCGAGGGGCCAGACCATGCCACCGATCAGCAGCGAATGGTCGAGCTGCAGCAGCCAAGCCAGCGCTGCTGCGAAGGCCTGCCCGAGCAGCAATCCCAGCATGGATGCCAGCACGCCCAACCACACCGCCTCCCAAAGCAGCAGTGCCGCCACCTTGGCCGGCGGCGCGCCCAGCATGCGCAACAAGGCCAGATCCCCCCGGCGCTCGCGCACCGCGCTCCACAGGGCAATAAACACGCTCAAACCCGCCGTGAGCAGCAGCACGCCGGCAAATGCGCGCAACACCTCCGTGCCCAGGCCCAGCATACGCAGCAGGCGGCTGATCTCCAGCGCCGGCGCAGCCGCCTGCATCGCGGTGGTGGTGTTCACAAAGCGCGGAAAACTCATGGCGGCCATCGGAGTCCGGTACTGCACCAGTGCCAGGGTGATTTCGCGCTCTGCGTCCATGGGTTCGTCTTTGCCATCATCTTCTGCACCGTGGTCTTCATGCACCTTCCACACCGAAGCCGTGTCGGTCAGGACCAGCCGGTCGAGCACACTGCCCCCCGCCTGCAGAATTCCTACCACCCGGTAGCGGTTGTCGCCGTGCATGTGGCCACCACCACCGAGCCCATGCGAACCGGCAAAAGTGTCTCCCAGGCCGAGCCCTAGCGTGCGGGCAACGCTGGCCCCCAGCACCACCTGCATCGGCGCGTCCCACATGCGGCCCGAAGCCAGCACTGCCTGGTAATGCGCCGGATAGGCCAGCGTGGTGCCCACGATCCGGAAACCGCTGACGCTGTCCCCCAGGCTGATGGGGATGATGCGGGCCACCATCGGGTGCTGTTCCAGCGACCGGATGGCCTGCAATGGCACATTGCCGGGCGGCACATCGATGTGGAACACCCCGGCCAGGATCAGTTGCATTGGGCTGCCCTTGGCACCCACCACCACATCGATTCCGGCCAGGTCGCGGTCAAAGGCATGGTCGAGCTGGTAGGACACCAGCAGCAAAAACGTGATGGAACCCAACCCCAGGCTCAAGAGCAGCAGGTTCAGCGCGGCACCCAGGGGGCGCGACCACAGGTAGCGCCAGGCAAAAAAAAGTGTTTTCATTTTCCCGGTCTGCTATGCATTCAATAGCACAGGAGCCAGCAAGGACAGGCGCTGGAAGCCATTATCACCCGCCGCAGTGGCAGCCAACAGGGCCGCCACGCGGGCATCATGTGTGGCGATCACCAGCGTCGCCTGCTGCCGCCGTGCAGTCGCCAGCAGCAGGGCCACGGCGTCTGCGGCAGCCGCATCGTCCAGACTGGCCGTAGGCTCGTCTGCCAGTACCACCCGGGGCTGCAGCAGCACCGCGCGGGCCAGCGCCACGCGCTGCGCCTGCCCGCCAGAGAGTTGCGACGGGTGACGCGACGCCAGGGCTCCAACGCCCAGCGCCTCCAGCGCCACCGCGATCTGTTGCCGGTTTTCCGCATGCCCGGCAGCCCACTGCGCCAGGGCCAGATTTTGTGCGACCGTGAGCGCGGCACTCAGGTGC
>Ga0007791_10000155_pt1 | contig 18829 bp, 27 predicted proteins | sample CryBogmetaGMA05M_FD_60368 | JGI IMG/M metagenome (GOLD analysis project Ga0007791, IMG submission 60368) | Freshwater microbial communities from Crystal Bog, Wisconsin, USA - MA0.5M | ecosystem: Environmental > Aquatic > Freshwater > Lake | place: Crystal Bog, Wisconsin, USA | collected 2009-07-06 | reverse complement strand
ACCAACTGCGTTCGAAAAAAATGGCTCTGAAAAATTTGTCAACTCGAAATCGCGGGTGGAGGGAAAGGTGGTTTGGACACAAAAAAACCCGGTGAAAAATCTTGGCCGCAAAAATTTTTCTTCAAAAAATCAAAAGATAGCAATCTTCAGGCGGGTACTCTCCATGCTGTGCAAAGTATGCCGACGGCCACTCGTCACGCGGCACGTCTGACTGCCTAATCCTCACATTCTGTCCTACTCGCGGGTCATCGTAGTGGGACCGGTCGTATCCGCGTCCGTAGCTCCAAAACAATTCTTCGTGTGCGTCGATGTCTTCCGACGCATGAAACGCGAAGCATACAACCGAGTCCTTCTTGGGCAACTCGTTGTGAACGACCTTGTAGGCACTCGACCACTCCAAACCAAACACGTTCGAAGTCGTCCCGAATTGCGGCTCGTTGATCATCGCGAGCGGGTACTTTCGACCCATGCTTCGACTCACCTGCGGAACGATGAACAAGTCAGCGGACGTCGACACGGCGTACGGCTTCTGCCTCGAGTTGAACCGCTTGCAGAACTTGCCACTGTACAGTCCCACAAACCCTCCCTTCGGGATCGGAGCGAGCGTAAACAGTCCGTTAAACTCCATTCGACGTCCCTGCGCGTCGCACAGCGTCGTCTGACGCACCACCAGGTCCCGCCTAGATCCTCGACCCGAAATCATCTTGATTGACAAAAAGATTTATTACTTCCCTTCACAACAAGGTTGGATTTTTTTACTCCTTCGTTCACCGCACAAAAACAATTTTGCATTTATATACATTGAGTAATAATAGTCGAACCGAACGTTTAGACACACGACTGACTTTTTCAACACGAATAAACAAAGTATTTTTATATACTCTCTATTCTATCCTATCATGAGCGCCTCCGGTCCGGTGATCCGTCCTCCGTGGCGAATCGAGGTGTTCATCAACGTCGTGACGACGAGCGTGCGGAACGTCGAGGTGTCGTCGTCGTCCTTCTACTACGACGGCGGCCTCGTCGTCGCGTGGCGTGACGACTCGCTCTGCTACGGCCCCTTTCCGCCGGGATACTTGAAGGGAACGTTTGGCTACGGCATCGGCCGAGCGTACACGACTGGAGACAGGTACAGATTCGACAACGACGGCCGCGTGAGTAACTACTCTTGGCCCTTCGACGTCGAAGGTCCAACAGTTACCCTCGGAGTTTCGGAACTGCTTCAATCCTTGTCGACTCCGCAACTCACATTCTTTGTCTCGGTCGGGACACCCCAGTTCCTCTCCTCCCGCGTATCTTCCTCCTCCTCATCTACTTCATCTTCCTCCTCCTCATCTACTTCATCTTCCTCCTCCTCATCTACTTCATCTTCCTCCTCATCATCTACTTCATCCTCCTCCCACCCGCCGTGCTTCGTCGTGGGCGCGGGCTCGACTTCGGGGACCTACGGCGCACTCCAAGACCTTCGGGACTTCCCCTCCGACACCCAGGTCCTCTCTATCAAGTACTACAACCAGCAGTACACCGTCGACGACATGGCATTTGTCGACGCCACGGAGTCGACGTCCTCTATCACCGTGATTGAGGGCTTCACAGTCACATCGACCTCCACTCAGGTGAGCTCCGACGCGGTCGCCGGCATCTCTTCGTTCGCCCTCGTGACCGAGACAATCACCATATCGCGCGACCCGTCGTTCTACATCCAGCGATTCGTCCTCCCGCTCACGCTCGTGCACCTGATGCTCATATGGTCGCACATCCTCCCCATCAACAACAGCGCGCGCAACTCGTCGCCCGTCGCGGTGTTCGCGATAACCATCTCGTTCGTCTTCGTCTACGGCCAGTCACTTCCGCCCATCGCGTACCAGACGCGTCTCGACTGGTTCTTCATGCTGTGCTACGTCAACTGCTTCGTGATCAACACGGTCAACATGATCTTCGTAGTCAGGTGGAAGCGGTATGCAGAGGCCTTGGAGGCGAGGAAGGCTAAGGCTGCAGCTGCCGCGGCCGCTGCAGGGAACGAGTTCGGTCAGAGGAAGCAGTCGATATTCAGAATACCAGAGATGCTGGGAATATCCAGAGTGCTCGTCGGCATGGGGACCGAGACCCGTCGAATGAGCGACGTTCCTTCGACTGTCCCGCGCCCCGAAGCGCAGAAGACGATCCCACACGCAGCAGGTGCGACGCCATCACAACACAAAGTAGATCCAGGAGGGAGGAAGGCCAGCGTCATCGAGGATAAGACTGTCGAGTTCACAGTGTTACAGAGGATACAGCAGAGAGATAAAAAGAAGGAAAAGCAGAAGAAGAAGACCAGTTTGGTGCGAGACCTCGGACCCGAGACACTCTACGACCTCGCGTTCACCGTACTCCTCAACATCGTTTTCGCAGTTGCGACGACTGTTATATTCGTGCATTGACGGACGGACAAGGGATGTGATTGATTCATTTCAATTTGAATCTACAACGACTCTGTTCATCCTTCCTCCTCCTCTCTTCCTTCTTCCTCTCTTTCTTCTTCCTTCCTTCCTTCCTTTCTTCTTCCCCTCCTTCTTCCTTTCTCTTTTTTTTATGGACGATGCGTCGCGACGAAAGCGGTCACGACAGAAGATGGAGCGCAAGTTCGGTGCAGTCCTGCTTGTCGACTTGAATCCCACGGTATGCTTTGTTACCGAGCTGCTCAAGGTGAGTAGCGTGCCTCGACGCTTCGGTCGGTGGGGACCGGCTCTGTTCTTCTCACTCGCAACCTACCTCCGACAAAAACGCGTCGACGTGTCGTCGGTACACCTCATTACACGCCACCAACACGAGAACGACGGAACGTGTTTCGACTCGACTTTCATTGCGAGGAAACTCTTTGACCGGCTTGGTTTCGTCAACTTGCAGGTGGGGAAAGGTTGGTGGAAGAAGGAAAAAGAGATAGATGGGTAGGTAGAAAGAAAGAAAGCATCACAGATTTACAAGGCAACCGTTCTCTATCTATCATCTATTCTACATTGACCTTTCTTCTTCTTCCTTCGTTGCAGACGTTTGACGTCGGTTCGCAGCCGCCGAAGATACATCCACACATGCTGTACGAACTTAAACCTGGACAGACCTACATGGTCGTCGATGTCGACACTCTCTTAACGAACGCGTCGTTGTTTCCCAAGCTGAAGGAGAAGGCACATGTTATCGTGCGGACGCCCACTATCGTAAACAGTCAAACTCGAAATTGGTGGGAAGAGGAGGCAGTTGAAGCAATTCGAGCACATCACGAGCTCATATGCGACGGTCTAGTGCCGGAGGACGTGCTGCCGTACCCTAATTCGGACGCGATGTGTTTCTACGGGTTCTACTATGTTGAACCTAGATGACAAAACATAGAAAACGAAAGAAGGAAAGGGCAAAAAAAAAATATTGACACTAACGTTAACCCCTCTACAACGAACTAGACTGCCAACCACCACTACACACAACTTAAAATGCAAGGTGTCAACAAGAGATGCAGCTTGTTTTGGGGAAATGAGAAAGCAGAAGTAGACGAAATTGCTAAAGTCTGTTACTACAGACAGCAGGAAATCAAGGGTCGAGTTAATCAACTTCCAGACGACATACCACTATTCGTTTCTTGTTTTCTAGGATTTAATACACCAATTAACAAAACAGAAGATATAGATAGCATGTGTGATCAATTCAGTAGATCTCTAGTTCAGAAATATAACAATGAGACGTGTCACCACATGGAGTCGCTCGCAACTGGAAATAACGTGTTTGCTCAAAGGCAATCATTTCTGCAACAACAGGAATATCCATACGCTCAGCCAATATTGCGGCAAGTATTAGATAATGTACAATTCCCAATGCAACCACAAATATCAACACAACAACAACAAATACAACCACAACCACAACCACAACCGGTACAAACACAATACCAAACACTACAACCACTTCAACCGTTACCACCACTTCAACCTTTACAAATACAATACCAATCACTACAGCCGCTTCAACCTTTACAACCACTTCAGACACAAACTCAAACACAACCAGAACAGAATCAATTGCAACCAGTACAAAATTATCACGGAATTAGAGAGTCGTAAAAAAAATATATTATCTTTTTCCTTTTAATCGACGATAGCTACTCTATTCTCAACTCTCAACACTAGAGATATCACGGTGTTCGGGTCGAATACCATTCCTACGATCCTCTCAGTCGTCGGTTCGTATGTAGTCATTTGCTTCAACAGCCACCGAACAAGTGGCGAATCTTTGTTCAGCTCACTGCACTCCATTACATCATCTATTTCCATCGTAACTATCTCTGCAGAATGCATCAGCGTATCCTTCGAGTAGAAGTGTATGTATGCAACGCGATGTTGTGTTGGTCCACATCTATGTGCGTTCAACTCGACGAATCCGCGAAACGTTCGGTGGTGCCAGTCGTCCATCCTTCTCTGCATCCTCTCTCCCTAAAAAAGCTCGTCGAGAAGCGAACGCAACCTCTGTATCTTTTTGTCTCATCTCACTTCCATTTAACGCGCATACAACTCGTAGACGTTGAACTCGAGTACTTGGCGCGTCATTGGCGAGCACATCTCGTTCCGGCATATCCATTCCACCAGGGCGTCGCGTTCGTACACGTATCCGTCCGATGCGACGACAGGGAAAACAAAGGGACAAAGAGTTATGGGACACACTCGAAGTGTGCTCTGGTCGTCTCGGTCGTCGACGCGCCGTTCTTCTTCCGACAGAACTGCATCTGAGTCGGCAACGATATTGCATACTTGAACTACACGCGAGTTCCACTGCCGGCGCAGCAAGTACTGAACCTTTGTCGCAAGCAACCGATCTCTCTCTTGCCTAATATTCCAGTCCGTCTCGAAGTAGTACCGAATGAAGTCGTCAAGTTTGTTCTTCACGTACAACCTGAAGAAGGAGGAAGACACTTGAGGTCGTTACTGCACTTCTTTTCTTTACGTTCCTCTCGTACCTAAACACGTATTCGACAGACGAGCCATTGAGCAGTTGAATGTGGAGTGAGGCGAACGCAACGTCGTGTCGAAGGAAGACGATCAGAGACACGAGTGAGTCGAGTTTCGTGTATGATGAGAGGAAGTCGATGCTGCGGAGAGTCGAGTCGACAGGGGACCCCTACAAGGAGAGAAGTGGAGTAAGTGGTGCATGAAATGATGAATTAGTACACACGTCCACCACATCTATCACATCTACCACACAACATCTCTCGAATTACTCCTCACCGCCTGAGTCATGATGACGAACGCGATCGCGCGCTGGGCAATGGGCCACAGATATTCGTCGTGACCGAGCGACGACGCCAATTCGAGTATTGGTGTCGCAGTGCTCTCACTGAACCGTTCGCTCAGGTTCATCCACAGTCGGTCGTCCCACAGCATTCGACGTCCCTCGTGAGTCTTCGCAACACGCGTGAGGAATTGACAAAGCTCGTATATGTAAGGAGTCGTTCGACTTGCGACCGTAATTAGGGGGAGCAATACACGCGCAACCTCAACTACCTTGCAGCCGTGGTCGAAGAGATCGATGAAGAAGGTGAATACCTCGCCTGTGGGCAAAAAAAGAAAGAATCACTAAGCAGCAAGAATAGCTCTTCCACTTCGCCTTCTTGTATTACTCACTCCTCTCTTATTTCATATCCACCTTCAGTTTCGATTCCATTGTTCAAGAGAGACGTGAGGAACTCATCGAATGGTCCTTTCATGTAGAACGAACGACGAAGAGGGTGGGGGAGTACGTGTTCACGCACGTATGCCGCATACACCCTTGGTATTGACCGCTTCTCTCTCAGTTCATTAGACAAGCACATCAAGTCACACACGAGCTCTCTGTCGGCATCCACGTTCTTCGACATGGACACACGTCGCAGCGGAGGGGAAAGGCTGCAAGACATTGCAGAGGGGAATGTCGACAAATAACAAAAGGACGGTTGAAAACACTTTGAGAATGAAAGTGTAATTTATAATAAATCGTGCGCGCTCAAAAAACTAACCTCTTTTTTCTTACGACTAAGTGCAAACTACTACAATTGGTTGGTGTTTGAGCTACGCACCTTCTTCTATTCCCCTCCCCTCCTCCCTGTGCTTCATTCCCCAAACAATCAATGCAAGTCCCACCGACGCCGGTACTTCACGCCCAATCGCAATACCACCCGCCCCCCCAACACCAATCCTCCTCCTCCTCCCTCCAACCTTCGACCTCATTCAACGAGACTGCGGTCGTGGCGTACTGCCGCGCAAGCGAGGCACTGAGAGTCAAGTCGCGGCTCCTGGCCGACAGGAAGGAGCAACTTACGGAGACGAAGAAGTCGCTCACAGAGCTGCTGCTGCTCTCGCTGCGCCCCGACGAGTGGATGGAGGTGCACGACGGAGAGAACCTGATGTACCTCAAGGTGACGATGGTACCCCCTCGACCGAAGCCGTTCAAGGAGATCTCTGAAGTGCTAGAGCTGGCGGACGGAGTGGGCGCAGTCGTTCAGTCGGTGCTCCCGCCCGACGTCGTCGACGCTGTCCTCCGGTACTTCAAACGCAAGATCAGCGTGCGCGTCCAGGGCCAGCCGACGCCCAAGTTGCGCATCTCCAGAAAGAAGCCACAAGTCAAGGGGAAGCCTCTCAACTTGCGTCAGCTACTCATGGGAGGAGGAGAAGAGGAAAGAAGTGGAGAAGAGAAAGAGAGTGGTGCGATCATAGCAACGTCCACGTCGACAACACCAACCCCACTAGTGCAATCATCGGAAAAGCCAAGGTCCAAGAAGAACTCGCCAAAGGTGTCATTCGAACAAAGTGTTGCTAAGTCCGAAACCAAAGAGCATCGATTGCTACCCACCACACATCTCGAGGCACTTCCATTGCCCGACGATTCGTCGTCTTCCCATCTCATTGGTTCTTCTGTTCCTCTTGATGTTGTTGATGCAGCTCTTTCCTCCACCGTAGCTATTCCTCCTTCAACCCCTCTTCCTCCTTCTTCTTCTTCTCTTCCTACTCCTCTTCCTTCTTCTCTTCCTCCTCCTCCTCCTCCTTCCCTTTCTTCTTCTTCTTCTCTCGTTCCTTCCACCACGACCCCTTCAGCAATCCTGACGTCCAAGTTCGGCGACGTGCGCAGACTCGCGAACGAGTACGCCTCCACACTTAAACGTGCACGCGAGCACCGCCGAGAACTCAGGCCACTTGCAGTAGCTCAACATAAGGCGGAGACGCTCGTAGTCGACACGGTCGCCGAGCCCGTGAGCATCAGGATGCAGCGAGCCGAGGGGAAGCGACTCAAGTCGTCCAAGGTGAGCTTTTCAGATGGAACCGCTCCGGAGCCCGCGGAGATCGACGACGCGGTCGACATGCACGTCATCGTCCACGACAAGAGGCAGTCTGCTCGCAACTCGATCGGCATCAAGCTCATCCTCGCAGCCGCGAAGGAAGCTGCACTCCACCTGTGTGCCGCGCCGAGGGACTCATTTGAGGAACAGTTCAAGCACGCGATGATCGTGGCACTCAACGTCCTTGTGGAGGAGGACAGGGTCAAGGTGACCAAGTGTGCGAAGATCGTCAGGCTCGGGTGAAGAGAGGAAAGAAGGGAGGAAGGAAGAGGGAGGGAAGAAAGAAGCCACGAGAAGAGATAAAGGACAGGAAGAACGAAGAAAAAAGCCACGAGAATAGGACGAGCAGTTTGCTCTACTTCGACTCATGTTGCCTTTTTCTGTGAGGGGGACTGTTCCTCGACTCGTCCTTCCTTTCTTGAAGTGAAGAGACAGACTCGACTCTTGTTTCTTCGGTCAAAAGGTGGGCTCGAGCTTAGGGTCTGCAGTGGAGTGTGGTGGCCTTGGGTCCTTTTGGTAGGGGGTCGTTGTCCCAAACGAATTTTTCGATTCACCTTCAGTCGACTTTTTTTTCTCTCGTCAAAAAAATTGCCATTTATGGCTCATTTTCGCAAAAAATGAATGAAATATTGAATGTGATTGAAAATATAATTGAAAATGATTTCCTTTTTTGGGACGTGCACTTGTTTTGAACGTCGCGACACGATTGTTGAACAAGCTTTTGAGGCCTTGGTCCAGAATCTACACTTCGAGACGTCAAGCCTCGAGGTCGATCGTTCCATGAGAGACTGCGACCGAACCATAACTCGTCAGCAGCTGAAAATCGACGAGTCGTCTTGAAATACGATTCCCCACCTTTTCGCCATGAAGCTCGATCGCCCATTTCGATTCGTTTACCCCCAAAGTTGAAAAATGACATATCAAGACGACATTTGGCTTCTCAGTGGTCTTGCGTCGATGGATACGACGAGCCAATGCGCAACAAACCTGTTCCTCTATCTATTCTCTCGACACACGTCGATTTTCAGCTTCAATCTCCCTCGCATTCGACTGCAAATTCAATTCCCCCCTTTGCATATTTCCCCCTTTTTTTTGACCTTTGCCACTCTTGGGTCTCTTCGTCGCTCGTACGTGGTCTCTTCCACTTGAACACACTCTAAACTCATCACAGGTCCATGTTACTTGGGAAGACGCGTCCTTTTTTCAACTGTCTTAGTCAATCGACTTCCATCAGAGACGGACGATCAAGTCAAACCACTTCCACTTCCACTTGAATGCGGTCAAAGAAAAGGTCGCAATGCACTCGATCTCGGCGCAAGTCGAGGAAGATACGTAGGAAGAGTAGATCGAGGCGTCGTTTCGGAGCAGCAACAACAGGAAGAAAGGGTCCAAAGCGAAAAATCAATAGTGAAACATCTGCCCCACTTCCTCCAAGTGACTCAAATGAGATTGTTCCTATTGGTTCTGGTACTGCTCAAGGAAGCTCGAGTGGTGGAGAATCATCATCATCACGACAAGAGCTACTGCCGAGGGAATATGTCAACAAGAGACAGAAGGCGTATACTACGATAACACATGACAATGAGTCGTGGAGAAAGACAAACGTGTGTGAGAACACGAATCTCTGCGACGAAATCAATAACAACTTCGAGTTGTTCCTGAGTAAGATGTTGTGGGGAAATACCTACGACAACTTCGACTTATATATGGTCAAGATATTGACTTCGAGCGAGGCCAAGCGGAAGATGTTTTCCGACATGAACAAATTTGTTTATCCAGACAAGTTGCACCCTCTCGACGCATACATCTTTGACTTCGACGATCGGAACGAGCACTTGCAGTGGATTACGCGGCAGACAAGGTTGTATTCCCGAGAATTCGAAGACGGAATCAACTGCGTTAACTCCAAAGACTTCGGAGCTCTGCTTCGCGACAACTACTTAAAACCAGGGTGGAAACTTTACGGCTCAGCAAACCATGCTCGACGACATCCGAGTGATTCATGCCAGGAAATGACAAGAGAACTAGTAGATTTAGTAGATGTGATGATTCCTTTCCTCGGTCACGAAGCGATTCAACTACGATCGCAATTAATAGACCTCATGCTCTCGGACACAGTCCAAGAGTCGATAGCAAATGCCATCAGACACATATCTACAGAGGAGAAGGCGTCATATACCACACATAGTGTTCGTGGTGGTGGTGGTAGTAGTAGTAGTAGCACTAGCACTGCGGGGTATTGCTACAGAGCAAGTGATGAAAGTCAAGAAGACTCGACGAGTTGGCTTCAGAAACAAGCACAGAAGATGTTGTACCCAGTAGAATTCGTATTGAGAATGAATGGCGCTATCTTGAACGGTATACAAGTAGCAGCAGAGGCAATGCAAACAAAGGCAGAAGACAAAAAGGCAGAAATCAAGTATTTAGTTGGATCAGCGATTTACGACTGTATCCACCCGTACGAGAAATTGATCTTGCTCAGCTCTTGGTTTGGATACAAGAACATATCATTAAACGACGTCGCAGATGACGTAAAGAGAGTAGGAGGCGGGTGGGGAAGGAACTACCGCACTATGCGGGACATAACCAAGTACGGACCGTTTGAACAGTTCGTTCGACCACAGAAGATCACGCTTCGACATATCCACTCGAATATGGTAGGCGTTAAGTCGTCTTCGACTATCAATAGATGGTACATGCTTACTCACGCAGCGATGGAAGCTCGAGAGCTGCACTGGTACATTTATTTAGAGAAGAGTAAGCTGATGTTTTCAAAATACGAGATTGACCTTCTTGTCACTAAGTTCATGCCTACAGATTTGAGGCCGTCTTCAAACCAATTCGACAATCATTTTCCAAACACCTTGTACCGACACGACCTGCACATGGTCTTGGTATTTCCGTGTAATACACCCGAGAACTGGATCGAGTGGTATTGCACTGACATCTACGCCTTCTTTGTTAAGATATTCAACATCAAGACGTCCAACACGTACAGAGACAAGACCAAAGCTCCCCAATTGTATGTAGAGCCACACACTACGACGTTTGAAGAACCGTCTATACTCGTGCAGTACAGCACGTTATTCGAACCGAGTTGAACAGAGCAGTGTGTATGTGTAACAAAAGGTCTATTCTTCACCCCTCTTCTCCCCCCTTCCTCCCTTTCCCAGCTCGTTCTCTCGGTTCCTCGAACCGTACGCACGACCAAATAGTCGAGAACGACGCTCTGCACGTAGACGCGACGATTCAAGACACTTTCGACCACTTCTCCTCGACATTCGACCACAAACAGACATTCCCCCACAAAAAGGGGGGGTTTTGCAAAAAGGGGGGAATCGAATTTGCGGCCGAACGAAGTGCGCGTTCGGGTCGAAACTCGACGAGGAGGTGGGAAATACGTCTAGCTTCCTCTTCTCACACGACGACGACAGTCGAATAACTCCCAGTCGCCCGTGACTCGACCAAACGTGCACGAAAATCATCACTTTTCACATATCAGCCTATGCAAGGGGAGTTCATACCCAACCCCCCTCGGAGGAAAGGTGGGAAATCGTATTTCAAGACGACTCGTCGATTTTCAGCTGCTGACGAGCTCTCGTTCGGCCGTAGTCTCACATGGAACGATCGACCTCCAGACTCGACGTCTCCAAGTGTAGATTCTGGACCAAGGCCTCAAAAGCTTGTTCAACAATCGTGTCGCGACGTTCAAAACAAGTGCACGTCCCAAAAAAGGAAATCATTTCAATTATATTTTCAATCATATTCAATATTTCATTCATTTATACTAAATATTTCATTCATTAACACCAAAAATTTCATTCATTTCCAATTTTCGATCCAAAAATGGGCAAAATTTTCGTCGACGAGACTCTCTTTCAATTTTTTTCGTCACTCTCTCACCAAATAATTCCCCTCTCCCTTGGTTTTCTCCTACTACCATGGTCCTCCTCCTAACCGACCTCCCTGCCGACCTGATCGTCAAGGTCGCTTCGTTCCTTCCAACCCCACTTTTCTTCTGGAAGAGTTGTACCTTCATCAGAGACTCGACAAGCTCTCACATCTCCACGAGGACACGCGCCGCGACCCGCCGATTCTCCACCTTCGTTCGAGAACGAGAGCCGTGCGTCGCAGACGACAACGAGTTTGTGCGTTGGGACGCCGAGCTATTTGCCCACACCGTCGACCTCCACACACTCGACAAGCTGTGCAACCCGTACGGATTCGGATTCGTTCCCCTCACCCTTACCAGCGGGCACGTCGGACTCAACTACGCCATGTGCAAGAAGGGACTGTTGGCGATGTACGTCATGTGCGTGCGTCGACTGCGGCTCGTGAGGGGGGGTAAGGCGCACGACTTGCACTCGCGATGGACTACTGACGATGAGGCGTTCCAGGTGTACTTCAACGTCGAGGACGGCGACCTCGACGACCACTGCTTCGACCTCCTCTGCAGAATCGCAGGCGCCCGCGCGATATGGAGACTCGTTGTTGTGTGTGCGCACGAGACCCAACTCAGCTCTTCGACCGTGTGGGCCAAGTTCTTCCGACACATGCTCGCCGACCCGCAGGTACGTGTCGAAGTCGTGCTCAGGACTCTGGCAGACGAGGTGTCTGTGCCTTCTGGCTTCGACTTGGTGCGTGGGTGGAGAAACAAGCTGCTCCGGTACGCGTTCGAAAGGAAGTGAACGAAAAAACACTCCTTTCGTCAAAGTCACTTCACAATACTCAAATCATCTGCGCCCTCCTCTTCCAATTCCCGCTTCCCCCTTCCTTCCATTTTTCCTTCCTTCCTTCCATCCATCCTCTTTCCTTCCAATGACCTACGTTTCGGACGCGACTCGCATCGACTTGCACGTGCGCGACGACGACGCGACGATCGTCTCCGATGCGGAGGTGCTCTTGCTCGCTAAACTGTGCCCGCACCTCAAGCACGTCGACCTCGGCTCCGACTACGACCCTCACCTCGTCGTCCACCAAGTGACCGACGTCGGCGTGTTCGCCCTCGCGACGCACTGCCCGAACCTCGAGCGCGTCAGCTTGGACGCGCTCCCCGTGACCGACACGTCGATCGGCGCACTCGCGGCCAACTGCCCCTCGCTCTCACACCTCGACCTGAGCGACACCAACGTGACCGACGCCGCACTCGCGAACCTCAACTCGCTCACCCACCTCTCGGCCGCCGACACCAAGCTCACGAACGCCGGAGTGCTCCGACTCGCCGCCCAGTGCCCCACACTCACCCACCTCAACCTCAGTCGGTGCAGCGTCACAGACTCGGCGATCGTCGCGCTCTCGGAGAACTGCCCGGAACTCGAGTACCTCGGCGCGTGGTCGACCGCACTCACCGACGTCTCACTCGTGGCCCTCGGACGCAACTGCCCCGCCCTCCGCAAGCTCCACGTCTCCAACTCGTCGTCGACGTGTCTCGTCTCGGACGTCGGCCTCTGCGCCCTCGCCGACGGGTGCTACCACCTCCACGACCTGTGGCTCGACCAGCCCAACGTCCCGCCCGCCGAGTCGTACGTCACAGACTCGGGCGTCGCGGCCGTCCTCGACCAGTGTCCGCGTCTGCGCTACCTCCGCGCGCCCGCCTCGGACTACCTCTCCGACGACGTATTGTCGAGGGTCCGCAGGCTCAACGAGGGCCGCATCAAGAAGCACAGGAAGGAAAAAAAAGATAGGAACAAGGGAAAGAACGTGTCCAAAAAGGAAAAGATAGAGAAGTAAAGGAGAAGAAAGGATCTATAATATAGAAAAACGTACTTGTGGCTCAAAGAACAGTTCACTATAGAAAAAGATTTGTCGACCTAGAACGGATTTATATCATAAATATAAGTACTTTTTTTTGAATGAAAACGAAAGCAATCTATGCTTTGTGCAATAGAAACTTTCTTTTGAGCAAGAAAAGCGTTTTAAACGCATCTAAAGTGAAATGTTCTTAAACGTTCTTTTACACTACGACGTGATGTTTAGTGCAATGCTTCGGTACACCCAGCAGTTGTCGAGGTGGACCGTTGCCGCAATCACGATCAGCACGTGCCAAATCTGGTGCGATGCTCCCTACAACCAAAGGAAACAAGATTAGGGTTTGTTTCTGGCCAAACTGTTTTGGATTTGAATGCATGCATACTCACGACTAAATCGAACGTGACGGGGAAAAGAACCTCTGGAACACGACTAATGAAGAAAACAAATCCAAGTAGATATGTGCCAAACGCCTTCCCCCAGCAGCCGAGTGCTTCAAGTGCACGAGGACTCGACCATCCTTTCAAACACATTTCGTGTATAAGCTGCATCCACCCGACTGCACAAGTGCCGACGAATACACTGTTGCGAAGTATTGCCAAGTGTGGAGCTTGCATTTCATTGCTTGTAATAATGAGTGCAACACAAGCGACAAGAATCGTTACAGCTACGATGTAGATGCTTTGAAGAAGAGGAAATGACCAAAATCCGTAGCAAATCATCGGCATGTCTGAGCCCCAAAGAAGAAAAATGATCGAGAGGTGGTCGATTTTCTGCCACATCTTTCTGGCACGCTCGCTTTGGTCCTTGAATAGATGATAGCATGCACTTGCAGCAAATAACTCCATACATGGAATGATGTATAGCAAGAAAATTACTTGCTCTCTCACATTGTCAAGTTGTGACACAGTCAATGGTAGAAGCGCAGTGAAAAGCCAAAATCCGAAAATGTGACTCCATATGTTGACGGTCTCGTTGTGCAATTGAATCAAGCTGTAATGAACATACACGCAAGTAGATTAGCACCAATATATATTGCTACTGCAGGCACAGGGGCAAAGGTTCAAGATACCTTTGAATAGGATCGTATAGAGTTATTGACTTTCTATACCCAGTCAAGATGTATGTTTCCTTCTGATATGCAGGGGCCTCTGTCAGAGGAACTGTGTCTGCTGTCATGGAAGCAATCATTCAGAAAGTGTAATAAATAGAAAGACTCAAAATATATGTAAGTTTGAATTACCTTTGAATTTATAACTGTACGTTTTCATTCACTTTTTTTTGAAGTTGTACTTTCTTGCCGTGCGCGTCTGCTGCACTTTGCAAGTAATTCGTTGTCGCGACGACACAGTTCCAGCCACCCCTCAGGTTTGTTTACAGGTCAAATCAACACACACTTCCGCTCTACCCATCCATACCGCCTTCCTCACTACCACCATGCTCCCTACTCTATTCTACTCCTTCCACCTTCCTCCTCTCATCAGACAACTAAAACTCTTCCTCGTCGCATCTTCACTTTCTTTCCTCTTCGACCTCGGGTCCCTCTCGTTCGCAAACTTCGTGTTCGCAATCCTTGCGATGGCCGGAATGCTGCGCATCGTATCGACCGTCATCGAGATCACCCGAGAGTGGGATCACTCGCTCGGGAAACTCATGGTCTGGCACATGCTCATGTCTCTCGTGAGCGACCTCCAACAGTTCAGGAAACGAACCGATCGGATGCACCTGCTCTCGCACAACGTCATCCTCGTCAAGGTCAATTCCGGAATCGCGCTCTACACGATCGACCTCATGCAGATCAACGTCAACCTCGTCATTCCGTCCGACCCCACGAACGTGCGCCAACTCCTGCGCGACGTCGACGAGTACATCCTCCGAATGCACCTCTTCGACCGGAGGGCCAAGTAAGAAGGAAAACAAGTTTTGCAAAACGTGGTTGTGGATTGGAGATCACTTCACTCTTGTCCATGCATAGATGCGTCTCGAAGTACTTACACTTTCTCCCTCCACAGGTACGACCCGCGTGTGTGCGCGATCCTTTCACCCTCATGGACAATCAACTTCGACCCGCTGCTCCACGTCGTGCCCAAGACGATGATCGACGAAATCGAGACCGAACGAGTTCACTTTGTAGAACGAGCGCGCAGAGAACGTCAGGACGACGATGTCGACGTGTTCACTCCTCGACGCAGACCGCGCATTATCCGTCGGGACGAGGTTTAAGGAGGAAATAAACTATTTATTCACGACAGACACAACACAAGGAACCAAATTGATAGTCCACAACGCAAGGAACCAGAAATCAACACTCCACCTTTCTTCCTCCTCCCACAGGTACGAAGACTGCGACTCGACTCGACGGGACAGAACTTGTTTATGCACGACGACGACGATTCGTCCAGCTTCATCGACATCCCGGTCCTTGCAGTCGCTCGATCCATTCACTGCCTCCCGCTCCTCAGCTCGAGCTTCCCGCACATCAAGCCCGCGACCACACTCGGCCCGGACGACCCGCTCGATGCGGTCTACTGGCTCGTCGTCGATTCGAAGATCGTGCTCTTCCGCGTCCCGGCGGTCCCGTTGTGCGAACCCATCGCCTTCCCCGCGCCGCTCCCCACGGGCACCGTCGTCACGGGCATCGCCGACGAGTTCACATGCTCCTTCCTCATGTCGCTGCACCCTCTGCGCATCGAGCAGACGCTCAAGGAGAGAAGTAGGAGGATAAAGAGGATAAAGAGGATAAAAGAGGATAAAAGAGGATAAAAGAGGATAAAAAGGATAAAAGAGGATAAAAGAGAAGAAACAAGTGCTTTTACCACGCTGTATGTAAGCCACAAGGCTTCAACAACGCTTCTCTACATGCGTTGATCATTCCTCTACTCAGGTCATCTCCGACACTTCGATCCCCTCTTGCATGCGCGAGTTCGCTGTCTACACTGGAGTCTTCGCTCTTGGACTCAGCGACGAGCTCATTATCGCCGTCGGAGCGCTCTTTACGCAGCAATCGCAGCACGCCGTCGTCAGGTATGTATGATAAGAAGAAGAAAAGTATTGAAGGAATGCTCCACTTGTGTCGTATATACTACAACTATACGCTCCCCATATTCTCTCTTTTCTCATTCAGGGAGATGGTCGTCGTCAGCGAGCTCATACTCACCGCGCCGCAACTCACCACTATTGGTCTCAGCGAGTTCCTCGTCGCCACTCTCGGTAGACTCTGCGACAGCGCTACCTGGCGCGGATGGATCGTCGAGTCGCCTTTCGTCCACTGGTGCATCTTCAGGCTGCCGTCCGACGTACTCGTCGCAACGTGCAGGAGAAGAAAAGAGAAGTTGAAAATGTAGAGACATTTATACGAGTTGTTATTCTTTCTTATCAACTGTGTTTCCTTCTCATAGGCGTCTCAACGTCATGCGCGCAGTCGTCGCAGTCGTCCTCGCACGCAAGTTGGAAGGGACAAGCAGGAACACCGAAGCAAATGAAAAGACACAAGGAAAGGGAAACCAAGAAGACCAACTGCCCGAAAAAAAAGAAAAGCAAAAAGACCAACTGCCAGAAAAAAAAGAAAAGCAAAAAGACCAACCGCCCGAGGCGACGAACACGACAAATAACCTTCCACAAGAGCCACACGCTTCCTCTTCCTCCTCCTCACAATCTCATTCCTCCTCCTCACAACCTCATTCCTCCTCCCAACCCCACTCTTCCTCCTCCTCCTCCTCACAACCCCATTCCTCCTCCCAACCCCACTCTTCTTCCTCGTCCTCCTCCCAACCTCATTCCTCCTCCTCCTCCCAACGACCCAAGTCGCGCGCCAACCACAAGTCTTCCATCCCCAAGCCGATCGCAAAGTACCTCCAGAAGTGTGCGGACACTATCACACCCGTTCCCCCGGGCGGAGGGTGGACGCTGGAAGACGAGTACGTCGCGGTCAATGTCTTCTTCCACGACGGCGTTGCGGCCAACGGGTCGCTCGACGGGCTCGACGACGTCGACATCCAGAAGGTCTACCGCGTGTGCGACGAGGTCGTAAGGAGAGACAAAATGCGTCACGCCATTGCACTCGCGGTCGAGACGGAGGAGAAGTTGGCTGCTAAGTTGGCCGCGCTTCAGGTGTGTCACAAAACTATTCAGTTATAGAAATATAGAAACCGTTCTGTGATACGTAAAAGTGGTTGAAAACGACGTTTCTACACGTATTACACCCCAGGACACGGAAGTCGCCCACAAGAAGAAGAAGAAGAAGAAGAAGCGCGACCACACAGCTCCAACGTCCTCGCTGCCTCTCACTGCCCCCACACACGAAGTGCACAGCAAGGAGAAAGGAACGCATCAACAAGACCCAACTCATGAGCTCCGACAAGAGTCTCAAGAAGAAACGCAACAGGAGTCTCAAGAAGAGTCTCAAGAAGAAACAACCGATCAACTCCAACAAGAACTAAAACAGGAGTCTCAAGAAGAAACAACCGATCAACTCCAACAAGAGCTAAAACAAGAGACGCAACAAGAGACGCAACAAGAACTCCAAAAAGAAACAACCGATCAACTCCAAGAAAAAACAACTATTCACTCAGTTCAACTCCAAGAAGAAACAACTGTTAACCCAATTCAAGACTCAATTCAGCTCCAGGAAGAACAACTTAACAAACATCACTCACTTTCCCCCCCCCCCTCGCCTCCTTCCTCGCCCTCGCACCGCCGCCTGCTCGACGAGCTGCAAGCACTCTACCCGCAATTCCGCTTCGACCTCATCGGCTCGGGCGTTTTCTCCGACGAGGGCGACCTCGACGTCGTCGTCACCTGCGACGACGCTGATCTCGTTGCGGCTTACGCGCGCGTCGTCGCCGCCACAAAGTAGGAAGTAAACGCAGAAAACATATACACCAACCGTTCTTTGTTTTGTAATATTGCACGCATCTAGAGTCAAGTATTCTTCAAGTCACAACCACCTTTTAAACACTTCCTTCTATACTCCTCTTCCTACAGATGGGTGCCCTCCTACGACCGGGTCGACGGAACGCACGTCGCAGTGCTTTGCGGCGCGTTCAGGGGCGTTTCACTCGACGCGCAGGAAAGGAGAAGTAACGAGAGAAAGTATAAAACAAGAAAGTAACGAAAATACTACGACGATCTTTAAAAAAGTTTTTAAAACGTGCTTGTGCCTTAAAGAACGCTTCACTCTAAATGCGTTTTAAACGCCTTCTTGCGCAAAAGAACATTTCTATACCATCATTCAACCTTCAGTACTCCCCCCCCTCCCTCCTACAGGTCGTGCGTGCTCGAGACGCTTGCTCGCGCGCCGAGCTACAGTCGATCGCCGCACTCAGGCTTGCGCGCAAGATCGAGGCGAATGCCGACGATCACACCAAGGCATTCGTGCGCGCAGTCCACAGATTCGCTGTCGCAGCCAGTCTCAAGGGGCACAGGAGAGATATATAGCAAAATAGGAGAATATAGAAACGTTCGTTTCAGCAAGGAAAGATGCATCTTTTCTTTCTTCACAGGCTCTGTCGACTTCCGGGCGTCGCACTCACGTGCCTTGCAATTGCACTTGCCACTCGGAATCGCGACATTCGAAAGCTCGACCTTGCTTTGGAAGTTCTGCGCGACTGGCTCTGCGTTCCCGCGCCAATCGTCGACTTCGACGCACTCGCGCTCACCGACCTCAGGGTGAAAAGAAATATACCATTTATCCATACTCGAATCTACACCCACGCAGCCGCCGGAGGCGGAAGTGCGTTATTGACACCTCGA
>Ga0007791_10000154_pt1 | contig 18835 bp, 13 predicted proteins | sample CryBogmetaGMA05M_FD_60368 | JGI IMG/M metagenome (GOLD analysis project Ga0007791, IMG submission 60368) | Freshwater microbial communities from Crystal Bog, Wisconsin, USA - MA0.5M | ecosystem: Environmental > Aquatic > Freshwater > Lake | place: Crystal Bog, Wisconsin, USA | collected 2009-07-06 | reverse complement strand
GTTGACCGCCCGCCGTGTGACACCAATGCCGGGAACGCCCCAAGTAATGCGATTCTCAGCGGCTCGATCGTGGCTGCGGACGATCGCTTCGACGACGTGCCACTCCCAGGCGAGATACGGGGCCGCTTCGCGATAGCGGGGATCGCCCTCCAGTCCCTCCGTGACGAAGGCCCCGACCGCCATGGCGGACAGGAATCGCACCCGCAGCATCCGCTGCCGCACCGCCGGCACGAGCTCCGTGCCGAGCAGGTCGGCAATCTGGTAGAGACCAAGCGGGTCGAGTGAACCCTCGCTGGTTCCGAGCGGGTCTGCGGCGGTGAGGAAAGGAAACGTAGCCATCATCGAGAGTCCGCGGCCGCGATCTCGTCAGGTCGCGGCCGCGGCATCTTGGATGTCCTTCAACGTCCGGCCATCAGCGGCCTTCCAGTCGATTCGACCGTTGGCGTTGCGCCCCATGACAACGCTTGCCGCCGTTGACGGCGAACCGAAGACGTAGTCCTGCGTGAACACGTAGCCGTCGCCGTCCGCGACCAGAACGCCCTGGCGGATCAGATCATCGCGACGATTCTTCAGGTACGGAACGTGCTCGAGCATGGACGGCGTGATCCTGTTGTCACCGACTGCCTGAGACCCCTTGTGAATCACGAACCCGGCGGCCGTGTCCACACCTGTCGCGGTAATCCCCTTCGCCTTCAAATGCAGGACCATCGTGCCAGCCGGCCCGACGCTCGCCGCCACGGCCGCCGAATCCTCGAATAGGCTGTAGCCAATAATCGGAAGGCACAGAAGGAGATCGTCGAGGAATCCCTCGGCGAAGGCCTCCTCCGCTTCTGAGAGCGAAGGCGGCGCAGGCATGTTGCCATTCTCGAGAGCACACCGCTTCGCCGCGTCCGCGAGTTCAACAAGTCGTGACTCGAGCCGTTGCACGTGCGCCTTGTTGAGGTTCGCATCCTTGCTGGTGAACACGACCGCGTGGGTCCAGAAGTCCTTGATGCGGGCGTGCTGGTCGAGGCGAGGTTTCACCGGGTCGCCCTCGCCGACGTAGACGGCGGGGAGAGATGAGGTGTCGCTCGGTCCAATGAGCAGGTAAACGCCAGTGCGGTCGAGTTCCGGACGGGCGCGGCTTTCGGCGAACATCGGCCGCGGAATCACGAGGCCGCGACCGGTCCAGTTCGATTTTTCAACGACCTTCAGGCCCTCGGGGTCACCCGTGGGCAGGAAGACATTGACAGAGAAGCCACGGCGTAGAGCGGGTGTAGCCATGACTCGCTTCTACCCAAAACCCTCGCGGATGAAAAGCAGATCGGCACCTTTGCCAGTTTCTCGACAAATGCTCATGAGAGAGTTGAGGAACCGTCGCCATGTTGCGACGGCGGGACGAGCCAGAGGTAGACGCTGCCCTGCGAAGAGTCCTGACCTGCCCCGATGAATGGAACCAGTGTCAATCACCGAGGTAGGCCTGGCTTAACGCTTTCATGAAGCGAGTGCGGTCCGCACGATCACGGTGCGAGGCCCTTCGGTCGTTTGAACTTGCGGGTTCCAATCTCTCGTATTCTCTCGACGTAATCATCCATCGAATGGTCTGACAAGATCGGAATGCGGAAGCCCACGGCGGCCCCCAATTGCCCGGTCGCTTCAGAACTCTGTTCCTTGAGGCGGCGGTCCAGTTCCTTGAACTCGTCTTCCGTCATTGGCCGAAGTTCAGGGTTGTCTTCCTCAAACACAACGGGCGGTGCCCCAGAGCCAGCCCGGGCGGAGAAAGAGATTTTGGGCTCCCGTATGGAGTAGGTGTCGCCGCTGAGGTGCACGCGAGCACCAGCATGTCGATAGTTCGGGAGGAGCCTCGTGACGGGGTCCCGCTGATTGACGAAACGGACGTAGTCTTTCTGGAACTTATCGAGCATGAACTGACAGATTTTGCTGTCTACCGCCAACGGCTGACCAAAGGTCACGATACCGTCGGGCCGGACGTCTCCTGCGATAGTGCTTCGATGGCCAAACACCATCGCCATTGCCGCTCCGCGGCTGTGCCCAGTTATCCACAGTGTTTTTTCTCGTGCACCCTGGCGGATACCTTCAGCGACAGCCTCGTCATATAGATCCTCGACCGATGTGAGGAATCCCCTATGCGTGCGCCCCTCAGGCGTACGACGCCCGAATACCTTGATGTCCGTGATGATGTCGAAAGGGTCAGTGAGTTCCGTCCCGCGGAAGGCTACGACGACTGAGTGGGCATCCGAAGCCACGACCCCTTGTGACGACCCTTTCTCCAGTGGTTCCACGACGTCAGCGCCGAGCTTCCTGATACGCAGGATCTGTTCTTCTTTCGTGTCATAAGCGATCGTCGAAATCTCGGCCAATACAAGGGCCACATCCCATCGCACTTCGTTGTCGTTATCAGTTTTTGCACGAAGGGCCGAGAATAATGCCACAAGTGGTGCCGCCGGCTGGTCCGGAGTTGGGCGTGCGGGCACGCCTGGAGCGGCGGGACGTTCATCCGTTCCGCAGCCAAACAGTGAGAGAACGCAGGCGACGAGTCCCGAGACCCTCAGCCAGGATTGTGACCGGAAATGTTGAGTCATTTCTTGGCCTCAAATGATGAAATCACGCTCCCGACGATTGCAGCGCAGCGTATCAGCCCGACTCCCGCGGGCGATCCCGCGGCAGGGCGGCCCTGGTGATAGTCAATGGTTCCATTCATGGGGAAGGTCAAGAGGACAGCGCAGGAAGACGTTGCTGCGGCAAAGGCCGAGGAAGTAGTCGGCGAGGCGGGCCGCGGTCAGCGGGTAGCGAATATCGACGCCAACCTCGACGTTTTTGCGATGGGCCGCATCCGTAAAGTTGGCACTCGTGACGAGAGCTCTCGAACGGTCAACGATTACGCACTTGGCGTGCAGGCTCGCTCGAGCGTCGCCGGTCTCGAGCGACCGAGGGTCGTAGTAGAGGGCTGGGAGCGTGGGCCACGGCCAGTGCTTCGTGCGGAAGTCGCGGGCGAAACGGGCGACGAGGTCCGCGGACGGCGTCGGATCATTCCACGTTCGCTGGATGTCGAGGCAGATGGTGACGGCCAGTCCGGGAATCTCCTCCATCCGCCGCGCGAGCGGCTCGAATATCTTGCGGCCGTCATGGACGGCGTAGCCCACGAGGATTACCTCGCGGGTCGCCTGGCCGATGAGCGTGCGCATCACTGCGGCAGTGTCCGCTGTGGGCACGCCAGGCAGATCAGGGCCGGAGAGAACGAGGTCGAAAAGGCTGGTGGGCTTGGGCGTGCGCTCGGCCGCTGCTGCAATGCCTCCAACCACCGTGGCGAGATGCCGGGGAGAAAAGCCATCGGCCATTAAGTTGCGAAGGGCCGTCGTCACCGCCGGTGCATCTGCGCCCGCAGCCTGCTCGACGCCGTGGAGCGTGATCGCCTCCGATAGCAACCCGTCCGCAAGCGAGGCGGCAAGGGCCTTGAGTGCGCCCACGGGCAGTCGCAGCAGGGGTTCGAGCCGCTCGGTGGACGAGGCGTCGGCCATCAAACATCGCTCTTGAAGAACTCAATGCCCAGGCCCTCGACGGTGGGCACGACGAGGGCCCGGTCAAGGTAGTCGTTGTGCTGTTCGCAGGAGGTCTCGGCGACGAGCAGGCAGCCGTGGCAGGCCGCGCCGTGGAGCGGTTGGTGATCGTGTTCGACCGGGCGGTGGTAGGCGCAGACCGGGTCGCTCGAGCAGAGGGCGCCGTACTCGAGGGCCCGGCGAACGTGGCGGGCGATGTGTCGACCGGCTGCGACGAGCCCGCCGAGCGTTCCTTCAGCGTCCGAAGACCCAGTGTAAATGAGGATGCCGAAGTTGCCCTCGTCAGGCATGCAAAAAATCCGCTCGCGGATGGAGCTCGACGGGTAGCCGCACTCGAGCGAAATAGCGGTCATCAGGAGGTGGCTGAACGAGTGCAGCATGTAGTAGATAACGTTCGGAAAGTCCGTCTTGGTTTTCTTCTCCTTCTGTGATTCGGCGAAGCCTTTTTCAAGCACTCGGGCCCGATCAATGACGCCAGGCCGTGCGGCCCATGTTCGGATCATTGCCGGGTCAAACTGCAGAAAGACGCCCTCGCCGCGGTTCTCGATCGCTGGCACCCAGGTCTGATCGACAGCAAGAGCGGCCCGCTTGGCGTCCACGGAGAGTTCGCCCTGGATATCTGGCCCCTGCGGCTCGCACCGCGTGAACCCGGCAAGGGCGACGACTTCCCGCAGCTTGTGGACGAGCACGATTTCCTTGATCGCGGCCATCCAAGGAGCCTGCCAGGCTTCGCGGGGCATACGCTTCGCGTAGAAATCCCCTTCCGGAACGTCGGCTCCCATCTCCTCTGCTGCCTCGGTCAAGGCGGCGAACTCGACGTCTTTTACCTTTCGCGAGGTTTCCGCACCGCCCCCACGCTGCCGCTCAATCGCAGCCATGAGCTCGGCGTTCGTGAACTCTTGAAGCCGCTCCGCCGGCGTCGGCTTCTTGCGGACTTTGGCAAGTTCCGCGGCGGTATCCACATCCGAGAGAAAATCGTCCCACAGGAGCTTCACGGCATCGTCCACCGGCCGCCGCGTATCCGGGATCGAGATCACGCTCAAGAGCTGCGGGAAATAGGCGTTGCTTGCGCTGCGGATCAGCAGGCGACTCGGCAGATCGCATTTCTCGTTTTGGTTCGCCCCAAGCCATGGCCTACCGCCGTTGCAGAATCCGAGCGCCTTCACGCCCGCGCCTTCGGCCATCGATCGCTGGGCACCGCAGTCGCACATCACCCATACCTGCGACAAGTCGCCGCTCGTGCCACGTTCTTCGATCCACAGCTGCCGCATGCACTCGGTGCGGCCGCCGTGCACGAACCCCTTCCAGTCCAAGTCCGCGACGTGCCCTCGGGGGCATGCCCGCACGAAACGCACTGGCACGACGGAGAGCTGCTTTCTCGACTCGGCGTCGCGGTAGCGGCCGTTTTCGAGCGCGGCGGCGAACACGAGCCGACGGCGGCGAAACCGGCTCTTGCCTTGCTCGAGTTCCTGCACGATGAACCAGTTGGGAAACTCCCAGGCAGTCACGTCGGTCCGCGGCTCGCTCGGATGCTCGGGGGCGGGGGGTGGCGTGCGGAGCGTAACCGTGTCGCGGTCAAGAAACGCCTTGAGCTTCTCGACGAGCCGGGGCTCATCAATTGCGGGAATCCTTGACAGGTCGTAACGCCAGTGGTCGAGGCCGGCGACGATCACGGAGTTATCCGGCAGGTCGATCATGCAGCCCGGTCCGAATGTGGTCACGAGCTGGCTGCGGCGGAGTTGTGGTTGAGCCATGATGAAATGCCTACAGCCTGCGGACGTTGAGGACCACGCTTGGCTCGACATCGCGCATCGATCGGTTGGCCTTGAACCGACGGCGCTCCTTGCCGACATCGCGAAGCTCGGGGTCCAGGAAGCTGAAGAGCAGTCGGGCGCCGCCGCCCAGCTCCTTCTGGTATTCAAGATGCGTGCTCGACTGCCGCAGCTGTTCGACGATGTTCACCCAGTCGTCGAGCAGGCTCGTGCAGCGGTGCAGGACGCTGTCGTGGAGTCGCTGGCCGTCTTCAGGCGTCTGGGGCCAGGCATGCGACCGTGCCCGCTCCGCGAGCCGGTCGGCAAGGGCCGTGAGGGCGGTGCGGACCTCCGGCACCAGCTCGGCACCGCGCGGTGGCGTGAGCTGCGGCTGGAAATGTCGCACGAGGGCCACGAGTGTGCCGACGAGCGCGCGGTCGAGCGCCCGCGGCGAGAACGGCGTCACACTCGTTGCCTCTACGGCGCGGTAGAACGACGCGTGGTAGCTGCCAAACCGCTCGTAGTGCGAGCGGTCGCGGGGCTTGTGGATGTTGAAGATGGTGACCACGAGGCCGGGCCGCTTCGGGTCGCGACCGACACGGCTCGTCGCCTGAATGTATTCCGCGCTCGTCTTCGGCTGACCGAGCACCATCATCAGGCCGAGCCTCGTAATGTCGAGGCCGACGGAGATCATGTTGGTGGCGAGCGCCGTATCCACACGGTCGGCATCGGCGAATGACTTGGCGAGGCGACTCTTGGTGATAGAGACCTGCCCGGTGCTTACGCGAGAAGTCAGTTCGAGCACGTCACGCTGGATCGAGCGGCGGGCGAAGAGCGTGTCGGCGGGCTCCCGGCGACGCCGTTCGCCGTACTGTTCGAGCCGTGTGCAGACCTCGTCCTCGACGATCCGCCGGCTGCCGCCTAGTTCGCGAAGGCTGTTGAAATAGCCGAGTGACGTCATGTAGGGATCGACAGGGTTGGCGGCGTTCTTCGCGCCCCCGTTTTCCTCCCAGAGCCGTTCGGCCGCGGCCGCTAGCGCGAGCATCGTTCGCAGAAACACGACCTTCTGGCTGCGGCCCTGGGCCGCCACGCCCACGTAGAGCCTTGCCGGCCGCTCCGTCGGCGGCACCGTCACCGCGAAGAAACTGTCACGGCGGTCGGGCCCAGGGGGAGGGAAGACGTGGGTCTCCATCCGTTCGAAGAGGGCGCGGACTTGCGTCGGGGCGCGGCGGACCGTGGCCGTGCTTGCCACGATCTTGGGCCGAATCACGCGGGTGTCGACCGTCCTCGAGGCGAGTGCGTCGATCGCCGACTCGTACACGCCAGCGATCGTGCCGAGTGGGCCGGAAATGAGATGCAATTCGTCCTGGATGATGAGATCGGGCCCCGGCAGCGAGGGTTTGCCGAGCGGGGCGCCCTCGCCCGCGTTGCAAGGCCCGTAGAACCCGTCGGCGTCGTGGCGATCGACGAGTCCGAAGAGCGTGCCGGTCTGCCCGGTCCAGGGGAGCGCCGCGAACTTGTCCACCGTGGCGATGAGGAAACAGGGGAGCCGGCGGTAGATCGGCTCGTCCACCCCAACGATCGGCAGCGGGTTGTCACCAGTGAAATCGCAGGTGTGGTCGCTGCACGTGACACGGAGATCCTTTGGCTCCTTGTCGTTGGGGGCCAGGCGAAAGGAGTCTGGCGTGAAGGCCGCGCCGCACCATGGGCACTCCTCGATTGGGATAGGGGCGGGGTTCGAGCCGGGATTCCGCTTGAAGCGGTTCGTGCGGGAGTAGGCTGTCTCGTCGCTGCCGGGCCCGGTGTCGCCCCGCTTGCCCATGCGGTTGGGTGTGGCGGCGCTGCCCACCCAGAGGCCGATCTCGAACGGCCACGAGCCGAGCCGCTTGGTGTCACGCTGTCGCTCGAGTTCGAGAGCGCAGATGAGGGCGGCGGCCCGGCCGAGCTGGTCGAGCGTGAGGAGGCGGAGCGTGTAGCGCATGAGCACGGCGAGGCCGCAGCCGAGCGGCGTGCCGTGCTTCAGGCGGCGGAGCACGATCGTGTAGGCCGCCAGGCCGAGATAGGCCTCCGTCTTGCCGCCGCCGGTGGGAAAGAAGAGAAGATCGACGCGTTCGCGATCCCCATGCTCTTCAGCCGTGAGGCCGTTCAGCGAAAGCAGGATGAATGCAAGCTGAAAGGGCCGCCAGGCGGGCGCGGCCACGTCGGCCGGTGAGCCGTTCCTGCCTTTCGAATACCACTCGCGGCGGCGGGCCGCGGCGGCCATCGCGCGGTTGGCGGTACAGAAGGCGTCGAGGGCCTTGGCATCGGTGGCGAGTGTCTTGATGCCAGCCTCGATGCGTTTGGCGGCCGTCTTCATGTCGGCGAGCATGCCGAGCGTCGTCTCGCGGCGGGTGCCCTGCACCTTGGAAGCGAACGTCGATTGGCGCTCGACCCAGGTGCGGTATTGCTCGACGAGCGGCATGAGCGCCGACGAGGCCGCGGCACCGTCAGCGAGGTTTCCGAGTGCCTCCATGCCGAGCATCACACCCGAAAGACTGCGGGGTTCGACGCGTTCCACCTCGGCATCCGGGATCCAGATCGTCTCCACGGTGTGGCAGCGATCATCGGAGTCGCGATCCCAGCGGGCTGACACGCCATGGCCCACGGCGTAGTCCACGACGTCCCGATATTGGACGTCAGCGACTCGCTCGTCTGTTTCATCGCTGCCGGGGGCGCCGTCGCCGCCACGGAGATCGGGCCGGGCCACGAAGGCTTTTCCGGCGGGCGTTTCCAGCCGCAGCCGGGGCTGGAAGGCGAACCGCGTGTAGGGCCGTTCGAGGTCGGGCGACCGTTCGTTCACGAGGAATACAGCGACGCTTCGCGTACCGGCGGGGAGCCGAGTGCCGCTCAGGCTCGACTCGGGCAGTGAACGCACTGTCGTCACGAGCTGCAGGCCGTCGGATTCGGGGAGCGGCGTGATGAACGGTTTGCCGGGTTCGGCGGCGCAGAGCTCGATCGTAGCGCGAGCCGCCTTTGGGTATCGCCGATAGCCACGTGGGCCGCTCACTGCCTTTTGAACAACGCCGACCGTGCCCTCGGTCTGCGTCGAGGAGCCGTCGGCCGCTTCGGAGCCTTGCGGGCCTTCGTAGGCATAATCGCCCCATTCGACGGTCGCAAGGAGCGAGTCCGCGCCACTGGGGACGAGCACACTCAAGCCAAGTGAACTGGGAAGGAGCCCCTTCTTCGCGGCAGTGCGATCGATTTCGGCCCCATCGTCGCTGGCGGGCTGCTCGGAGGGGCTGTCGATCTCGTCCTCGACGCCTTCATCCTCGGTTTTGTTCTCGCATGGGAGCGTGGAGGGAACGAGGTAGCCGGTCAAGTACCAGCGTCTTGGTGACTCTGGGAGTAGCTCGTTTGCGAATGCGTGGTCGTTGGCCGGCCCGACCAGATCGAGCCGTAGGGCCTCGACGAGACGGGCACGAATCTGTTCGGACGTTTGAGGCGTGGTGGACATCGGCGATGACGCAGACAAAAACCCTCGGTGAGGGGGTATCATACACAAACATTGGTTCTCCTGGAGCGTGTCCTGCTGGCCTTACTTCAGAAGCAGTCCGCTCCGAAAGCGGTGCGTCGCAAGGCTGTTCGCCGTCTGCGGGAGTTGCCGCGCGGCGATAGCTCTGCGGTTTAACTGATTCGACCATAAGCGTCGCAGATGGAGTTGCTTCGATCACCGCGTGGCTGCCCGGCTGAGTTAGTCGGGCACTAGAAACGTCAGTCGCATTTCAAGTACAGCGAAGCCATGGCAACCGACTTCAACCCACTTACGCGTCAATGCAAGGAAACACAGCAACAAATCGAAGTGCTGGTCAAGTCTCGCGCAGAGGCAGAGGCTGCACTGCAATGGCACGCCTCAGTGAATGAGTCTTCGCTGGCAGAACGCATAACTCAGAGCGAAGAGGCGGCTCGCCAGTTGCGGAACGAGATTCATTCACTCGAGGGAACTATCCGACAACAATCGGATGCCATCAGGGCGATTGAGCCAGCAATCCGGACGCTGTTCAATCCGCGAAACTGGTTCGATCGTGATCAAGTCGCATTGCGGAGGCAACGCTCCGGCTTGCAGGCGAGCGGACGGCGCGCAACAGGCGTGAAGCAGTCAAAGTCGCAAGCTTTGGAAAAGACCCAATCACAGATTGGTGAGGCAGTAGCGGAGCTGCAGCGATATCGCGATTTCGATGTCGCCAAACACCAAGCCGATCTACGGCGACTTGAGTCATCGATAGCAAGTAAACGCGACGAACTGACGGTTCTTTCCGAACAAAAATGTCGAGTCGACGAAGTGCTCGCGCCGCTCGTGCAGGAACTGCGCAATCTCCAAGCTCGTATAGGTCAAAGCCAGTTGGATCTAAGTGCGGCAGAGACTCTTGATCGACGGCTGTCGTCTGCCGGCAACTCCTATGAGAGAGCGATGATCCACGAGCAGTGTGAGACACGCTTTGGTGTGGGGAGTCCCCGCAAGGTAATTGGCGACAGTCAACGACAGATACGGCAGTGGGAGCGTGATTGCGAAAAAGCACAGCGAAGAATTGCGGAGGTCGCCCAGAAGGCCTCCCGAAAGATAGAAGCCGTGGTGATCGACGGCAACAATATGTGCTACGAGGCAAGCAGGTTCATTGGTTTGGCCGCCATTGAGGCGGTGCTGTCGCCGCTTGCGAAGATCTGCGCCGTGACCGTGGTTTTCGACGCCTCGATTCGTCGCTTACTCAATGTTGATGATTCCGGTCTCCAGGGCCGACTTGGGGATTGCGCGAAGGTGCATGTTGTCGCATCGCGGCGAATGGCTGATGAGACGATTCTCGATTTGGCTGGGATGAACGAGCGGTCCTACGTGATCAGCAATGATCGTTTCGGCGACTTTAATGAAAAACTGGTCGTAAGGCACGGTCGGGTGATTCGGCATGAAATAGTTGGCGGCAACATCTTTATTCACGATTTGCAGTTGAGAGTGGCGCTTGGCTAGACGTTGATGACGACAATCGCTGGGCGAATATGCCCTGCAGATTTTGCGGGGTGACGAGCGGAGTGAAGTGATTGAGTGGCGCTTTGGGAGAGGCTAATGGCGGCCCTACGAGAAGCAGCGACGCATGGCGCGCATGTCGCTGAAGAGCTTTTGCCAGTGAGGCATGCACGCTCCGTGCGTTGCCGGCATAGCGCAGCTTAAAGTTTCTGGCACGACTGAGCGATGGCACTGATAAGCGTCATTATCCCCACGCGAAACCGCAATGCCTTGCTGCAGCGGGCGATTGCATCGGTCAAGAGCCAGACAGTACGAGATGTGGATGTGTGGGTCGTTAATGATGGTGGCCTCCCACCAACATTGTGTGACTCAATCCGGCTCGTCACGAAGACTCGGGGTGGTCCCGGCTCAGCTCGGAATGCGGGTATCGCCGCGTCAGACAGCCTATTCATCGCATATCTGGATGACGACGACGAGTGGCGGCCGAATCATCTGGAGAGCATGCTGAGCGTTCTTGATGATTCAGGATCCATGGCATATGCGGCCGCGGATGTCGTGGATGCTGGTCGTCATATTCGGGTCTGGGGCGACTGTGCTTTCGACAAGTTCATTGCGGATGGCTTTTTCACAATCTTTCCGCCTTCGGCTTGCCTGCACCGCCGCGATCTGCTGGATCGCTGTGGATTGTTCGACGAGAGCCCGTTGCTGATCGGCCCTGAAGATTGCGAGTTCATCATCCGTGCCAGCGACTGCTGTGTTCCGATCCCAACCCGACAAAGGTCGGTTGTGATGCACCGCGAGTGCAGCATGACGCGAGAACCCAGGGCGGAGTGGGTAGACACTCTCTCTTACGTCATCGCCAAGAACGGATACGCGGACAGGCGGCGGAATTGGCTGATGTTCTACCGGGCGTACATTGCTGCCGTTCGTGAAGCCCGACTGGAAGAGGCCTCTACATGGGCCTTCCACGTTGATCGCGTGCTTCCGATAGGTTCTACGAGGTGTGGCGATCACATTACCGGCGACATCCAGATGAAGCCACAGGGGATCAATACATTCTGCCGTGAGAGGCTGGCAGAAGCGTGAAAATACCCGCGAGCCTTCCGAGCATCCCCATCCGAAATGACATCCGTGCGCGCTGTGCGGCTGTATTCGAACAAGGAAAGTCGATCGTAGATCTTGGCTACGAGTCGGTTGGTGAAAACACGTGTCTTGCTTTGGACGCGGAGACGAGCGTCGTGCTCGGCAAGCAGATTGGCGAAGGTCTCCAGGGATGCGTCTTCGAGTTAGGCGGGTGCCCTGATGTGTGCATCAAAGTGTGCAAGAACGAGCCCGCTGCCAAGCAGTTCCGACGTGAGCTTCTCGGCTATGCACACTACATCAACCTCGACGTGCCTTGCCCGACGATTCTGGGCGCGGATGGACAGGGGACATGGATATTAAAGGTGAAGTGGCCAGCCGATGCGTCCACGGGTGCAGCACTCTTGCAGCGTCACGGCCGAGTGCTGCCGCCAGATATCGTGAGGATGTTGGGTAACTACGTTCGACGCTTCGAGAATTCCGGCTGGTGCGTGGATGGTACGCCGTCAAATGTTGTGTTTCTGTCGAATGAGTGCGGCAACTATGAGACAACGTTGTGGCCCTCGCGTTCAGCAGACTCATGGACGTTCGCGAGGTGCTTCCTGCCGATGTGGCTGCCGCGAGTGGTGCCGCAAGTGTCAGAGCATGGGTGGCCGCCATACACCTTGCCGCCGGGATTGCTCGGCGAGCTTCGCAAGGAGTGGCTGAGTGCACCGCAATACGCGCCCTGGCGGGAAGTCTTTGGTGGGTTTCCAGATCTCAGTCCTGAATGGTGGACAGAATGACGCTACAAGCGTCCCTGAAACGCTTCATTCGCGAGACTGGTTCGTAGTGCCTTTGCGCAGTAGTAGGGGCGCAGGTCATTGCGGCGATAGATGTCCGCCAGCTCCCGGTAAAAAGAGACAACGGTGTTGAAGTCTGGTGGCTGAAGTGTCGACGAGCCGCCAACGTCCAGATGCAGGACATTGGCCCCTGGAGTGATGCCCATGCCGGCGAGTGCCTCACAGCCAGCGAGAAGATCCCTCGCGGGCTCCAGGCCCAGAACGAAGTTCGACCACGATAGCCCCCAGCCGAACACTCGCACTGACTGTTTCAACGCTTCTAGGTAGTGCTCCCGGCCGATGTTGTGCTTGCCCGGGCAATGGCGTCGAAAAGCGTCGGGTGCATAAGCCTCGAGGTTCAGCACGATCACGTCGACCCCCATTGCTTTCATCTCAACGAGTGCGTCCAGGTGTCGCGGAGGCGCAGTGACGGCGACGATGCCCTCAGTGAAGCGATGAGAGCCGGGAAGACTCCGGAGTGCACTGGCTATGCGACCGTAGATAGTGGCTTGGTCATCAAGTTGGTCGTCTGCCAGATTGCCGGAAATAAGAATCATGTGAACGTGCTCGTCGTAGCACTGATCTGCCAAGGCTTTTTCGACTGCATGGGTCAATTCCCGCAGATAAGGCTCTTGGTGTGTTGTCCATGCTTCGAGCGCGGACGCGTCGCGAATAGCAAGGCTGCTGAACTCCGTTTGCGATAGCGTGCGCGACACCTTGTTGATGCCGCAGAAGCTGCACGTGCCACGAACAGCGCAGTCATGCCAAGGCCAGACGTTCAACTCATCGAGGCCGCAGGCGCTTATCAAGCGGGTCATGGGTGCGCCGGAAACCCGTTGGTCATCGTAATAGCTAGGACGAGGCACGAATCGCGAGGACACTCCTTCGGTGAGTTGCGGTTGGTCGGGCGTGACGACCACGAGTTTCTCGTCGTAGGTGACGCGGGCGGGCGCGCGCCCGGGAACAGGTGCCACTGCGGAGACGCACACCGTGTATCCATCGCCATCAGTCAGAAGTATCTCCTGTGGTCTGCTTGCCAAGTTGCCAAGACGAGGGGCGTTGTACACAAGGTTTTGGCCTTTTGCTCTGACATGCGTCGCATGCACAAGCGCTGAGTCCGAGAATTCAACACCGTTTGTCAGGATATACGCCTTGGTTGTCGCGCTCCCCATTGGTCACCTTCTCTTTAGGAATGTGCTTGGCACCGGCAGCCACCAGGCAAGCGTTACCAATACATGAAGCAGGGGGAATGTTAGCCAGTACATAAGTCCGACCGCGGGATTCTGTCCAGCGAGGGCTGAGGTAGTAATGGCAAACACGCCAGCCGCCGCGAGGCCCAACACGGGATGCGTTACACACAGCACCAACAGGCTCGTTAGCACCACGATCGGGATCAGGTGGTACGCAACGAAGTGTGCGACGAGCCTGATCGTCGCTGGCGGAGACCGCCTCATATGCCACGCAAGGGCCATGAAACCCTTCATCCATCGGAGTCGTTGGGCAACGAGTCCGATCCATTCTTGGCGCGGCTGTTCCGATCCCACAGTGAGTGATTCACCACAAATGACGGCGCCTGGGTATGAACGTGTGAATAGGCCCAGGTACAGGTCGTCCAGATAACTGTCTACGGATGGGTCTAGTTCCGAAAGTAGAGAAGCAGACACGACCATAAACTGACCGGGAATTGATGCGCCGACACCAATCGCCCAAAGCAGCGGCCTGATCACACGATGAGACCAGTCCTTGTCGAACGAAGTCAGACATCGCAGGAACGATCCTCCGTCACTGCGAATCCGGCCGTACGCGAGTACGGCGTATCCCTGGTTCGCGGTGTCGATGGCCTTGCGGACCACCGCCGATGCTGCGTCACGGTCCAGAGTCATGTCCGGATCGCAGATGCAGACCAAACCAGTCGGGGCTGAGTGCCTGACCCATGTGCGGATCTTCGCAAGCTTCGTGCCGGGCGAAACTATCATGGCCGCAACACCCGGCGTTGGCAATTGAGCGTGCTCCGAAAGAAGCACTATTGATGCAGCAAGCTGCAATTCGTCGCGCAGTGCGGAAAGCTGTGGATGATGGCTGTCGGTACACGAAACGATCCACACACATGGCGTTGTGGTCACGTGTAAGAGCGGGGTTCGTCGGTCGTGAGTGGCCGTGCTCATGTCTTGCTATTCAGCCGCGAGCAACGTCGGTAACTGCCGTGTGTGAAGTGGAAAGAAACCGTAGTACACCCTCGATATAGGTCGCGGTCTGAGGAATCTTGCCCGCCCCGTATTCAAATGTTGCGTCCAGAGTGCTTGCCAAGATGCCGCCCTTGGTGCCGCCCGGATGCGGGCAATAGGCGAGAATCGCCTTTCCATCGGATGTGGTAACGAGGGGGATTGCCGACTCAGGGCAATCAAAGACGCCGTGGTAATGCCACGCGAACGCTTGGTCGGAAAGCCAAGGAAAAAGGCCAAAGGCCTCCGGCTTCACCTGAATGTCGAGAGGGCGGCCCTCTCTCCACCAAGAACTGTCTACAGGTCTCTGCTGCCACGGATACCCTGGAAGCCAATCATTTCTTAGATCCTCGATAATGAGCGTCGCACCGGCCGCGACCGTCACCTCCAACCGCGGCCATAGATCCCGAAGCGCGCGAGTATTGCTTTCCCATGGAATCCACACGGAGCGTGCACAAGCCAGAATGCTGTTGTCGACACACGACCAGTGGATGGGCACAAACTGGTCCCGAAACCGGTCGGATTCGACAAACGACCGCTGTGCCCAGTTGCCTGAGTGGACGTAAAGATGGGGCTTTGGCCGCGGAGTATCTGATTCGACCGAATGCCCGCAGTAGTTCAGCAGGTTGCGGAACAGCACGTTAGGTGCGAGGGTCGGGTCCGGCGAGAACAAAGGAAGTCGGCCTGCCGCGGTGGCGAAGATCCCTCCAGTGCCCGCCTGCGGAGGCATCAGGCACGCAATCACTCGGTTGCTTTCATCAGCGAGAAGCGTTGTGCTTGCTGACGAATGGATCTCTCCCTCGCACCACCATCCGCGCACTCCGTCCTTGACGGCAAGCCCCTCGAGCGACACACGATCCAATAGAAACGCATATGTGCTATCCGGGACGTGGAAACGCTGGGCTTTGCGGTCGGTCGGCGTGTGCGTCCAAGAGATGCCCTCGAGGATTCCCGCAGGCACACCATCGAAGCAGAAAATCCATCCCCCCTTTGCGCGAAAGGTCAGAAGGCAGTCACGTTTCGCGGCGAGTAGAGTGGCATCGCTTCCAGTCGGAATGATGAGCAGGTTGCAGTCGCTGATCGCAGCGAACGACAAGGCCTCAGCGGACACCCACACGGCCTCATAGCCATGTCGGGTGGCATCGTAAAGCTTCTTAAGATCTATCCCGCTATCGACAATAGCGACCTTGAGAGGAGTCATGCTGAAACCGAGAAAGGGAAGAGGCTACGCGAGGGCCACCGCTCGAATGTGGCGGCTGTTTTCAATACGAGCTGGTGTGTGAAACGGCCGGAGAAGTCCTGGGTAAGCCAGGTCGGAATATTCTCGGCGTATCTCTTCGCCGCAGAGATCGCGGCGAGCACTTTTGAATCCCAGGAGATAGTGCGGCACGTCTATCGATGAGGAAGCGACCAGCAGATAGCCACACTTGTCCCCCAGCACGTTTAGGTCCTGAGTAAGTCGGATATATGCGTCAAACCACGGGTAGCCCCCGTAAATGAGGCCGACCAGCGTGTCGGTAAAAGTGCGTGTACCCGCGCGGATGAAAAAGCCGAGAGCGCACAGCTCCTTCTCAAGCACGTCAGAGAGCGACAGGAAGGGCGGCGGAATCAACACAAGACCCTCTTTGGCGCGCGGTAGAACCAGCAGGTCTTCGGCCGCTTGGTGCGATCCGAGCATGTCGAAGGCGATGGGCGGCAGAAACCACCACAGTGGATGGCTGTCGTCAGCATGAACGTGTGCGAGATCTTGACGGGTACGAAGTCGACGCAGGTCCTCGGTGTAGCCAGCAGGCAAAAACCGCTCACCGGCGTGGCGTTTTGCCAGCTCCAGCCGGGCGAGTACCTCGTTGCTGCACGCCAGGTTCGCATCAGTCATCTGTGTCTCCTGGAAAGCGCGCGAGCACTATGTTGCATTCGCCTAGCGAGTCTTGCTGTCCGCAGTAAATCCGACTTTACAATCCCACAAGGGTGCCATAGGCGATGACTTCAGCAGCCCCTTCGGCGACTTCGGTCGAGCAAAGGCGTACGCCGACGACCGCGGCAGCACCTCGTTCTCTGGCCCGCTCGGCCAGCCTCGTTAGCGCCAGGTGGACCGCATTCTCAATAAGGTCGCTGTAGGCATTGAGTTCCCCGCCGACGGTCCAGTTTTTCACGTTGGCTGTGATGTCCTGAATCAATGATTTGCTCACGACGGCCACGGCGTGGACGGGCCCGAGAACCTCTTGTTCCGGCCGGAACACTTCTGTTGTCAGAATGGGAACCGCGTACATGGTTAGCGTTCGCTGTCTGCCTTGTTGTCTTTGCCTTCGATGAGCCGCTCCGGCGGTGGTAGTGAACCAGCGGGGGATGGCGGCTCATGATCGACGACTGTTGTTCTCGGCCGCCTGTGGTGCGTGTTGCCGCGATAAGAGCCGCGCTGTCGCACTCCGGATCCAAGAATCCAACGAACCAGCCGCCAGAAAAATGCGACGATAGTGGTGACTGCCCCACCAAGCAGCAGCCAACCGAGCCACGGCGCGCGGGAAATTAGTGGATACAGCCAGGAATGCAACGTTAGACCGACAACCGGAAAGGAATAGAACCAGGACGTGAGTGTGAGGTTTTCACCGTCGAGGCAGATCGAGGTTGGGCAGCCGTCGGCGTGAAGCGAGAGGGCCTTTGCTGCACGCTGTCGCTGGGTGGTCCCTGGCGCATCACCTGTGTAAGCCAGCCAAATGCGAACGCCGTCGTTGCCGTGGTCACGGTAAGCCGCAAATAAGTCCTCCGAGTCGGCGAGAGATCCAGTGAAAACCACTGGTGTGATGCCGGCTTTGTCGGCTACTGTCCACATCGAAAGGACGGTGTTAGCCCTATCATCCGCCCCGAAACGGCGCAGTCGCGTCAAGGGAATGCGGTTCACGACCGGCAGGGTCAGCTCTTCATCGCCTTTTTGTATCCGCTCCAGAAATGACGCTGCATCGTCGTGCATCATCACGTCAGCAATCAGCGATGCATCAGTCCCCGCGCCAACGAGTCGCGTGAACAATTCGCCGTGCTTCGCTATGTTGCCCACCAATGCGGGATTCGAGAACTTCTTGATGTCGAACCGATGGGTAAGAGCGAGAAGTAGTCCCTGCCGTTCCGTTTCGGTAGGCGACGTGCCGAGGAGATGTCGAAACTCTACGGCAACGAATTGCCAGTCATGGTCTTTCGCAATCATGTCGGCAAGGTGTCGGGCGCCAAGCAATGCGTTGGCTTCAAGAAGGGCTCCGCGGTGCTTTTCGTACAGCGGAATGATCTGCGGGCCGAGAAGGTCAGCCAGAGCACGAAGTGAGCGTTTATCGGGAGCGGTCAGAACCATTTCCTCGAGGGTGTCGAAGTCGTCGACGGTGGCGCACAAAGGCCCAAACGCATCCGACAGCGCTTTGCATCGGTCGACGAGATGTCCGATATCGACCGGGTCGGGCTTGCCGTCTTTTGTTCGGCCTTCGACCGATTCAGCGAGCTTCTTGAAGGCAGGGCTGTCTACAAGGGATGCGATCTCCATGAACTGATTCGTTACGGACTGCATCTGGTCCGTATACGCAGTCAGTTGCTCCTTGATCGACCGCTCTGCTTCCTCCCGAGCGCTTGGAGTACCGTCTGCACTGCTCTGCCAGATCGCCTCGGGCTTTGTCTCGTCGCTAAGCTCCGACAGCACTTCCTTGCGTATGGCTTCTTCGAAACGCGCACGCGCTGTGGCGGCGTCGGCCACGTCGAGTGCCAGCAGGGCCCAACCTATGAACGGAATCAGTTTTCCGGCCACCTTGCCGGCTACTTTGGTGGTGACCTTCGTCGCCACCTTCGCGGAGGCGCGTTTGACCACCTTCCCCACCATGGAACGCACGATACGAGCGATGATCGGAGCAAGTACCAAGGCAAGCCCCACTTTGGCCATCGGGCGTCGCCCCAGCGGGCTGCTCCCTGGTGCGTCAGGCCTCGGGGTGTTGAGTGCTGGCAATGGGAGGGCCGTAAAGCATTGCGGCCAGTTCGGAAACTGGGCACGAAGGGAATCATCAAACTCCGCAGCGAGGGCCTGCTGTGCTTTCCCAAAAGCCTTGTTCAGAGCCTCATCCATCGGCTGCTTGTAATCATCGGCCAATCCATCCGCAGTTGGCTTGACGGCATCGAAGAGTTGGTTGATGTAGACGCGTGCCATGTCGTTCAGAAGGTCATCGTCCACGAGCGACTTGTATTCGGCCCAAAAGGCATCGAGCGACGAATATCGTTCGTCCAGATCAACGTCTCCAGCGATGCGTGTGGCGTTCTCAATAAAACGGTCATGGACTTGGGTCGCTGCCTCTGATTTCCAAAAGTCGTCGAGCGAGCGCATGATGGCGGCTGTCTGTTCGCTGACCTTCTGCGGCATTACGGCCAACGTCTGCCGTAC
>Ga0007791_10000153_pt1 | contig 18869 bp, 25 predicted proteins | sample CryBogmetaGMA05M_FD_60368 | JGI IMG/M metagenome (GOLD analysis project Ga0007791, IMG submission 60368) | Freshwater microbial communities from Crystal Bog, Wisconsin, USA - MA0.5M | ecosystem: Environmental > Aquatic > Freshwater > Lake | place: Crystal Bog, Wisconsin, USA | collected 2009-07-06 | reverse complement strand
TGAATGCAGACCAAGACGCCGCCCTGCAGCTCGTAGCTGCCACCCTCCGTGGGGAGAGACGGGGGCGAGGCTGAGCGGGCGGCCATAGCAGGTCTGCTGATAGGTCAGGCTACCGAGCCCGACCGGGCCGCTATTGCGTGAGGTCGACAGTCCGGGTGCGGAACTTCACCCGGTACGGGATGCGCAGCACACCGATCTCACCGGATTCCGCGTCCCATTGCGCGGCGCCTTCCACGATGTCCTGGGCCAGGCCGCCCAGGGTGCGATCCGCCATCAGCAGGGCATGGGCGCTCACCCGGATTGGATCGGCCAGCACACTCAGCGGCCGGCCGCTGATCAGGATGTCGAGGCTGAACGACAGCGCCCGGTCAGAGAATGGGATGGCGTTGATCTGTGGATCTTCGCTCCTCGGCTGAATCACGATCGCCGGCATTTCATCGCGGGCCAGGGCCTCCCATCGGTCGCGGAAGATCCGGCCATTGATGCCATCAGTGGCGCCCAGCAGCTGCTCCACAGCCGCCATGATCTGCTCTGATTTGCTGCTCATGGTTTGTGTTCCTGAAGGGCGACGCCAAGCGCCACATTCGCGGCGCCGGCCAGGGCCGCCATGGCATCAGCCCGGGGGGCCTGGCAGCCGCCGCCGCCGTTGTGGCTGAGGCAGCTGGCCCAGTCGGTCACGCCCACTGCAGCGCTGCCCAGCAGGCAGGTGCCAGCGAATGCCAGGCATGGCCCCAGGAATCGATTCATCGCGGGTTGTTCAGCTCTTCAGTCGTGACGGCTGGGATCTGCAGCCGGATGTGCATGGCTGAACCCAGCACCGGGATCAGGATTGCGATCAGCGCACCAATGATAATCACCTGCGCCATGCGGGTTTCAAGAATCCGCTGTCGAGCAAACAACGCATCAAGGTCCTTTGTCAGTCGGACGACATCTTCCTTTCGCTCGGCCACCATGCCTAGCAGTGAATCGATCTTCCCGCCCAGTTCAGCGAGACGAACGTAGATATCCCTATGGGACACATCATCTGGCGGCATGGCGCTGCATCTGCTGGCTCAGTCTGACGATCCAGCAGCAGCCGCTACCGGCTGCAGCGCTGCGACGAATGGCGCCGGCAGGTTGCAGGCCGTGGCTTTCCAGACGATCCCCGCCAGGTCGGCCTGGGGCAGGCCGGAGGCGGCGAGGAACAGGGCCCAGCTCAGCGCAAAAGGCTGGTAGTTCTGGCGCAGTCGGGCCTCGTCCATTGCCGCCGGCAGGCCGGTCGTGGCGGGCTCGCCCTGGGGGTCGGCGCTGGCGCGGGCTGAGGTCATGGCGGCTGCCATCGGGGCGAACTGATAAAGCCACCCAGCAAAGCCCAGCCAGTCCGCTTTGGGCTCCGGCGGGGCGGGGGGCTCCGGCGGGGCGGGGGTGTGTAGTTCCCAACCATTGGCCTTAGGGTTGCCAATTCTCCTCCATGCGATGAGAAGAGAGTCGCTAAGGGTTCTGATTTCCCCGGTTTTAGTGTTAATATAAACAGAGAATGTATCAGGAAGAATTTCTTCTTTGGCCGGGGGGAGAAAGGGTTCCAAAATGTTTTCGATTTGGGGTGAATTTTCCATTAGGATATTATGCGGGGGTGAGTTATTGGAGTGGCTCCGTTCACGTTGGTGATAGTCTTGGCTCCGCGTAAATCTTGGATGTTTGAAACTAAGGGGAGGTAGAATGTCAGGGATTGTGGACGGATTTGATCGGGGGTAAAGCCTTTGGATAGTGATGTAATTTCGTCGTCATTTAAACCTGCTTTCCAGATTGCTACTTCTGAATAATTTGCATTTGAGTATTGAATGTAATATCCATAACCCGGCCCAGCAACTGCTTGTCCAGCGGGATACCCTGTAACACTTCTGCCTATGTATAAGTCTTGGGTTCCCCCGTTAGGTGGGGCCCGGTTATAACTTGTGGAATCTGTGAAACTGGTTCCAACTTGACTACCGTCAATAAATAGTCGCAGCGATGTTCCAAGTCTTGTAGCTAATATATTATATGTTATTCCGGTTGTAAAAGAAAAATTTACTTGATTTCGTAATTCAGCTGTGCCGTCAAACCTAAAAAGCATTAATGAGGAAGAAGCAACGCTTAACCACCAGCAGCAAGTAATTGAATTTAATCCTACACCCCCATTTGAACCTGATCCGAATATAATTCCGTGAAAGGGTGAATAACCACTAAAGCTATTTATTTTTATCGTATAAGACACCGTAAAATCATCAGTACCAAACTCAAAATCGGAACTTACTGGGGTGCTCAGATATTGATTAGTGCCATTTAGGGAGCAAGCCATCATGCCACCTGCCTAATTTCAACAGCCACTAACTGGGCATCCCCAATCATGGTGTCGTTAACGGCGTCGGCAGAGATCCTTGAAATCTTCAGCCGGTAGCGGTCGCCGGCTGCCAGGGAGTCGATGGCGGTGCAGGTGATCTCCGCCACCACCTCGACCCCGCTGGTGCCGCTGGCAGCACTGGTCACCTCCGTGGTCGTATCGAACGAGTCGGCATCCATGTCGGTGCCGCCTCTCTCAAACGCTGCGCTCCATCGAACATTGCCGCTGGTGGCCGTGTCCGCCATCCACCAGAGCCGCACCAGCAGGCCCGAGGTCAGCGTTGCGCCTTCGGGGATGACGCCCACGAAGACCACTGCTTCCGGGGTGGCTGCAGAGGCGTCGAACTCCAGGACCGCCACACCATTGCGGGTGTCGATTGTCGCGAAATTGGCGGCCGGCGGCTGGTTGTCGCGGGGCGTGAACCGCTGCAGGGTCTTGGTGCCGCTGCCGGTGGCCGTTGCGGTCAGCGTCCCAGCGGTCAGCGTCAGGCCCGACCCCACGGTGATCTCCTCCAGTGCCCCGGTACTGGCGGTGGTGCGCCCCAGCAGTCGGGCCGTCGCCATGGTCAGACCACTGGAGCCAATGGCGCCACTGGCGGCTGCGCCCAGGTTGCTCCGTGCCGTGCTGGCGCTGGTCAGGCTGGCCAGGTTGTCGGTGGCATTCAGCAGCAGACGCTCAGCTGCTGAGCTGTCGCGGTAGCGGAGCGTGTCGGCGACGGCGTAGACACCCCGCGCCGTTGGGCTGGCTGGGGCGCCAGATGGCACCGTGAGTCCCACGGACGCGCTCAGCACCGAGAACGCACCAGCGGCTGGGGTGGTGCCCCCCAGTGCCGGCGGTGTCGCTGCGTTGGCGGTGGCCAGGGTGCCGAGGCCCAGGCTGGTGCGCTGAGCGGCCGCATCGGCGGCGGTAACTAAGGCGCGGCCAGCAGCGGTAGACACACCCTGCCACCAGGCGGCGATAGCTTGGAAGACTCGCTGAGCAGTAAAGGCGCGGCGGGCTGTGGACGTACCATTCTCGGCTTCGGCTTGGCTGATGGTGGCGGCGGACCACTCCCGCGCATCGGTAAGTGCTGCATCGCCTGGCTGCACCGCCGTGTCAGCCTTCGCGCCCTGCGCTGCGCTCGCTGCGCCCACATCCGCGTAGCCCAGCACCACGGCGCCGATCTGACTGTTGACGCTCGTCACCGCGTCAGTCGGAACCGGCAGCTCTGCCCAGTTCGCCAGCTGACTGGCGTCGTCGCCGATCAGCACCCATGTGCGAGCGCGATCGGTCCTGATCGCCCAGTCGCCACGCTGACCCGACAGGGCCAGCATCGCGGCCTGACTGCTGACGGTCCCCAGGAACTCAGAGATCGCAATCGCCGGGATCTGACTGGTGGGCACCACCCCATTCACCAGATCAGCCTTCAGGCCCAGATCCGGCCTGCCGCTCAGGTCGCCATAGGCGCCCGAGGTGGCCACCCCGGCCAGGCCCGTGATTGTCGCTGCAGCCTGGGTTCCGGTGTGGGTGGCGCGATCCCTGAGCTGGGCGTCGGTGGCGTTGGCGGTGGCCCCAGAGGCGATGCCGTTCAACTTGGTCTTATCGGCTGCCGACTCCAAGCCGGCCTCTGATGTGGTCGCGACCGGCAGCTCCACATCTGCGCCGGTGCTGCTGCTCAGCGTCCGCGTTGCAGCGGTGAACGCCAGATCCGTCACAGGCGCCAGGGCGGCAATCGCGGAAGCGGCAGCGTCCACCGTCGTGCCCGCCTGATCCATCGGCACCCGCTCGGCGCCGGTCAGTGCCACCGCGTTGGGCAGGTTGGTGATCGTCGTGTCAGCCATGGGTCAGGCTAGGAAGCCAGGGTCACCAGATAACGGCCGTCCTGGGTCACCAGGCGCAGGCCGCTCAGGGTGGTGATGTTGTTGCTGACGGCTTCGATCTTCATCAGCGGCACCTTGCAGAACGCGCCGTCATCGAATCTCATCGGCTGATGCTCGACCTTGAAATTCTCGCCGTTGACTGCGATGGTGTCGCCATAGCTCAGGCCGCCAAAGGCCAAGGTCTGCACAGTCAGCAGATAATCAATGAAAACCGCCTCACCGCCGAGGGCGATCTCGCTGTTCTGATCGAGAATCCCCACGCCAGAAACGGCCCCGGCGGTCACAGGAACGCCGAAGCCGTCAAGGTCCAGGAAGACGCTGAGATCCTCGGTGAAGGCCATCAGTCCGCAGGCTTCCTGGGTTTTGCCTCCCGTGCCGGAAGGGGTTCAATAATGCCCAGCTCCACCAGGGGGGCCGCTTCTGCTGTGGGGAGAGAAATGGTGCTGCCATCCTCGTGGATAGCAGCACCGTCATCAATCGGTCCCAGCAGGATCCGGTACGCGCTCATCAGGCCACAGCGGCCTTGATCAGGTAGCCAGCGGCCTGGCCAGCAATCACAGGAGCTTCGGCCCGGGTAACAGGGAAAAACTGCGACTTGTGGTTGCGGTCCATGTAGGGCTGTTCGGCCAGCGGATAACCCGACAGGTTGTAGGTATATCCAAAAGTCGGGGCGCCGTAGGAGGCCACTCCAGCCGATTCCGTGTAGGCCAAGACCACGTCCTTGCCCCAGCAATCACTCAGCACGGTGCCGGCGTCGTTGGATGTCACCGCTTCGCCGATATACCAGTTGGGGATCCCGGTGAGTTCGGACAGAATGCCAAGGGTGGCAACTTCCCGGCCGGTGTACTTGGTGTAATCGCGCAGGGTGGGGTGGTACTTCAGCGAAGCCCATACGGCAGGGCCCATGACGCCTACGTTGGGGCGGCGACCAATGCCGGTGCGGATGGCTTCCTTGCCGGTCTCGATGGCGGCCAGCGGGTTGCTAACGCCAGAGGTCTGGTCAGACCATTGAGCGGTGCCGGTCAGGGTGGTCCGATTGCTGCTCAGGTGGTTAGCCAGGGTGGTCGCCAGGGTGGCCTGGGCGATCTCAAGGCGCAGTTGCAGGATCCGGCTGGCGCCGTTGATGGCCACGGCGGCATGGTCAAGGCTGAAACTGGAGTTCATGCCCTCCTGTTCAATCTCGATGGGCACCTTGCCTTCAATGGAATAATCCACCAGGGCATAGGTTGAGCCGCTGTAGCCAAACTGCACCCGAGGAGTGGAGGATCCGGGGGCGCGGTTGAGGCCTGCGTACTGCATGAAGGCCTCCCGACCGAAAGTCAGGATCTGGCCGCCACGCAGGGGCACATCGACAGCAGGGAACAGGTAGTTGCCCACCAGGTCGTTCTGCTGAATGCCTTGGGCAATGGAGCTGAGGACGGGGTTAACAACCCGTGCCTGAGAGGGAGTGAGTTGGGGCATCGGGGGTTACCTCAGTTGGGGATGACGAAGACTTCAAGCGTCGAGCCAGCGCCGGCTGCGCTGGTAAGGGCCCGGCCCACAATTGCGCCGGAGGATCGCGTGATGTATCGGCCGGACGAGTCGAACTCAAGCAGTGCGCCAGCGGTGACGGCTGCACCGGCTTCGCCAATCGCCACACCAAGCAGCACCACGGCGACGGAGTCACCGCTGGCGCCGCCAGTGGTGCAGGGGTAGCCGTTGCCAGCGGCAGAGACGGCGGCGCCAGTGAGCAGAACGCCCCGGTACTGAGTCGCGGTCGCAGAGAGAGTGATCGTCTCCTGCAGCAGGGTCACTTCACCTACAGCCATGATCAGTTACCTCCGTTGGGGGATTGAACCGCCTTGACGGCGGAGAGATAGTCGACGCCAGGATTTGCGGCCTGGTAGGCCTTGGCGGCAACGTCCAGCGCGGCAGCGTCGGTCTTGGCGTCGATCACGCCGTTGGCTCCGAGTCGGGAGTCTGACCCGGCGTCTTCAAGAGCAGGAGCGGCAGCCTGGGGCACGGCATCAATGGCGTCATCCAGGCGGGCCTGGGCGATGCCCTGCTGGCGCACGCGATCAGCAGCAATCACCTGCATGGCCGCCTCGGGGCCAGTGGTCCGGCCGTCAGCGGCCAGCTTTTCAATCAGGCCTTCATGGCCAGGCAGCGACTGAGCTTGAACCGCGGCGATGCGGTCACGCTCACCGGCTGCGCCTTCGGACCGCAGCACCGCCGCAGCCTCCGGATTTTCAGCCGCCCATTCGGCAGCCAGCTGGTTGTGATCCATAGAAAGTCTCGGTGGAGAGGGGAGTGATGCGGAAACCCGGGAGGTGGTCGCCGCGCGATCGTTGATCTCAGTGATTACATCGTTCAGGGTAGCGATGCCATCCACAAGGCCCGCATCGATGGCCTGCTGACCGATGAACACCCGGCCGTCTGCCATGTCAGCGATCACCTTGTCAGCCGAAACACCACGCTGGGCGGCAACGTCACCGACAAACAGGGAGTAGAGGTAATCCACCTGATCCTGCATTGACTGCCGCCCGGATTCCGTGAGCGGCCCGTACTGGCTGGTAATCCGCTTGTAGCGGCCGGCGACTATCTCGGTTGTCTTGATGCCCAGGGCCTGCTCACGCTGCGACACATCCACATGGGACGCCACCACGCCAATGCTGCCAACCTGGTCAACGCCAGAGCTCACGTAAACCCGATCAGCGGCAGAGCCGACCCAGTAGGCGGCGCTGGCCATGGTCCCATCGCTGTAGGTGGCGATCGGCTTCACGCCGCGGGCAGCCATCACCGCCGAAGCGGCCGCCATCGTGCCGCCCACGGCGCCGCCGGGGGAGTCCACCAGCAGCACAATTGATTGCACCGCCGGATCATTCAAAGCGGTTTTCACATCACGGGCAAACAGCTCGGTGCTGGTGCCGCCACTTACCTGGCTCATCAGGTTCATGCGGGGCGCCATCACGCCGCGCAGCGGGATCAGGGCGGCGCCATCCTGAACCTGGTAGCCCTGCGGCTGGTTCTGCAGCTGCCGGCCAATGCGCGCCTCAACGGCGTCGAGGTCGATCGATTCGCCACGCAGATGGGCGGCATAGATGGCCTGAATCTCTATCAGGCGGTCGGGAGCGATCGCCCAGGGCTGATAGAGAACGTCGAGGATGTTCATGGGGTCAATCTAGGGGCGGCTCCGTAGGGTCCACCTGCTCGCCGGGGTCGTTGTTTTCTTGCTCTGGGTTGGCCTGGTCGGTGGGGTCCGGCTTGCCAGCGGGTGGTGGCGCCGGCATCCCTGGCGATCCCGGCTGCATGGTGATGGGGGCCTCGAGGCCAGCTTCCACCCGCTCGTCGCGCACCCGAGCGCTTGTGCGGTGCTTGGCCTCCCAGTCGCCGCCGTCGTAGGCGAGAATCTCCTCGGGCAGGGTGGTCTGGCCCATGTCGATGCGAAGCTTTGCCGCGGCGGCTTCCTTGGTTGGGTCCAATGCGCCGGGGCCATCGCCACTCCAGAACGACCCCAGCCAAGCAGCCCTGATCATCGGATCCGCCAGAAAACCCGGGGCGGATAGATGGCCCATTGCGACGCCATCGGCAATGATCTCCTCATAGACCGGCTGACAGAAACGCGATGCCTTGCGGAATCGCCGCACCTTGTAAGTGCGCCAGGCGTCCATCAGCGCCGCGCGGCTGGCTGAGTAGCTGGCATTGAAGGCTTTCAGCAACACATCACGGGGTAGGCCCAGTCCCATCGCGATCTCGTTGTTCACCGCTAGGAAAAATTGTTCAAAGGCAGGGTTAGGGCGCCCCGGGGTTGGCGCCGTGATCGACTCGCCGGGCAGGGTGCTGATCACCCGGCCGGATTCAATGGTGCCATCCCATCGCTTGGCGTTGTCGATGTAGGCGCCCTGGGCGTCCGCGTCAAACAAATCACTGAACGCGTCGGGATCCATCGTGGCAAATACTGCGTTAGCCGCTGCGTTGACTGCTGCGTCAACCTCGGCATCGGAGTAGCGGTCAAGCTGCTTCACTTTGGCGATGATCGACGCCAGCCAGGGGACACCTCGAGTTTGATCCGGCCTCTCCATGTGCATCAGGTGAAGCACATTGCGGCGCCCTGTCTTGCCGTAGAAAGGCACTTCGCGCCAGTTGATCGGCTTTAATCCGATCACCCGGCCAGGGTGGCGGTCTGTAATCCAGATGCTGCTGGGGATCCCGTTTTTCCTGACGACGCCCTGCGTCATCTCGTCGGTGTCCATGGCCCGATCCTTGTTGCAGACGCGATCAGCTTCAACAATCTGAACCGCCAACTGGTATGGCCAGTTAGGCGCCTTGGACTTCACCAGCAACGCGAAGGCGTCGCCAGATTCCAGCTCGCTGCGCTCTGCCAGGTCTTGCATCTCATAGAAGCTTTGGCGTTGGCTGACATCCGCAAACTGCGAAGCGGCCCAGGTGTTGAAGTACCGCTCGAATTCTTTTTGCTTGGCGCTGGCCTCGTCATCGCTCAGGCCCAGCAGGTCGGCGTCAATGCGGCTTTGCACTGACAGGCCCGTGCCCACCACATAGGTGACCATTGTCCCAACGGCGCCTCGGGCAATCGGGGCATTGCGCGCCAAGTCGCGGGAGCGCCCGCGCATCTCGCGCAGGTCGTAGATCGTGTCTCCGTCAGCATCGCGCACGCCCGGCGACCAGTTGGCAAAGCGCTGGCTGTAGGCCCCGCCGACATAGCCGCCAGAGCGGGCCAGGGCGGCGCGAGCCTGGTCGCGCTCCAACGCCCACCGGGGAGAAATCCTAGTGATCAGGCGATCAAATAGGGGCGGCTTCTTTGCCATCAGAAATTAGGGGCAGGAACAACAAACCGGCCGCGCCGTTGTCTGGCGCTCAAGTCTTGAACCCGCTGGTTCCAGAGGGTAATGCCGGCTTGCACCGACGCCAGGTCGGCCCGCCTCAGGCGGCGATTGCCGATCACGTATTCCTGGCCGCCAAGGATTGCGGTCTCGGCGGCCAGGTAGGCGTCGAGCTGCGCCTGCGCTGTGGTTAGGGTGATGCCTGCCATAGGGTCAGGCTAGCCAGCCCGACCTACCGGCTCCAGCCCTTAAGGGACAGCGGGCCCCCGCTGTCTGCCTTGCTGCCGCCCACCTGCTGCTCCAGCTGATCCCACATCGTCGCCCGGTTATACCTGCGAGCGACCAGCTGCAGGGCGGCGTAGGCCATCCGGGTGCAGTCGCCGGCTTCGTCTCTGGAGCCGGGGGGCAGGTCCCACTTGTATTCTCTGCGCTCCTTGGTCTTGGGGATCCACTTCCACGGGAACAGCTCGCGCAGGAAGTCATCGGTTGAGGCGGTGCCGAAGTGCAGGTAACCGGGACCCGGCTGCTCCACCCTGAGCTGCTTCTTCAAATGGTTCACGCTGTTCGTGTATCCCACGGTGTAGACCTTGGCTCCCTTGGCGACCGTCTGGTTCTTTCGGTTCACCTCCACCGGCTTGCCTTTCTGGATGATCGGCAGATCCTTGAGGCCCGATCCCTTCATGGCCACCCATCGATCGGTGCGGGTTCGGCAGTAGTCGGCCACTGCCTTACTTGAAAGGCCGCCGTGGTCAATGCCGCCCAGGGCAATGCGCATTTTCCCGCCATCCTGCCGGGCCCACGTGGTCTGGCTCAGTTGGTCCAGCTGCTCCCACACCTCAGCTTGCTGAGGGTCGCCATCGATCTCGAAATGGGCAATGTGCCAGCCCTCCTCGCCGCGGCCCCAGCCCCAGACGGTCAGCACCAGGCGCTCGCCAACGGTGCCGCCGCCGCCCTGCACGTCCACGCCAGCAGTGAGCACCAGCACGCCGGTAGGGATTGACCATGTTTCGCCGTTCCAGGGGTAGCCATTGCCGAACCCCTCGTTCTTCCGGCGCTCCGCCAGCCCTTCCCCGGTGAGCTTGCTGGTGATGGAGTCTTCCCATGGTACCCCTAGGTCAGTGTTGTGGAAGGTCTGCATGGGGTCCGTGTTGCCCATCTTCATCTGCTCGATGGCCGTACGGTGACGGCTCACCAGCTCCGGCCACATGGCGGCCCGGTGGTAGCTCATGCCGGGCCCCACCTGCTGGGATCGCCAGACCGGCACGCCATTGCGCAGCACCTGCTTGCTGCGGTCCAGGCCCAGTGGGCACGCCCAGCCGGCATCCTCGTCCATCTCCCGCAGGTGGCTGTAATCGATCGGCGTTTCGCAGTTCTCGCAACTGATCCGGCCCTCGTCCGGCCCTTCCTTGATGAACCGCTCCCACTTCAGTTGCTGGTAATGCCGGCAGTGCGGGCATGGGTAGTAGCGGTACTGCTGATCGCCTTTCTTGAAGGACTGCTCCATGTAGTCGTTTGGATAGATCGGGGTGCCGCCGATCGTGAAGAACGGATCCCAGATGTTGCCGGCCCGCTGGAACAGGTTGCCGATCGTGTCGCCCTCTGGGCTGTCGTAGGTGGCTGGCTCCTCAAACAGGATCGGGCTTCGCTCCACCCGCCGGCCGGATCGCGGGGTGGCGGCGCTCACCAGGTGGATCAGGGCGCCATTCACCAGCTGCTTGAAGTTGTAGGCGTTCTTCGGCGCCCCCTTGACCTTCCTGTTACTGAGCATCCCCTTCAGCCGTGGGATGCCGTGGTTGTCATCAAACATCGAATCGATGTCTTCGTGGCTGTAGGTGTCAACCTCAGAATCCGTAGGCTGCACCAGCATGATTTTGGACGGGCGCCAGTCGGTGAAGAACGAAATCACAGCCTTCACGTACTCAGACCACCCGACTCGCGACGGCTTCTGACACACCATGCACTCCACCTCTGGATCGGTGGGCGCCAGGAACCAATCCCGCTGGTACGGCCTGGTGTACCACCGCTGCCGCCCGTCCGTGGCGCTGGTGATGTAGTAGTGCTGATCCGAGTATTCCAGCATCGTCATCGGCGGGCGAGGCTTGACCTTTTCCGCCAGCCGCTGGGCCATCTTTCGCACGCTGCGGTCAATCATTCCGGTAGCTCCTCAAAGCCATGAGACGCCACCGCCTCGAACACGTCGGCAATCATGCGCTCAATCTTCTCAAGCTCTCTATGCGTCAGGTGCGGGATGGCCGCTTTGATCTGCTTGTGCAGGGATCCCGCCTTTGTTGTCAGCTGGAGCAGCACGGCGTTGTAGGCCATCTCCATGTCTTCGATGTATGCCAGTTGGCCGGCCTTCACCTTTCTGTCCATCTCAGCGATCAGCCGTTTCTCTCTTTCGTGAAGGGCTCGCTCGTCATTGAAGTTCGGCACCTCGCCGGGCAGCGGTAGCTCAACCGGCTCAACCGGCTGGCGTCGCGAGGGCAGTGGCTTGGCCGCCGGAGCGATGGGTGCATCCCGCTTCGCGGTCGGCTGCTGCGCTTCGCTCTGGTTCTGCCCCACCCGCGCCAGGTATTCGCTCACCAGCAGATCGCCATCCACCCGCAGCGGCTTGGCCTGCAGGATGCACGGGCTGCCCTGAAGCGCCCCACGTTCGCAGAGCTTCTCCAGGTTCTGGCGGGTGCAGCGGCGTCCGGTCTGAGCCTCGATAAGCTCGGCGCCCTTGGTGCTGTTCAGCTGGTTCGGCATTGCAACCACGCTAGCCAGCCGGTTGCAATGGGGTTGCAGTCGATAGTCCGACCTGCTCAGGCAAGCGCAAGCGCCAGTTGTTGGCCTTCTGGCCGGCGGATCACCCGGCGGATTCGCTGCAGCTTCAGTTGATCAAAGAACGGCTGAGATTGGTACCACCGCTCCATGTCGTGGCTGCGCTTGCTGGTGTTGCACCTGGAGCAGGCCGGCACGATGTTCCCAAGTCGCAACCTTATTGAGAAGGGTTATCAACAGTGCAAGCGTGGTTCGAATACCCCCACAAATCCAGGACTTCGGGAGGACCCAATCACCGGGCCTGCCTTGCCTGTTCCGCTGCCAGAGCCTTGGTGAACTCGCGCGGAAAAGCTCGTTGATATTCAGTCCATGCAAGTGAATAGATATTGAACTTCCGTTCATAGTTGGGCTGATCCACTACAAACAAGGCAGGCACAAAGCCGCGCCGATAGCCAACCGTCATAGGTCGACCTGGGCTGCCGCTGCCCTTGCCTGTCCCGCCCTTCGGTCCCGGCCCAATGCGGCGAGCCACATACCGCGCGCCTTCGCCCATGCTTCCGTAGCGCACGAAAAAGTCGGACTGAGCGCGCTTGGCCCGAGATCGGCGGCTGTTGCTGGCGTTGCTGGTTGACCCCTGCCCGGCCCCACCGGCGGCCTTGATCCTGGACAGGATGAGGCGGTATTCGGCCCCGGGCAGGTTGCCCTGAGCATCGAGGGACACCCCGTCGCGGTTGGGAGTGATGAACTGATCCCCCCCGATGACGCCAGCCCTGCGCATGGCCAGCTCGGTGGACTTGGGCCGGCGATCACCTCCACGACCCAACAGGCCCATGTAACGACCAGAGGGCACGCCCCGGCCCTTGGGCGTGAAGCCGATGTCTGTGGGGCTGTTGTCGCCGTAGTTCCAGCCGACGGCAGCCACCAGCCGATCACGATCGGCGCGCCAGTAACGCAGGCCCCTGGTCGTCCAGGGCGTGGGCCCACCTTGGATCTGCGGGAAGACGGCACTGCCAAGCCTGGTCTTTGCGGATGCTGCCGCCTTGCTCATGGCAATCGCGGTGATCTTGTCGGCCTTGCCGGTCAGCAGCGCCAGGGTCTGCTGAATCTGGCTGATGCCGGTGGTTTCAACCGATAGGCGAAGCACCCTTGACCTCTCGAACCATAAGCACAGCTTGCCGAGGGTGGAGCTGCGCCCAGAGCCAGGCCGCCGCCCATTCCGATCGGGCTGTGATGCGGTGATCCTGGGTGCGGCCGCGCGCAATCTCGATGGTGACCCAGTAGGGACTCAGCGGTTCAGGCATCGCAGGTAACGGGCCCACTGCTCAACAGTCAAGACAATGCGCCAGGTGCCGCCCCGGAAGCGCACCAGGGTGGCGGCGTGATCGGCCTGAGCGTTGATGCGCTGCTGCTCAGCTTCTGGCGGCTTGATGCGTGCGGCGGCGGCGGTATCTGCCCAGGACGCCACCTGCACGACATGGCCAGGGATCCCGTCAAGGTCGCCGGTGTCATCCTGGCGGCCGGCGCCCAGCTTCCGGCGGACGGGCAGGCCCAGCACCTGCATCAGGTGGGCGGCGGCCTCAAGCTCGGCCCGGTCACCCTTGGCCTTCTGGGGGTTGGTCATGGGATCAGGCTGCCAAGGCTGAGTCAAACAGCGACGTCGACTGCCCCTCGGCCTGCTCCAGGAATCGGGCGGCCTGGCGTGCGTACTCGGGCTTTAGTTCGACGCCGATGTAGCGGCGGCCCATCTTTACGGCCTGGTAGCCGGTGCTGCCGATGCCGTTAAACGGGTCCAGCACCAGGTCGCCTGGGTTGCTGTAGAGGGTCAGGCATCGCTCAATCAGGTCGAGTGGCATAGGGCAGATGTGCTTCTCATCTTTGTCGCCCTTAAATCGAGCGTTCAGCACCTTGGTCTGCATCGTGTCCATCCACACGGGCGATGCCCATTGCTGCCACTGATCCAGCGTGAACTCATCGCGCGTGTGCTTGACGGGCTCGCCGACATTCTTCCCTTTTGACTCTTTACGCATGACGAGAATGTACTCAGGCATCCCCATAGCGCTAACGCGGCTGTTCTCCCTGATATTCTTGTAAAGCAGCCGCTCGTGCTTGGTCTTCTGCATCTCGCGCACCGGATCGCGCCAGATTGTCACCCTGGCACGCAAGCAGAAACCGGCGCCGCGATAGTTGCGGCTGACCTCGTCGCTGAACGGAAACAGACCACCTTCCCCCGTCTCGCTGCTGTTCTGATAGAAAACCGTATCCTTGACATGATCGCAGATCACAGCGCCAGGTTTCAACACGCGGAACAGCTCTTTGGCCATGTAGGAGTGATGCTCCAGAAACTCTTCGTGCGAGGCACTGTTGCCCATGTCTCGCTCGGAGTCGCTGTAGATGTAGAGCGAACTGAACGGAGAACTAAACACAGCAGCATCAACGCACTCGTCAGGCATTCCGGCCAACAGCTCAACGCAGTCGGCGTTGTAGATGGCCCAGTTTGAGCCTTCGTAGTCGGGTTTCATGGTTTGACAAATGATGGGAGTGTGACCTTTGGAGCTCGTGTGTATGCGCGCCTAAGAATCGCTTCTTGCTGTGATGACAGCATCGACTGAGCCATAGCGCGCTTCATGCGCTGATGGTCTTGGGCCTTGCGTTGGACGTTGTTCCAGATCGCGGTTTCCGTGTCGCTGATCACGACGTGGCAGGTGACTGGCTGGGTCTGCCCATAGCGCCAGGCGCGGCGCACGGCCTGGTAGTGCTGCTCATAGCTGTGGCTGACGCTGGCGAATACGACCGTGTTGGCGTGCTGCCAGTTGAGGCCTAGACCAGCCAGCTTGGGCTTGGAAACGATCACGCGACGCCGACCAAATGTGAAGTCGTCCAATGCGGCAATCTTCTCTTCTGGGTCCATGGATCCATGCACTTCGATCGCGTCCGGGATGGACTGGGCCAGCGCTGATGACTCGCTATTGGTTTCACACCAGACGATTACGGCGCCGTCGGCGGCGTTGGCGATCTCGGCGGCCTTGGCCACCCGATCATCCATGGTGAGCCGCTTTTCCCTGTGGATCGTGGTGGCGCTGCCATCGGGGATCCTGAACAGCATCCCGTCGGGCACGTCCACGGTGATATCAGCCGAGACCGTGTGCAGCTCATAAGTGAGCGGCAGGAGCACGAATCCAGAATCGTCGCCGCCCAGATCGGATGGCAGCGTGGCAGCCCTGGCCCAGCTGGCCACCCAGCTCCAGAAGTCGGCGCGAGCGTGGCCCTTAAGGCGATAGCCGCCCATGGTGGTTTGATCGCTGATGAACCAACGGGAAAGCATCTCTGGGCCGGGCATGACACCAAGGAACTCCGCGTGCTGGCCAAGCTCCATGTGGTCGTTGGGCGCCGGCGTGGCAGTGGCTGCCAGCCGGTACGGGGTTGACGCGAAGGCATCGCAAAGCAGGCGCTTTGTGGGCCCGGTGAATGCCTTGAGGATGGAGCTCTCGTCCAGCACGACGCCGCCGTAGGCGCTGGGGTCCAGCTTCGGGAGGCGTTCGTAGTTGGCAATGTTGACGCCTGGCCCGGCTTCTGATTGCTCGCGGATCACGCGGGCATCGACGCCAATGGCAGCGCACTCGCGTTGCATCTGCCTGGCCACCGCCAGCGGGGTCAGGATCAGCGCTGGCCGGCCGGACTGCTGGGCAAACTCAGCGGCGGCAGCGGCCTCGACCCTGGACTTGCCCAGGCCGGTATCCAGGAAGGCGGCAGCCCTGCCCTTCTCGCAGACGAACTGCAGGGTGGCCAGCTGATGCGGAAACAGGCTTGGCCACTGGTTGGCAGGGGTGAACCCGTGCGAGGCCGCAGCGGTTCCCTTGGAGGCGATGAACGCCCGGTAATCGGTGATGGTTTTCACCCTTCCCCACCCCACCGTGTCATGGTGAAACCCGCCACCGAATCCCGGCGCAGCAGGGCATGAGCCCCGCCGGTCACGGGCCTCAGGCAGTCGTGGTTCGGCAGGTTGCGCAAGACGCGCACCAGGTAGAGCGCGCCGTCAGGCCCGCGCCAGAGATCACCAGGGCGGAACCGGTTGGCGTGCGGGTTGGTCTGCAGGCCCCAGAAGGCTGCGGGAGCTGCGGTGGTCATGCCGGCGGCCCCCCGATGATCCTGGCCAGGGTGTCAAGGCTGATGACACTGACGCGGCCGCGCGCCATCCATTCGCGTTGCTGGCCAATCAAGGCCAAGATTTCGGCCTGCCTGTCGCGGCGGCCCCGTTCGTAGGCAGCAGCAATGGCAGTGCAATCGGTAGCGTCCTCAACAGCGGCGGCGGCAGATTCGATCAGCTGGTTCAGCTGCTGGCGAACGCGCTCCAGGGTGGCGCTCATGGCTGGCGCTCCTCCAGGCTGGACAGGAAGGCGTGGACAATCTCCGCCTCTGGCCCTGCCAGCTGGCGAGCAGCCTCGCGGGCCTGCTGCAGGGTGGGCGCCAGGGGCGGCGGGCTGTGGAGGTTGTTGGCCAGATTGGTCAGCCGCTCCCATGGCCCGGCGCCTGGGAGCTGCTGGTGGGTGCGGTCGGGGCTGATCGGCACCCCATCGCGCGCCAGCTCCATGGCGGCGCGAATGTGCGCGGCGACGTGAACGCGCACGCTGTTGCCGGCGAGATTGAAGCGCTCAAGCAAGGCGCCAGCCTCGATGTAGAGGTCTGGAAACTCGGGGTGACGGCTCATTTGGGCACCTCGGCGGCCTGGCAGAGGAACTGCACGGCATCGGTCAGCGTGAGGGGCCGGCCGGCCTGCTGCTCAAGGACCAGCAGTTCGGCGCTGAGGTGGGCCAGCAGGCCCCGGCAGGTGTTCTGCTGCCAGCGGGGCTCAGCGCCCACCAGCTGCAGGATTTCGTGGAAGGCTTCGGTGGTGCGACCCAGCAGCGTGGCCTGATCGCTGGTGCCGTCGTGGGCGGTGGTGTTCATGGCTTGGGCGGGCTAATGGTCCAGAAGGGTTTGCCTGTGGAGCGGGTGGCGGAGCCATCGGCCTCACTGCGCTTCTTGGTGGACTTGAGCAGGGCGTCGATTTCGGCCACCTCCTGGGGGTATTCCCAGCGGGTGCGGCCGGCTGACCATGCGAATGACCAATCGTTGTGGCTGAAGGACGGATCGATGTCGCCGGATTCATGCCGCCGGCTGAGCTCATCGAGCAGGACGGCCAAGCTGCCCTCCAGTTGGGCAGCTGCGGCCTTGGCCTGCTGGATCTGATCGAGTAGCTGGTCTGTGTCCAGCTGCTCTGGGTCGAGAGTCTGAGCGGTTTCAGCCATGGGAGACGACGACGGCGAAGAATGCGGCAAAGCCTGCAAGCAGGGCCCAGTCGCCTGAGGTAAAAGGCATGGCGGGGGATGGGTGATGGGGTTTTGGTCGGACTTCCGACCGCCTGACCTTAGCCGCACGGTATGGCGAGCCGCAACCTCTGGGGGCTGCGGCTCGGGCTGCTGATCAGGAGCCGGCGCGCTCGTCCTGGGTCGCCAGGTCGTGGCAGCGATCGCTGAGGTACCAGCCCCAGCCGTGCTTGGTGATCAGACCACGGTTGCGGAGCTTGATGAGCGCATTGCGGATGGTGCCCCGGCACCACCAATCCGCCAGGTTCCGCTCCAGGTCGCCAGTGCGGCAGCCGTTGACGTGGCAGCCGCGATCCCGTGGCGCCACGGTGCGGGCGTAGTAGATCTCACGGACGATGGCGCGCTCTGAGGGCCAGAGGTCATCAAGGGTCTGCACCTGCTTGCGACGGTTCGGCGAGGCCGAGAGGCCGGGCGGCGCGACGTGATGGCGCTGGGGCTGCTGCAGCTGTTCAAGAAACCAGCCGTCCATCCAGACCGCAAACTCTGGGGATAGCCAGCGGGCCAGATCGACGGCGAGGCGGGGATGCACCCAGGTGCCGCGGAGATGGTTGGGGCCGGTGGTGGTGGTGAGCACCAACTGGTCGGCGGGAAGGCTGAGCGAGGCGGCCAGGGCCTGGATGTAGGCCGTGGAGGTGTCGAGCCTTTCGTAGTTGTGCCACCGCTTGCCATTGGCCTGACACATGGTCGTGGCATCGGCGTAGCCGTCGCTGTCGCGGCGGCTGATGGGCGCGTCATTCCATGTCCTGACGCTGAGGCCTGAGGCGTTCATGTTTGTTTCCGCTGTAGGGCGCCGGGCATCGCTGCCTGACATCTGCAGCATAAGCACACCGCTCTGCAGCCTGTCAACAGCAAGGGGGTCAGCTCAGATGTGAGCCGACCCCCTTGCCTGGAATGGAACCGGGCCTCCGATACGGTTTCAGGCCGCCGCCTACGCAACAGCGACCACCGCGTCCGTCCTTACGGATGGGACCGACCCGGCAGGGCAATCGTAAAGCCCCTTATCAAGGATCCTACCGGCACGGTATGGCGACCGACAACCCTCAGAACGGCGCCGGGTCAGAGTCGGCAGCCCGAGCCCGCCAGAGAGCCCAGGCCGCCGCCCACGCTGTGCGGCACTCCTGCAGGCTGTAGAGGGGGCTGAAGGTGGTCTGGCCAGGACGACACCAGATCGTCTGTCCAGCGTCGTAGTGGACCCCGTGGGTGGCCTCCAGGGCCATGTAGCCCCCGAGTTGGGCGGCTGTGGAGTAGGTCGATCCGTTCTCCCCCAGGCTCTTGAGGTCGGCCAGGATCCGCCGGCCGTCTTCATCGATGAACGCGGTGTCGTAGGTACCGGCCACCCGGCGGCGCAGGCAGCAGGTGGGGCGCTCGCTGGCGATCACCTGCACGGCGCTCCAGCGCTCGTGATGGATCAGCGGCTGAATCCAGTCCTGGTAATCGCCTGTGGCCAGGGTCACCAGCTCCTGCAGCTCGGCAGCTGTGCCGGGGTTCGTGGGGCAGAACGACAGGCCCAGCATCAGCTCCAGGGCCCGGTGACAGCTGTTGCCCCTGGGCTCCCAGATCGAGCGGGTGGTCTCAATCCGATCCATGGCGAAATCGCTCTTAAGCACCGACAGGACGCCGGTGACCGAGACCGGGAACTCCACCTCCCCCAACCAGTACCGGTGCTCAGGGTCTCGGCGGTGCAGGCCGGGGATGGGGGCTAGCC
>Ga0007791_10000152_pt1 | contig 18899 bp, 44 predicted proteins | sample CryBogmetaGMA05M_FD_60368 | JGI IMG/M metagenome (GOLD analysis project Ga0007791, IMG submission 60368) | Freshwater microbial communities from Crystal Bog, Wisconsin, USA - MA0.5M | ecosystem: Environmental > Aquatic > Freshwater > Lake | place: Crystal Bog, Wisconsin, USA | collected 2009-07-06 | reverse complement strand
CGACTACACCGACGAGTACGCCGACCGGCTCAACCAGATCATCGAAGCCAAGTCCACCGGCGCGGATGTGATCCCCATCAACCGCAACCAGGACGACGGCGGTGAGGTCAGCGACCTCATGGCGAAGCTCGCCGCATCAGTGGAGAAGAAGAAAGCCTCCACCCCAGCCGTGACCGCGAACAAGAAGCCTTACGCGGCACCCACCAAGAAGGCCCCGGCCAAGAAGGCCCCGGCCAAGAAGGTCAGCGCCTAACCGGCGCCGCCAAGAAACAAGGAGAAAAACAAAATGGCACAAAGCACCACCGTTGAAGCGCCAGCCGAACTGCAAGAAACATTCGGCGAACGCCTCGCACGTTCCCTCCGCTACCGCGGAATCAACCAGCAAGACATGGCCGAGTACCTGTCAGTGCATCGCAACACCGTCGGATCGTGGTGCACCGACCGCAACAAGATCATGCCCGTCATCCTGCGGGCATGGGCCGAACACGTTGACGTTCCGGTTCAGTGGTTCCTCACCGGGGAATGGCCGGCACCGAACACAAAAGCCCCGGCGAAGAAGGCGGCAGCACGGAAGGCGGTGAAGGCGTGAAAGCCTTCACCGCTGTGCTGGCCGCGGCCTTGTCGCTGACGTTCGCTGCACCCTCCAACGCCGACGATGGAGACAGCGGCGGATACGACAGCGTGTACGACGACAGCTACTACGACGACGACAGCGACAACAGCTACGGCAGCAGCTTCGACGGCGACAACACCACCCAGCAGATCTGCCTAGAGCTCAACGAGGGCAGATCGCTGGGCGGTATCGCCCACGACCTGAACGCCGGAGACGGACGCTGGAACTCACCCAACGCCACGCTGCGGGTGTGGAACACCGTGGTTCTACAAGGGAGCTGCGGCTAATGGCTGACAGCAAACCCGTATATGAGGTGACCATCACAGCAGAGTTCGGCACCAAAGAACTACGCGCAAAGTTCCTCGACCAGGTGCGCGGAAGCATCGCCGACGACGAGCTTCGCTCCACGGAAATGAAAACCAGGGCGACCAGCTGCCGCTTGTGCGGAATCGACCGGAAGTTCCAAACCCTCGGTTCCGGCATCGCCGGCATCAGCGTCGATGAATGCCGCCCATCCTTTGCCGCGGCCTGCCAACGACGACAGGAGCCGCGAAATGGTTGACAGAGCAGACACGTTCAGGGCGGAACTCCGCGAAGGCTACTCCGTGGAATTCGTCGCACAAAAGCACGGCGTCAGCGTAGCCACCGTGAAGCGCCACGCCAGCTACGACCTGTCCGGACGGCAACTCCTCATCGGCACCGAAGTACACATCGCTGACGAGCGCGGCCGCTGGGAGTTCATCGGCGGCATCGGATACACCCAAGACGGCCGACTCCAATACGCCCAATTCCGCAACACCCGCACCGGGCGCAGCCGAACCTTCTACACCCAACGCATCACCACCATCCACACCAGAAAGAAGGCAAGCTAATGAATGAGCAGCTGTACATCAAATATCACGAAGCCCGACTTTGGGCTGTGCGCGTTCTTGTCGACCCGATCGGCCAATACGCCGAACACGAGTTCGCCCTGTTCTACGCCGAATCCGATTGGGACGACCCCCAGGCCGCTTGGGTGAACTACCCGAAACGGGAACAGGCCGCAACATGGGGCGCTGAACCCAGCGAAACCCGCGCAGTCCTGTGGGAAGTCTACAGAAACACCCACACCCAGTCCACCTAAATGGGTGTCTGCTGGGGCGAGCGACGGATCAAAGCCGGGCAGCGGGTATCCATACCGGCAAAGGCTAAGTCACGATCCGAACCTTTCCGGGGAGCTTAGACCTGTCCCGGTCGCCGCCCCAGCAGACACCAACTAGCATGAAAGACACGATGAGCAGCAGTTGGATCGCATTCATCAAATGGCAGGTCACCGACGACGTAGCCAGCAGATACGAATCGGAAGTGTTCACCCTCCAGGCGGCGCAAGGCAGAGTTATTGAACTGATCAAAAAGGTGACCGGTAAACCAGCGAAAGAAATCAAGAAGCTGATACCGGCGTCAGTGGCAGACACAAATATCCTGGTGGGAGAAAAGCTGTTCCACTATCGGATAACGGAAAACATCGAAGGATTCGGGGAAGATCCCGAAAAAGAAAGCCCCAACCCTGAACTTTAGGGTTGGGGCTTTCTTTTTCGTGAAAGCTACGGAACTGTGATTGCGGCGCCGACGCGATCCAACCACACACCAGGCTTGGCCCACGTTCCACGCCACGCGCTCTTGAGGCGCTGCCAGCGGCCGGCGGCAGGCTCCACATCCACCCACAGCAGATCGTCCATGTCGCCCAGGTCGCTACCGTCGTTGATGAGCCAGTTGATTTCCTCGCGGCCGGCGATTGCCGCAGCCTCGGGGCTGTCGGCCTCAATGTCGATTCCAATGCTGACGAAATAACGGCTCATAAGAGGTTCTCCCGGGGGTCTAGGGGGGATTGGTTCCACCAACATACATCATTAGCCATGTAAAACATATGACCCAGCCTATTAAGGCGTGTCGCACACCAGTAGTGCAATGCACCCGCCACACTTATACCCATGCACATCAGCCTCGGCATCCTCGGACACACACTCACATTCGAGATAACCCTCACCCCCGACGCCGACATCGACAACACCTACGAAGGCATCAGAGGCGGCTCAGGAGGCCTCTACGAACGCTGCATCGACGAACCACTCGAATACATCGAAGGCGAACCGTGGGAAGAAGAAGAACGCCACCGCGGATTCGGATTCCGGTAACTACCAATCCTCCGACGCAACACCCAACGCCCCCGGCGCCAACACATCCTCACCATCACGCTTAGACGAGTTACAGCCCAAATGACTGGCCTGCAAATTATTCGCATCCAACGCTAAATCGGGCCGCTGCGACATCGGCACAATATGATCCGCCGACCACGAATCCGGATGCGGATGCCGAACACGATAATTAATCCCACCCCCACAAATCGCGCACGGCGCGCCACGCGAACCATCAGAGTTCCGCTGCGACGCACACCGCTCCCGAAACCGCTCCAAAGTTTTCTTGTACGTTGCCGAACCGCGGATACGCTGAACCTGCAAAGCGATCGGTGACGGCGGCTTCACACGCCGGCCAGTACCATCCGACTCCACAGTGTCGCTTAAGTATTCATCGTCGTCGATCAAATCGGCTCCCCATGCAGCGGATCATCCAGCTTCCGGTTCCTCAACCAATCCTGCAAATACCAGACAGCCTTCTCAACGTCCTCGGCGCTATTCCACTTACCGCCCCACATGACCCGCCAGATGTACCGCATCGCCTGACCCAAGTTGTAGTCGCTGGAATGACGCAACACGTCAATCGCCTCAATGCCCGCAGGATGACTCCGATAATGCTTCGGGCTGTTCACCATGTCGCCGTCATGGGCCATGCAAAATATCCTAACCAGGAATCAAGACTTGCTGTTCTGCCAGGGAAGCCGCTCCAAGTCGGGGCTTGTCAAACAGATTGTTGCGGCACCCGCCGGCGCCTTAAACGCAAACGGTCGGATCGAACCCGACAAAGAACCGAACTGCACCTTCGAGAAAAACACGTCATAAATCAACTCTTTGATACCGGCCTCAGCCAAGTTCAGTTTCGGATCGTCAGCCACCAACACCACGCCGGGCGAATCCACCACATCAACCGCACACAACTGGCCCAACCAAATCCGGCCCAGCCGCTGCGTCAAAACAATGCCCGTATCCGCAACCCGCGGAGTGTCACCAGGAACCTCGAACCCCTTGTAATGAGCAACAAAACCAGACGGCAAACGAGGCGTGAACGTCACCAAAGCGTTCACCTTCTCAATCTGCGGATCGGAAGCAGGCGCCGTCAAAGACGGATCGTTGACAGAAAGCCATTCCCCGGTCACCGTGAAAGTGGCCGGGGCTTCGATGCTCACGGCCCGTACGGTGCTACCGGAGGATCGACCACGACAACGGCCGCGTCCACCGGAGCCTCATCCACCACCGGGGCATCCCCAGCAGGAACCTCGGAAACCGGGACATCAGACTCGGCAGTAACCGTCACCGTAACCGTAGCGGCAGGAACATCCACAGACGGCGCGGGGCTCACATCCACATCATCAGCCCAGGCGACACCGGTCACCCCAAGCACCGACACAGCCGCGGCAGCCACAACCAACCGCAACATCACTAGTTTTCCTCGCCGATCTCCACGGTTGCGACAACCTCGCCGGCCTCATCCACGATCTCGCCGGTCTCCTCATCCAAAGTGCCGACAACCTCACCGGCCTGGTCAGTGACCTCGCCAGTGTTCTCGTCAACAATGCCAACAACCTCGTTGGTTTCCGGATCGGTGATCACACCGGACTCAGGATCGACAGTGCCGCCGTCGATGGCCTCAGCGCCGCCACCGGTTTCCTCACCCGGCTCGACAACAGGCTCAGGCTCAGGCTCAGGCCCCGGCTCCGGCTCAGGCTCAGGCTCAGGATCGGGATCAGGAGTTGGCTCCGGATCGGGATCAGGAGTTGGCTCCGGATCGGGATCAGGAGTTGGCTCCGGATCGGGAGTAACCACAGTCGGATCCGGACGCTCCGGAACAACCGGAGCAGGCGGCTTCGGCGTCACACCAGGCAACACCTTCTGCACCACATCAGCCGACAACTTCACACTCCCGTCGGGAGCCTGCTCGAAATTCACCGAATCGCAATTCAGCGACATCCGAATCCGGCCACCAACCCGCACAGTTAGCCTAGGCATTAGACACTTCCTCATCTTTCTTCGCGGCCGGCGCCGGGGCAGACAACTGCACCGTGCCGTCCTTTCTCTCCAACGCAACATCGCCGACCTCACCCCGGAACAGGGTCTTACCCGCCAAGCGGATGTTCAACCAAGCCACGACTGCCTACCTTCTTCCCAAATTGGGTTTTGAACTGAAAGAAACTGGAACAGTGCCAGCCGGAGCTGGCCCCTCTGTAACCACAATGTTGTTGCGATACGACACCGCGCCGGGGTGCTGACCAATCACGCCGCCAGGCCGCGGCTTCGACGCCTGGTTGTCGGCAATCACTTGCGCGCCAACGCCGGCAGCTTCCTCCAAAGCCTTAACGAAAACCGGAACCTGCCTAGGCTCAATCGAATGCGGCAAACGAATCAAACCGTCATTGCCCACCGACACCTGATAAGACTGATCGCCACCAGTTGCCGTGATCAAATGCCAATTCGAAGCAAACGACTGAACGACCGCCACAATCGCGCCAATGATGCCGGTCTTGGGATCCACATCCTCAAAAACATCGACTTCCACAACCTCAGAATTCGACTCCTCGGCACCCAACTCAACCTCAGCCGACGTCACGACCGCACCTCCAACACATCGCGGACACGCAACTTCATGTCACCGCGAGCAGCATCCAAATGGGTTAAACACACAGCCGTGCCACCCAAAATGCTGATAGCGGCAACCGACTCGCCGCCGTCCAGGTAGCAGCGAGCACAAGCCAACTGCATCGAAGAACGGACTTTGTGGATCACTCTGTTATTGTGCCACGCACAGATCGCCACCGACCGCATCAGATGGCGTGTTGCGTCGGACAGCGATACAAATGCCGGGCATCAAAAATCCACGACCACCGCGAGTTCCCCCGCTTGCCCACCCGATCTTTATACGGCCAAAGGATCCAGCCGGAATCCCCAATTGCCCCCCACACCTGAGCTACCGTCCCGACATACGTTTCCCGCATAGGCTCAACGCTGTAAGTTCTGAGGCCATATGTTCGGGACAGGTTCTCCCCACCCCAATTCAAATCAAACATGACCAGGATGTCGTTCCTCGTCGCGTACTCGGCGCTGTCAGAAAGATTGAAGCTGGCCGTGTACTGCGGATCAAGCCCAAAAATATCGTTGGCCTTGAAGAATGGTGTTCCGACGCTCTTCAAATCGGTTTGAAAAGTTCCGCTTCCCTCAAAACTGAGAACCAGGTCTATCGCGAAGACGTTCCACTCCTTCTCAGGATTCATACCGCCGCTTACGCCAGCCAGCTCCGGCAGACGATCTGCGACGAAAGCCTCCTCCAGCTCCCGACCTTTCTCGTAATAAGCTTTCCTGTCCTCATTGTCCCTTGGCGCCGCCACCATTACTCGTCCTCAGCGCCCTCGGATTCCTCCATCGAATCCAGCAGCTCCAACAAATCCTCACGCAAATGATTCGCAAACGCCTCCGTGGCATGATTTTCCATCACCCGCAAAACCGCAAACCACACAGAATTACGGCACGCCTCACACTCCTTCGGCATCGCCTCCAACGCCAAATTCACGGCATCGTCATCCCTATCAGCAGCACCAATCAAAAGCCGCAACGCCAAAACGAAAGCCTCATCCGGCAACTCTCCGTGATCCGGATTGCACTCCTCACAATCCTCCTCACCGCACTCACACAAAATCCAATTAGGGCAACCATCCCGATGGATCTGAGCGACCCCACCATCCGGAAAATAATCGTCATAGCCACCGCAAATCTCACAAGAAACCCGCTTCACCTCAGCACTCACCGCAACAACCACCCTCGGTTCGATGCCCGCCACACCACAAACGGTGTGTTGGCCTCAACTTCGAGTCGCTCACGATCATCCGCATACAACCGAATAACGTGAATGCAGGGGTCGCCGCCCTCCTCGAACTCAGCTTCCTCAGCCTGAGTAGTGCCGATGCCGTCATGAATGCTGCACGTCGGAGCAGTAGCCCACCCCTTAAGGAAGCCGTACTCAAGCCACGATTCGATGTCATCAAACTCCACCTTCAACCTCCGATAACTTGAGAATTGCCGCCGCGAACAACGCACACATGCGAACGTGATCCAACTCGCTCAACTCGCGGGCCAACGCAATCCAAATCTCAACCCGCGGATCCTTCTCCCGGGCCTGATGCGTCGCCACCGACGCCACCGAACGCCACAAAACCTCCTGCACAGCAGCGAAATCCTGGTCGGCGCCAGCCAACTGGCCGGGCGTCAGCCCTAACATGCGCGGGCCCGGCGCTCCCGGCCGCGACGCTTCTGCTCAGCCTTCACCGCCAACTCCACATCACGCACCGACATCCGCAACACCGCCGCGGTCTGCTCAAAACCCCAACCACGCTCATACAGAATCACCGCAGCCTCCCGACGCTCCCCCTCAGAAGCACCCGGCACCGGATACCGCAACACCAACGACTCGATGACAAACGGATCGAACTTCGACGAAACCTTCGCAGTCACTCGTCCTCCTGGAACTGCGGCTGCCCCGTGATCAAGGCAACGAAATTACGAACATCCATCAACACGATCTGGTCATTCGGATCAGTCACGCCGCGCTTCTTCGCGATCACAACGCCGGCCAAAGCGTCGTCGTTGCCGCGCTCAACCTCAGCTTCACGCAGCCACTCAGTGGCGTTCAACTTCCCGCCGTAATCCTTCAGCTCCAGCACAATCCGCTGGCCGTGAGCACGCACACCACCAATGTCGCCAGTGTCCTTCGACCCGGTTTTCACCTTCCGATCGATGAACTCGTTGTCCAGGGCAGCTTTCAGGAAGTCGGCGATCACACGCTCAAACTTCGCGCCAGCCGCCTTCGCGGAAGATCGGGATCTTGTCAACGCTGCGCCTCGTTAAGTATTTGAAGCTGACCGCAAATAGCGATCAGCACATGCCCAATAGCGACCAGCGGCGCCGTGTAGAGCATCTCTTGGGCCTCGGTTAAATCATCCCGCGGCATCATCAAAATGTAGTCTATGCACACATCATGATGCGGTGCGACACGCGGGTCTACAGGAACTTCTCGTTAGCAAAAACCACCCGCACGCAGGCAAAACACGTTGTTTGTGCATTGACCGCAGGTCGGATGCCGCACACCTCGCACCACAGAAAACCCACTCGCGGCACGCACGGCTCGGGTGCCATCCGCGCTAGCGAGCGGCACGCCGCGCACACCCCGGCTTCCCGGGATGCGTGCGCCCACAAACCTTGCCCGCACGCGCACAGTTCAGGCATCAGCCGGCGCCGGTTGCGGGAACGACCTCACAAACCACTTGCCTTCGATTTTGCCGATCACGGTGTGACGAGAACACTTCGAATCTCCACAACCGTTATTCACGATGAGGGCTGCGCCTTCCGGATCGACATGCTCAAAGGAACGCATCACTCCGGCGTTGTCGGTGTGCGTCACCGCCAGCCGCTTCACGCGCCACACTCACAGCAGTGCATCTGGCCGTCAGCGGCGAGCGCCAGGTGCGGACTCCCACACACCAAACAGACCCTGTCTTCATTTTCCATTTTCAGCTCTCCTGTTTTGTGGTGCTCGAGTCGTGCTCGGCGATAAACGGTTCACAAACACACACACGAACCACCCGACCCGCCTCGCCGTCCTTCACGGCCTGCTTGCAACCAGCGCGCAGACAACACCCGCGAGCCACCCTGGTTTTGGTGAGCCGGTTACCGCAGTAGCGGCAGCCCTGACAGGTTCCGCGGCGGTAGTCGAGGATCTCGGCCGGCGAACCGGGCGTGATGGTTTCACTCATCCCTGGGCCGGCTCCCCTAATTCCAGACCGCAGTCGCAGCAACACAGCGTTCCGTTTTCTGGCTCAAACCAGGGAGAGGCGCAGCCTGTGCACAGTGGTGTCATTTCTTCTCCTTAGCTGTAACTGGCTGGGGTGTGGAGGTGTGGAGCCTCCACACCTGTCGCGCGGCGATCGCCTCGCGTATATGCAAAAGAATAATAGTTAGTTTGTATAAGTAACGGCTGTACCAGCGGGTTCACAATTTCCTTATTTAAGAGCTTTCTTAGTTTTCTCAGACAATTCTCAGAAACTGAGAGATGTGCGCGGAGAAACCTCTCCACACCTCCACACTCTCCACATTTGCTGGAACTCACCGCAGCACCAGCTTTCCGTCCTCCATGCCGATCCGGCCATCCATCTTCATGGACTCCACGATCGCCGTAACACGGCTCCGAGTACGCCCATCGAATGCCTGCCCAAGATCCCGTAAAGTCATCGGCCCGGCAGCCAACTTCCGCGTCACACGTTCGGTCAGACGCTGAACCTGCTCCTGCTCCTGGAACCGCTTCTCCGCATCCGACGCCGCCGCAGAAACACCCCGCAGACGCCCCTGCACCTCCGCTTCGGTGTGCGCCACATCCCCCATGCACGCCACAACCCAGGCCCGCACCTTGTCCGACACACGGGAAGCGACGCCAGCCAGCTCCCAGTCCTCCAACGACATCTTGGAACGCCCATCAAGGACAGTGAGGGCGTAAGCGAACTTGAGTCGGCAAAACAAGGCGTGACCATCCAGAGGGTTTTTCAACCCGGCGCGATGCTTCTGCGCCTGCGCTAAACGAATCACCTTGCGGGCTTCGTCAGGCACAGCAATGGTTTGCGTGTATTCCCACTCACGCCACGACGGCAGCGGTATCGGCCAGATCGTGAAATCCTGATTGTTGGCCGTGCCGGCAGCCTCTGCGGCCTCGTAGGCATCCCAAACCCGCTGATCCGACGATGGGAACCACATGAATCTCTGCGGGAATCCGCCGCCGTTGTCGTCCAGAATCCAGCCTGCCTTGGTGGGCTGCACACCCATCACCAAGGTCATTCGGTAGGAGTGCTTTTTCAGTTCCTCCTTGTTCCGGCCGCGGTACCCGAATGCGATGCGTTTCGCTGTCCACGCTTCCTTGAGGATTCCTTCGAGTGTGGATCCGGAACGGTTTTTCAGCGCAGATATGGTGTCGGATTCGTCGGCGATGAACATGATGGATTCGAACCAGCCGGATGGCTCTCCGGTGTCCTTGTTGGCTGGCCGGATGAACGCTTCGATGAATCCTTCACCCGTTCCGAGGCTGCGCTGCTCAACTGGTATGGCGATGAGTTCGCGTGCGACGTCCTCTGACGCCGATTTTCCGGATCCGGATACGCCGGTGGTGATGAAGAAGGCGTTGAGGCTGCCTGGCCCTCCCACGATTGCTGGTGTTGTGGAGTAGGGGCGGACGATGGTGAGGGCTTGGGCGGCGCAGTGCGCGAGTACAGCCCACGGAGCGCACATGCGTGCCAGGGAGGTGGCGTATATGCGTTTCAGTGATTCGCGGGACTGCCAGAACGCTGTTTCCTCTGCGCTGTAGAAGTTCAGCTCTGGGGTGCCGGCTTCGGTGTCCGCTGATGTGGTACCGGATTGTTGTACGGGATCCGGTACCACTTTTGCCGCGTTCTCCAGGAGCGCGGCCTGGTCGAAAAGTTCCCCAGCTTTTTCTTCTTCGCCGGCCTCGTAGGCGGCCTGCGCTGCGGCGAGGATTTCGTCGACGCTTTCTTCTGCCGTTTTTACGTCGACGCTTTCTTCGGCCGATTTGGCGTCCTCTGCGGCTTTGGCGTCCTCCGCGGCTTTGGCTGTCGCCAATTCAGCTTTTACAGCGTCAGTGGTTTCGATGATGAGTGCTCGCACCCAGTCGTCGTTGCCGGGTTGGGCGAGTTCGCGTGCAGCTCCCGGCCCGAATATGAGGTTTCGGAATTCTCGCTTCGCTTCCGCGGCGCCGCCGGCGCGGTTGTCTTTGACGTGCCCGACGAACACTTCGCCGAGGGTGGCGAGGGCCGCATGCACACCGGTTTCACCGTTTTTGCCCATGCGGAGCAGGGCGAGCGCGTGGTCGCGGGTGCAGTCGTGGTGGCATACGCCGGGGATGTTCAGTTCGGTGACGGCTTGGGTGAGGCGTGCTGCCACTCCTGGCGATAGGTCGCCGGTTGTGAGTGATTCTGCTACGTCGTATCCGACGCCGGGGACTGGGACGGGGCCGAGTGATGCGGGTGGGGCGGTGAGGTTTGTGACCCATTCTTCCGGCAGGTTGACGGTGTTGTCTCGCCAAGGGATTTCAACTTTTTGGTTGTTGTCGTTGCGCCACAGGTAGGGCCGCATTTCGGGGTGGATGGATGGGTAGGACACGGCGTAGCGGTGTGTGTTTTGGATGATTTCAATGTCGCCGAGGCCGAGGTCGGTGAAGTTGATGGATTCGATGAAGCGGATGCCGGCTGGCACTTTGTAGATGCGGATGCCGCTGATGCCGTCGTCGCGGCTGGTGGTTCGGACTGTGGGTGGGAGTTTCCCCCAACGCTTTTCGGCTTCGGTGATGGTTTCGCCGCCGTTTTTGGCGCCGTAGTTGTCGACGTCGATGCCGATGATGTCGTCGGGGAGGCGCAGGCAAAGGTTGTCGTTGCCGCGTTCTTCTGTCCAGGCGTATACGTCGGCGTAGCTGGGATCTACTCCGGCTTTTCCGGTTCTCCCGGTGGGGAGGTTGGCGCCGCTGCCGCCCTTGCGTCCGCGGACGAGTGGGAGGATTCCGCGCCAGCCGCGTTCCCAGTAGGTGAGGGCAGCGTCCGCATAGCCGAGTTCTTCTTCGTTTTCGGGCATCATGTCGCCGCTCCCGCTCTCCTGCCGAGGTCTTCTCCAGGCCACACGCGCTGATGCCATTCGCGGTGGTGCGCGGGGCATAGCGGGCTTGTGGGCCAGTCGTTTGCTTCTTTGCCGAAGATTGCTTGCGGCGCCCAGTGTTGCTTTTCGGTGATGGTGGATCCGCAGCCGCGGACTTGGCAGATGTTTGAGTCGATTCCGGTTGGGAGGCTTACGAATCCGATTCCGTATCCGCGTTTCATGAGGATGTTCGCTTCGTGTTGTTTGATGACTTTGGTGTCACCGCATCCGATGCACCGGATTTTGTATGCGACGCTGCCGTTGGTTTTTACGAGGACGCCGACTGTGATGGCTGGCGCGAATCGCCACTGCCCCAGCATTTTTATGGAGTGTTCCAGTGGGCATTCTTTGTGGATGGGGCATGAGTCGCCGTGGTGGAACGGGAATGGGTATGTGCCGTTGCGGCAGTCGGCGGGTGTGATCACTTCCCACCGCCTTTGGGAATGATTCGGAACCATTGCTGTGGGCATTGATAGGTGATTGCGTACTTGTCGCGTTCCTGCGGGGTTGCGTAGTGGCGTGTGCCGTGGCAGTCGCAGTGGAGTCCGTAGATCATGAGCGCCGCCGGGGTGGGTTGCAGTTGTAGCAGCGGAGGTTTCCCGGCTTTGCGGTGTCAGGTGTTTTACATGCGGCACAGGTGGTGGTGCGGTGGTCGAGCTGCGGCTCGTACACGTTGACGGCGATGTGCATCATGTGACATTCGTTGCAGCGGGGACGTCCCGCGGATTGCGGCCCGGCGCATACGATGCATCTGCCGGCGCGGTACAACGCGTTGCGTAGGTTCTTCTCGTCGGGTGTCATGCGCCGCCTGCGGCTTTCCCGTGCCACGGTTCGACGGGTGTGGTTTGGGGTGCGGTGGTGTCGGTTTGTACCCGCATTTTTGTGATGACGGTTTCGGCGGCGACTTCGTCTGCCTGCCGTGCGATTTCGAGGAGTTTCGCTATGCGTCCCGCGTCTTGGGGGTGAGCGTTGATGAACATGATTGCTTGGGTGCGTACGCGGTGGAGGGCTGCGATGAGTCGGTCGGTGATGGCGAGGTTGGCGCGGTGTTTACTGGCAGGCCAGGCCGTCCACTGTTCTTTTCCTACTTTGAAGGTTGCGTAGGTGCCGCCGGGGAGTTCCTTGTCGTAGAAGGTGACTGCGACCTTCTTCGTGACTGGCTCCACTGCGATTCTCCTGCTTTAGGGATTACTAAAGTGGGCGATCCGGCCGGTGCCCCATGCCTGTGACCGGCCGGATCGCCTCTTTACTGCGTTGTGCTGCGCCGGTCAGAACGGCGGTGTAGCTGCCCCACCCAGCGATGCCAGCACGGATGCGCGGGCCTCCGCGGGCATGGCCTTCCACGCGGCCGGGTCGATTCCGTTCGGCGGGGCCGAGTCACCTGCCGGCGACAGGAAATCCGCTCCACCGGACGGAGCCGTGTAGGTGGCCGAGTAGTTCTTGGCACGCGAGTTCGGCACCAGGCCGGTGTAGGTGACGGACAGGGTGCCGCCGACCTGCGGTGACTTCGCGCCGGCCGCGCGAACGGCTTCCGCGATGGCGCCCTTCATCCAGCCGGATGCGACGTACACGGTGCGCTGGCCGTCGTCGTCGGGGTCGTCGTCGGAACGCTCTTCGGTGGCGAGCACCACGCGAACCTGGAACTTGCCGGGGATCGGCTGCTTGGAGTCGAAATCGGTTTGCGGCTCCGGCTCCGAGATGGACACGATCTTGCCGGCGTAGGTTTTGCCTGCGGTGTCGAACTTGGCGTACTTGCCGCCGCCGCCGATGTTGAAGAAATCAACGATGCTGCTGGTGATGCTGGTCATTCCGGTACTTCTTTCTCCCGATGTTACGGGCTTGTGTTACTTGTTATTTCTTTTGAACCTAGAAAGGTTCAGAAGTTTCTATTGACCATGTGGCGCGGGTGTAGCCGCTGTCCCACACGATCTTTCCGGCGTTGCGTCCGGTGATTGTCATGTCGCCGGCGCGGAGTCGGAGTTCTTGTCGCGCTTCGGCTTCGGTGTCGAAAAGCATTGACACTGATGCGCCGTGTTCGCGAAAGAAGATATTGAGGTATGTCAAGGTCGTGTCGTCATGAACGTGCGGAGTTCGGCGAGGCAGTCCTGGCACAAGTCGTACGACAGGTTGGTGCCGAATGTGGTTCCACCGATGTGGATTTTCGCTTCGCCCGAGAAGTGATCTACCTCTTCGAAACAGCGATCACATTCTTCGATCAGATGTTGTGCCATCAGTATTCGTCCTCCACTCCCCCACATTGGGTGGGGCCTTCCGGATTTGGCGACCACCATCTACAGAACAAACATGACGGCCCTTGCTTCTCGAATATGTCGAGCAGCTCCAAGTTGTTTTCGATATCGAGGTCGGCGAGCAGCGCGATTACCTTGTTGCGGTTCTCAAGCACTTCTTCGACGATGCTGCGGTCGTACGGTTCCAGATGCAGGTACGCGTCGGACAGCAGTCCGGAGCGCGGAATGAGAAGCGCACCAACGTAGTTGACGGTGTGGCCCTGTCGGGCGAATCCGTATCCGTAGATGTGGATCTGGCGCCGGTACTGTGCGCTGAGGCGCTTCTTGTTCTTCTTAAAACTTGAGTTTCCAAGCACCTTATGGTCAATTACACTGCCGGTGTCGCAGTCGAATAGATCGCTGTTGCCGGCGAGGTCTTCGGTGATGTTGACGCGGGTTTCCCGCAGCCAACGAATCCGGCCGAGTTCGTTGTTCGCGAATCCGGCTGCATCATCCAGCCAGCTGTGGACTGCGGTGCCTATCACACTGGGGAGCGGATCGAATTCGGGATTCGAGCGCGGGATTCCCAGCATCCCCATCGCTAGACGGCGGTTGCAGGGGTGGGAGGTGTCGGAGATTCCGAGTTCTTTTTGCAAGCTGCGTGGGGCGTTTCGGGCCCGCGATTCGATGAGACCGACGAGCTCTTGGCGCAAGGTTTGCGCTTTGAGGTCGAGGTCGTCGAGTTCGAAGAAGGATGGGGTCACAGGTGATCCAGGATTCCGGTGTAGGCGTAGGCGAGTACGGCCATGAGGATGAGTGTCAGCAGGAGGAAGGACTTCATGCGGTGGCCTTCCGTGCTTCTGCTACTGCCGCGGCGGGGCACAGGTCGGCTTCCGCGGCGAGCGTGAACAGGACGGCATCGACTTTGGAGACTGAAAGGTCGGTGTTGATGTAGATGGTGTAGGCGATTTGGCGGCTGCTGTTTCCTGCTTCGAGGGCGTCGCAGACGCTGTAGCCGACGTCGAGGAGCAGTTCGTCGGGGTTGTTGAATCCGATGGAGTGAACGTCTTTGAGGAAGTCGTCTTCTGCGGTGTCGGCGTGTGCCGGCGCCGCGTGGATGATTCCTGCGGTGACGGCCCCGACTGCCATTGCTGCGAGGAGCACACGGATTTTGCGTTGTGTGATCACTCTTCACCGCCGACCAGGGTGAAGCGACGGACTTCGGTGACTTTGCAGTACGCGTCGAAAATGTCTGGTTCCGCGGCTTTGAGGGCCTTGGAGTCGAGGGCGCGGCGGGTAGACCGAGTCCAGCGGACGGCGGGACGTCCTTCGATGAGGCCGATTTCGTTGTCTCCGAGGGCGGCTTCGATGGTGGCGCGGGCTTGTTCTTCCAGTTCCGCGATTTCAGCTTTTTTGGTGCGACAGAACTCGAGGATCGCGAATTGCGCCTTGAGTGAGTCGAGCTGTATTGCGCCGTCAGTTGTCATGCGTGTCCTTCTCTTTGTTGATGCTGGCGAGGAGTTCTGCGTCCTGGGCGGCGAGGTCAGCTTCGGAGTAGGCGAATGTGTATTCGCCGCCGTCGGCGCGTTGCATGGATAGGATTCGGTTGCCTTGGTGTTCGATGTAGAAGAGTTCTCCGACTTCGGGCATGAACCGGAAGTGCGAGGTGGGGCGCCAAAAGCACAGGCCGTCGGTGCCGATGATGACGGTGTTGTTGCCTTCGGTTTCGATGCTGTGGATGGTCAGCGGTTCAACGTATTTGTGCTGGTAGGGGTTGATCACCTTGGCTCCTGGGCATGGAAGGAATTTGGGCTTTGGGCCGGGCTGCGAGCGGAGCCGGGGGGGTGGCTTCTTGACGCTCGCAGCCCGGCTTGTCTATGCGGTGTTGCTGGTTTTGTCGGCGGCGAGCTTGACGGCGAGTGCTTCTACCTCGTCGAGCCGGAAGATGACGGCGCTGTTGATGCGGCTGCCGAGTCGGCCCACTGGGGTGAGCAGGCCCTGTTCTGCGTAGCGGTGAACGCTTTTCACGCTGCGATCCAGGATGCGGCTGGCGGTGCTGGCGCCGATCAAGTCATTCTGTGCGGTGAACATATTGTTACTCTAGCCCACATAAGCGACATGCGTATTACCTGCGGCTCTTGCGGCGTGTCGCCTTGCTTCTGATCGCGGCGCGGATGTAATGCAGTGCCCGTAGCTGGGGTTTTGCACAGGTACAGAATTTGCTGCTTCCTTGCAGATTGCACATAGTCATGTCATACTTGTGTCACGCCACTTGGGTGGCTGTGTGTTCCCGGCAACCTTGCCGAGTACATCCGGGGAGAGGAGCAGGGCATGAACGCCACAGATAACAGACCTGAAGCGCAATGGGACAACAAACCCGACGTGCTACAGGAGTCACTGTCCGACCGCCTGAAGAAGAGCTTGAGGCTGTCAGGGAAAAGCGTCGGCGACATCGCAGAAATGCTGGAAATCCACAGAAACACCGTTTCGGGCTGGCTGGCCGGTCGTGCCCGTCCCGCTCCACTAGTTTTGCGGTTCTGGGCTACGGAGTGCGGAGTTCCGCTCGAATGGCTGCTCACCGGAGAGTGGCCCGAAGCGCCGCCAGCGGCGGCGGTAAAGAAAGCGGTGAAGAAGGTGGTGGAGTACCACGTCGTTCCAGAAGCGGCCGTGGTAAAGAAGGTAGCGAAGAAGGCGCCGGCACGGACGGCGGGGAAGCCGACCCGGGCCGCATCGAAGAAGCGATAGCTTCTTTCTATTTGGTGGGCTCGCTCCACCCGATTTTGAGTTCTTGATCGCCGATCCCGACGATCAGCGTCGGGTCGCCGTCTTGTAGCGCCTCGATGACGGCCAGCACCAGGCGCTCGCGCAAGGTCTTGCGGGTCACCGGTAATTCTCGAACGCCGCGTCAATGTCCGCGATCCGGTAGCGGACGATCTGATCGCCCAGCCGGTACGCCTTAAGGCGTCCGTCGTTCGTCATTTGACGGACGGTGCGGGTGGTCACCCCAATGTATTCGGCTACCTGACCTGCGTTGATGTAACGGGTCGGAGTCTTGTCTTGTGCCATGCACATGACATTAACATACGCGGAATATGTGTGCGGTGATTTAGTGAACCTATGCCGAATCTCCCAGGGCGCTGCGGGACATCTTCTCCGCGAGCGTCTGATCACGGCCCTTAGCAACGTGCTGATAAATCAGCGCGGCGGCTGGTGTTGAATGTCCGAGGCGTCCCATCAACTCCGCAAGGGTTGCGCCTTCCGCGGCAGCCAACACCGCAGCGGAATGCCGCAGGTCGTGGAACCTCAGGTCGGGCCTCCCTGCGGCGGCGCGTGCCTGGTAGTACCAGCGCGACATAGAGGAAGTCGCCAGGTGCCCGCCGTGCTTCGCCGGGAACAACAACGCATCACGCTCCGAGCCGGTGAACCTTTCCAGGTGAGCCACGACGGCCGGGATGATGTGCGGCGGAATCGCCACGTCACGGGTACCGGCATCCGACTTCGGGGTGCCGACAACGTAACCATCATCCGCGGTATAGGTCACGCCCTCCTCGATTCGGACGACGCCCTGCCACTGATCGTTCACTTTGATGAGGATCACGTTTTTGCGCCGCAGCTCCCGCACCTCACCCGAACGCAGGGCGCACCACGCCGCCAACAGCACCATCGCCTGGAACTGTTCGGGTGTGTTCGTGACGATCACGCCGATTTCGTGGAGCGTGGCAGGCCGGATCGCCCTGGCGCGTTTCACGCTGCCGGCGCCCTTGATGACGCACGGGTTGAAGTCAATTTTTCGTTCGTCGACAGCTGTGCCGAGGATCGTCCGCAGCAGCGAGTAGGCGTGCGCCCTTAGCGCCGGAGTTCCTTTGTCCAGCTGGGCGTACCACGTCCTAATGTGGTCGGTGCCGATCGCTGCGAGCAGCAACTTTCCTAGGCCGGGCAGGATCTGGTTGTCTAGGAGCTTCCGGTAGTCGGATCGGGTGCGCGGTTTCAGCTCGCGCAGATCCCACCACGTTTCCGCATATTCGGCGAGGGTGAGCTTGCTGGCGGCTTGCGCCGACGATGGAGGTTTCCACTTGCCGGCGATGATCGCGGCTTCTTGGAGCGCGAGCCAGCCGCGGGCTTCGCCTTTGGTCTTGAAGGTCGTGGGGGCGGTGTGCCGCAGGCCGTCGGGCCCGAGGTAGCGGGCGCGGTATCTGGCACCTCGTTTTTCGACTGTTCCGAAGGATCGGTGGGCCATGAGCGCATCCTCTCAGTGGACTGGGGCAGGTGGGGCAGAAATGGGGCAGAAGGTTTTACAATCTCCTTCCGCGGTCTTCCGCGGTACGACTTTGCAATTCGCTTCTCCACCAGTATGATTCGAGGCCACGGCCTTGAAAATACCTGATCACCGAACGGAAAGGAAGACCCAATTGATACTTTTTCAATCCCAGTATCGCGCACCAGTTAGTTGCCTGGTCAGAGGCAGTTTTACGGCCCAGAATCTGCCCTATGGGGCAGAGATGGGGCAGAAGGTTTCTGCGGGCTATTCGATGACGGCCGGCGCCAGGACGATGGCAACAACGCCAAGCGCGACAGCCAACTTGTGGATGTTGAGCAGGGAAATGTTGCGTTCGCCGCGCTCCACCCCACCAATGTAGGTGCGGTGCATGCCGGTCTTGTTGGCTAGCTGTTGTTGTGACAGCCCTCTGATGAGTCTCAGTGCTGACACTCGCCCCCCGAATTCGGTGAGCTCCACATTTTTCACTTACCTCAACGCTACGCCCCCGCCGAGTAGCGCAACTTCCACAAGCTGACTATAAGTATCGACTTTGTTTCCCAGATTTATTGTCACCCGTCAGCGAATCTTGCACTCTATAAGTTCCCCAAAAACTTTGATCCACCATTCAACCCCTCCCAGACCTTGAGGAATCTGATGACCTTTGAAGATTTGACCTACCTGATTTCTGTGTTCGACCCTGAGGAACGCTGTGCAATGTGGGTGACCATTTCGGCGTTCTGCAATATATGTGGTGTGCGGCGGGGGAAACCTGCTTTGACGCTTGAACAGATTGATGGTGTGAATGTGTGGGTTCATCGCTGGGTGAATCCGTGCGGCCATGACGACACGGATCGGGCTGTTCGCAACGAGGTGGCGACGCAGTGCCGCGCCGAGGGCTGCTGCTTGTTGTCTTCGGA
>Ga0007791_10000149_pt1 | contig 19029 bp, 15 predicted proteins | sample CryBogmetaGMA05M_FD_60368 | JGI IMG/M metagenome (GOLD analysis project Ga0007791, IMG submission 60368) | Freshwater microbial communities from Crystal Bog, Wisconsin, USA - MA0.5M | ecosystem: Environmental > Aquatic > Freshwater > Lake | place: Crystal Bog, Wisconsin, USA | collected 2009-07-06 | reverse complement strand
TATAAAATGGGAGGCGGATTAATGCAACTCGTAGCTTATGGTGCTCAGGACGTATACCTTAAAAGCCTGTAGGGTAGAAAAACATCGGGGAATATCGAAAAAAATAAGGTATTCATAAAGCCCTTTGTGGACACTGTTATAACAGTACCACTGATGTTAATTAGGGATAATAAATAACCATTTATTATGAAAACCCCTAGTGAGAAAATCAAATTGCTTGAAACCCCTAAAGCTTATTCTACTAAACAATTTTTGTGAGAGAATTGTGGCCAAGACAAAAAACTTGGGTATAGTGAAAATGAATAAGATTAAATAATATATTTTAATGGGCAATGAGCAGCCAAGCTTCTTTAATATTTTAAAAATAAAACATAAACATATATTTTATAGTATAATAATGATGACAGAAAAAGAATGTAAAATATGTAAAATACTCAAACCGAACGATTCCTATAGAAAATACACAAATAAATCTGATGTTGACTCTTATTCCCAAACATGTAAAAAATGTTTAAATGAGAATGATAGAATACGAAAAAAAAATCTTAGACAAAAGAAACAAGAAACTTTTATAGCAAAATGTGAAAAATGTCAGCAAGACAAGGTATTAAAAGAATTTGCTAAGCTTAAAAAGTTTTATAAAAGAAAGATTTGTAATTTGTGTTATCCAGCATTTGTATCAGAACAAAAAAACGAGTGGTGTAAAAATGAGAGCAAAATAAATATGAATTATAGAATTAAAAAATCATTAGCTGCTCGTTTAAGGACAGTTCTAGTCAAAAATAGTTCGACTATGAATTATATCGGATGTAATATTCAGTTTTTAAGAGAATGGTTTGAGTATAATTTTACTTGTGATATGAATTGGGATAATTATGGAACATATTGGTCAATTGACCATATAATACCAGTTCGTAAATTCGATTTAACAGATGAAACAGAGAAACTACAATGTTGGAATTGGAGCAATTTAATACCAGTTACAGTAAAATACAATTCAACAAAAAAAGAAATCGATTTGGAACAAGTAACTAATGTTTTGAATAAACTAACAAAATTTAAAGAAGAAGGTTCAACGACTAAATGGTTTTCGGAAAAATTTATTTTAAATATAGAACTTGCTATTATTAAAAGCAAAAAATAGGTTTTTCATAAGATATAGTCTAATCCTTGTTGAAAAATAAGGTAGAGGAAATGTACAGGTAACCCTCAAATCACTTTCTGGAAAGTCACTTATCGCCGTTACACAAACTTTGCGATTGAGTCCATTGAGCAAACTTTCAATGGTCAAGCCGACTTCGGTCGTCGTGTTCAATGCGTTATCAGCCGCAACGGTGATCTCGCTTACAGAACCTATTTACAAGTAACACTCCCCGAGATCAATCAGCTCATGGGTATCGCTTCCTTCGCCGTTGGCGTTGGCTCTGGTGTCTATGCTCGTTGGTTGGACTATATTGGTGAGCAACTTATTGCTCAAGTTGAGGTTGAGATTGGTGGCCAAAGAATTGACCGTCAATATGGTGACTGGATGCACATCTGGAACCAACTTACCATCACTTGCGAGCAAATCCCCGGTTATTTCAAGATGATTGGTAACACCACCCAACTCACATTCATCACCGATCCCTCTTTCGCTGAGGTCGATGGCCCTTGCGACTCCTTGGCCCCCCGTCAAGTTTGCGCTCCCCGTAACGCTCTTCCCGAGACCACCCTCTATGTGCCCCTCCAATTCTGGTTCTGCACCAACCCCGGTCTCGCTCTTCCCTTGATTGCTCTCCAATACCACGAGGTCAAGATCAACCTTGATATCCGCCCTATTGATGAGTGCTTGTGGGCTGTCACCACTTTGAGTTGCAATGACAACTCCTTCGCCAACAATGCTACTGGCTCCTTAGTCAATGGTGGCCCCGGTGGCCCCGGACGCCCCGCTGTCGCCGGCTATGCTGCTAACCAATATGCTCCCGGTCGTCCCGTCCCCGCCGCTATTGCTTACAATCAATCTTTGGTTGCTGCTTCTTTGTACGTTGACTACGTCTTCTTGGATACGGATGAACGCCGCAGATTCGCCCAAAATCCCCACGAGTATTTGATTTGCCAACTCCAATTCACTGGTGATGAGTCAGTTGGTTCATCATCGAACAAGATCAAGCTCAACTTCAACCACCCCGTTAAGGAGCTCATCTGGGTCATCCAACCCGATCAAAACGTCGACTATTGCTCATCCCTTGTGTGCGATGCTCTCTTGTTCAAGGTCCTCGGTGCTCAACCCTTCAACTACACTGATGCTGTAGATGCTCTCCCCAACGCCATCCAAGCTTTCGGCGGTCCCCAATCCGTCTCTGGTACCAACCGATCTTTTATTGATGCTCGCGGTCTTTTCCAAGACGCCGGTGCTCTTGATTATGAGATCCCCGCTGGTTTCACTGGCTACTGGCACGGACCCCAGAACCCCTACAATGAGGCCAACATTGGTGGTCCCGCTGTTCCTTTGAACGCCAACGTTGCTGACGCCGCCGCATTCTACGGCCAAGGCTACAGCTCTGGTGTCGGCTCTGGATCTGGATTCGGTTCCGGTGTTGGATCCCTCGGTGGCAACACTGCTGCTATCCTCCAACAACTCCAAGACTTGGCTGCTGCTGGCCACAACGAAGGCTCCACTGTCTCTGATGCTGGTACTTTCGTCCTCACTGAGACCTCCTTAGCTCTTCACTGCTGGGGCCAAAACCCCGTCGTTACCGCTAAGCTCCAACTTAACGGCCAAGACCGCTTCTCTGAGCGTGAAGGTTCCTACTTCTCATGGGTCCAACCCTACCAAGCCCACACACGTAACCCCGATGAAGGCATTAACGTGTACAGCTTCGCGTTGAGACCCGAAGAGCACCAGCCCAGCGGCACCTGCAACTTCTCGCGTATTGATAACGCTACTCTCCAACTTGTTCTCTCCAACGCCACTGTTGAGGGCACCAAGACTGCTAAGGTACGTGTCTACGCCACCAACTATAACGTCCTCCGTATCATGTCCGGTATGGGAGGTTTGGCTTATTCCAATTAAATATGTTGTTACCATTTATGGTCGCATATTTTTATACACATTTTAATAATTAAGCATCGCTTTTTAATTATTAAAGCAAAAAACAACTTAAAGGCTACCCACTATAAATTATTATAAAATGAGCGTAGATATCGTGAATCTCATTGAAGCCAATCCTATTACCAAGTTTAGTGGTAGTTACCAGTCAAAAATGATTGAAAAGGTAAAAAATACCTTTACTAACTATGAACAACAAATCTTTTTAGCAAGTTTTTACTGTTATTTAAAGTACGATACTAAGAATGATTTCATTATTGATTTAGATGATGTTTGGAGTTGGTTGGGGTTTGGACAAAAGGTAAACGCAAAACGGGTTTTAGAGAAAAATTTTTTAATAAATGTAGACTACAAATTATTGCTTTGCCAATCGGCAAAGCAAACAAATAATCCAAAAGGTGGGCATAATAAAGAAACATTTATGTTAAATATTAAAACATTTAAATTATTTTGTATCAAATCTGAAACAAAAAAAGCAAATGAAGTCCATGAATATTTTATTAAACTAGAAGAAATATTACAAGAAATATTATTGGAAGAAAGTGCTGAACTTAAATTACAATTGGAACAATTAGAAGATACTAAAAATAAGGAAATGGAAGAAAAACTGGAAAAACAAAGGTATTTAGAAAGAGAACAAATATTATTAAAAGAATTTGCTCAATCGGGACCATTAGTCTATATTATAAAAGTTAAGAGCTATGAGAATGGACAATATGTAGTTAAAATCGGTCACAGCTCAAAAGGTATTCAAAATAGATATAATGACCATAAAAGCAAGTATGACGAATGTTTATTATTAAACTGTGTTTCTGTAGATAAAAGCAGAGATCTTGAAAGTTTTTTACATAATCACGAAACTATAAGATTAAATAGAGTCCACAATCTTAAAGGCCATGAAACAGAAAATGAATTATTTTTGATTGGTATTAATTTAACATATCAAATGATTTTAAAGTTAATAGATGATAATATTAAAAATTATAATTATAGTGTTAGTGAATTATTGAAAGAAAATGAAATTTTACAAATGAAATTACAAGGTAATCAAAATAATATTAATAATGAATTACTGGATACACTCTTAAAAACAATTAACACGTTATCCACCAAAATTGATAAACTGGAATGGGCAAACCAAGAAATCTTGAGTAAATTGAACTCACAACAAACAAAAGTTGTAACTGGTTTTAATGAACCATTGCCAACCATCGGACCAAGACTTCAAAAAATAAATCCCGAAACATTGGAATTAATAAAGGTATATGAAACAGTTACGGAAGCAATGAAAGAAAATACGAATATTAAGCGTCCTAGTATTAATAAATCAATCGTAGAAAATACAATTTATTGTGGCTATCGGTGGCTTCTAATAGATAGAGAGTTGGACCCTAATGTAATTCATAATATTCAACCAACAAGAATAACCAAACCCAAAAGTTTAGGTTATATCGCTCAGATAAACAACGAAAAAACTGAAATAATTAATGTATATTTAGACAAGAAAACGGCAGCACATTGTAATGGATATGGAAGCAGTTCGGCATTAGATAATCCAGTTAAGAATTTTACTTTGACAAAGGGCGTTTATTATAAGTTATATGAAGAATGTGATTTAAGTCTAAGGGAATCATTCGAAGAAAAAATAAATGGAGAACCATTATTATATAAAAATGGTGTTGGGCAATTTAATTCAGAAAATAGTTTGATTCGTGAATTTTCTTGTAAATACGATTGTATTAAAACACTGAATATGAGTGACAAGACATTAGCAAAGGCTTTAACAAAGCATGTTTCATATAATGGATTCTTTTTTAAAGACCTTGGAAGTAAATTAAGCGTATGTTAACATTTTTTTATAAAAAAAGGTAACATATTGTAAACATGTATTATAAGTATTAACCCAAAATTATACCCTACAGTGTCTTTCTCAAAGATAATCCAAAGCAACCAAGACTGAAAGAAGAGAAGCCATTCGCGATTTTTATACCATGCTGTTACACAAGTGCTACTCTGTACCATTCCGGTTTCTCCCTCTTCTTCTTCCAAGACGCGATTCGTTGTTTCTCCTCCGACATGTAATAATTCCTATATGATTCCACTGCGTCGTCACTTTTGTATTGTACTGGCATCGCTTGCGCAAAGGGGGTTAATCCTCGTTCTTCAAATTTATCATCGCTAGGCATATTGTCCTTTAACACGAGCGCCATTAGATATGCTTTGTGAAATTTTGTATCCGGATGTCCATAACGAAACCGCCATTCATTATGGAGTTCCTCAATCAAATCAAGCGTCCAAATAAAGTTTGCCTTGGATTTGCGACACCAAATGGTGACCGGGTGGTTTTTGTGCGCCAACTTGTATATTTGATTGTTCACTTGATCATCCGGATCCAAAATGCGCTTACAAGAGCATAACATTTGAACCGCTTCCAATAATATTTTACTCACATGCTTGTCCATCATAAATTGCGCAATTTCTCTTTGTATAAGCGATAAGATAAACAGATTCATGTTAAAATTTCAATTTTAAAGATTTAAAGCTTGCGACTTTGTTAGTTTATTTGATTTTATACTAACAAAATATATGAAAAAAGTATATTCAATTTTATTTATACTTACACTTATACTTATACTTACATTTACATTAATGACAACAAGTTCTTTTCAATAGCATTCTTTATATAATAAAATGTAGATTTGTCTCCATCAATAAATACATAGTCCACTACAATTTTATTAATAGTTTCGTCATAACATATACTAACAATCGCCAAAAACCATTTCATTTGTTTAAAATTTCCGTCATCGTCGTCCCGTAAATACTCATGCTTTTCTAACATTTTTGTCGCGGCTTCTAATGCTCGCCATTGTTTACTGTTTACAATTTTGAGTAGCTCCCTATCATAAGGGTCAATCGTCTTTTGAATCGGTTTGGTGCCGAAATCGAGTCTCCATATATCGCGTGCTTCATTATAGTTGGAACGAAGGCTTTCTACATCGTTTATAGTAGTAGCTAAACGGCTCCTTATTGTATCACCATTAGTCGCATCAATTGCGGTTGAAGGATGGTACATAGCGATGTCATGTTTCTTTTGGAATAATCCAAACTGTCCCTTTTCCTTCGTCTTACCATTACTCATAATTTTAAATACTTGTTCTTCGAATGATTTTCTTTGTGGCTCTTTTATATGTGTTTTGTTAGCACTGTTAATGTTAAATAGTAATTGTTCGAACGTTTGTTGTTCCATTCTATCTTATTATTATATTTACAAGATAAATTGTAAAAGTAAATCAATTTTTTACAATACTACTACAAAACACATAATACTATTTATAAAATTATATTGGTATAATATATGGAACCAGTACCAAAGATTAAATTACCAAAACCGTTTACACTATCTGATAAATTGAAAAGAAAACTAGATACTTTAAAAAACAAAAGTGTTGCTTCACAAGTAATAAGATGGAATGGTTACGACAACATACAAAATTTATTCTATTTATACTTATTCAACAAATACAAAACAAAATGTTTGATTTATAATAAAAAACCGGAACATCAATGGCCACTTTTAGGATTTGAAATAGTACTAGATAAGTATATACTTGATTATGAAAAGCAGTATTATACTAAAATTGCGGAAAATATTGCTGATTGTGTTAGACGCGGCGAAAAAACTATAATCATACCATTAACAATAATCAATCCAGAAAAAGACAGACATGCGAATGTTCTTATTTATAGAGAAAACAGTTATGGTAATGTTATAGAGCATTTTGAACCTCATGGTAAAGCTTACAAACGTGGACGTTATAAAAAGGAAATTGACTTAAAATTATCTTGGTTTATGATGATGTTAAATGAAGTGTTTACAAATGCGAAGCTACCTAGAGTAGTATTCAAAGATGCGAGTGATGTGTGTCCATATCTTAATGGTCTTCAAGCAATAGAGAATGTTATAAAACCAATTATACTTGAAACTGGAGAAGTAGAAACAAACGGTTATTGCTTAGCTTGGAGTATGTTTTTTACAGAATTAGCACTAAAAAATCCCACTATTCCTAGTGATATATTATTGGACGAAATTTATAATACTATTCTCGATACACAAAGACGAGTACAAGAGGACAAAATATTATATTTGAAACAAGTCATACGAGGATATGTACTTTTTATATCCGAAAAGATAGATAAATATTTTTCTATTCTTTTTAAAGATAAAATAAACGTACAAGAGTTAACTAGCAGAACGAATGATGTTTTATTTAATAGAAAGGTAAAAAAATTCGTTGGTACTATGATAGATATAGAAATGAAAATATTAAATGACCCTACGTATAATAGAGGAAATGTGATTGATACATTGAAAAAAAAAGTTGGAGATGAAATGAGACGTAAGTATCCACGCGTAGATCATCTTAATCGTTTACAGTATGATATTAACATATTAGAAAATATAGATATGCTTATAGATGCTTCGCCGATTTCGCAAACACCGATATGTCCAGAAGGAAAAGAATTAAATTTTAAAACTGGAAAATGTGTCAATATAAAAAAAATTAAAACAGAAAAAATTACAACTGTTAAAGCGTCTACTGTTAAAACAAAAACAGAAAAACGATGCCCAGAAGGAAAGGAATTAAATCCAAAAACTGGAAGATGTGTAAATATCAAAAAACCAAAAACAGAAAAGATTAAAACTGTTAAAACAGAAAAACGATGCCCAGAAGGAAAGGAATTAAATCCAAAAACTGGAAGATGTGTAAATATCAAAAAACCAAAAACAGAAAAAATTAAAACTGTTAAAGCAAAAACAGACAAAATTAAAACTGTTAAAGCAAAAACAGAAAAACAATGTCCAGAAGGAAAAGAATTAAATCCAAAAACTGGAAGATGTGTAAATATCAAAAAACCAAAAACAGAAAAAACAAGAACAAGAAAGCTGAAAATCAAAATATAAATATAAATAATCTAAATATAGAGATTGTTTGTTAGTATAAGCATAATGGGGAATCTAATAGTTACGAGTGTTAACAAACCGCGAATTTTGATATTCGGTGCGAACGGATGGATCGGATCCAAAGTGTTTAAATTATTACAATCGCAAAATATTATAGTTGTAAAGGCAGAAAGTAGAGCAGATGATTATGATGCGGTCCACGCAGAAATTACAAGCGTACAGCCAACACATGTGATGAGTTTTATTGGTCGCACCCACGGTAATTATAATGGCAAAGAAATCGGAACCATTGACTATTTGGAGAAGCCCGGTAAGCTAGTAGAAAATATCCAAGATAATTTGTATGCGCCGATTGTGCTAGCAACAGTTTGTAAAAAGTTGGATTGTCATTTTACCTATTTGGGAACCGGATGTATTTTCGATTATGACGAGGAGCATCCACCTTATTATAAACATACTGGATTTAAAGAGAGCGATAAACCGAATTTCTTTGGTTCATCCTATTCCATAGTCAAAGGATATACGGATAGATTAATGCATGAATTATTCGACGATTCGGCTTTAAATGTGCGTATTCGAATGCCTATTACAAGCGAAGATTGTTCACGTAATTTCATTACAAAAATAACAAGTTACGACAAGATTTGCTCCATACCTAATTCCATGACAGTTTTAGATGATTTGCTACCGATAATGATTAAATACGCAATTAACAATAAAACCGGTACCATTAATCTAACAAATCCGGGAGTAATTACTCACAATGAGATTTTAAATATGTACCAAACTATTGTCGACCCAAATTTTACGTGGTCCAACTTTTCAATTGAAGAACAGAATCAAATTTTAGCATCCAAGCGTTCTAACAATGAATTGGATACATGTAAATTAGAAATCGAAAATATTGTAACTAGCATTAGACCGGCAGTTGAAAATGTACTAACAGAGATGAAGAGGAATCGGGATGTAATTAATTTAGAAAAAGCATATACAGCATAAAAATGTAAATTGTAAATTATATTTAGTAAATTATACGTAATAAATAATTTAATTTAATGATAATTATTTATTATGAGATTGTTAGTTACTGGTTGTTGTGGATTCATTGGTTCCAATTTTGTAAACTATTATTTAGGTGAAAATCCCGATGTTACGATTGTGAATTTAGATGCGATGTATTATTGTGCTTCAGAAACAAATATATGTAGTGATGTTCGTAATTCAGAGCGATATCATTTAATTAAGGGTAATTTATGTTCCTATGATTTGGTAGCAAATATTTTAGTTATTTATCAAATTGATACAGTCATTCATTTTGCCGCACAATCGCATGTCCAAAATTCATTTGACGATTCACTTCAATATACAGCAGACAATGTAGTAGGCACGCATACATTATTGGAAGCATGCCGTAAATACGGTAAAATAAACAGATTCATCCATATTTCGACCGACGAAGTATATGGCGAATCGATGCTTACAGAAAATGAGGAGAAAAAACACGAGGGTTCAGTACTCTGTCCTACGAATCCGTATGCGGCAACCAAAGCAGCTGCGGAATTAATTGCGAAATCCTATTATCATTCATTTAAGATGCCAATCATTATCACTCGCGGCAACAATGTTTATGGACCGAATCAATATCCGGAGAAATTGGTACCGCGTTTTATACAACAATTATTAGAAGGAAAATCGGTCACCATTCAAGGCGATGGTTCCAATGTCCGCGCATTGCTACATGTAAATGATGTTTGTTCCGCATTAAAATTGGTTCTAGAAAGGGGAGAAATAGGTGAAATTTATAATATTGGCAGCGATGATCATCAAGAATTTTCGGTCCTAGAAGTGGCAAAAATACTCATTGAAAAAATACATAATACAAATACCAGTACAAGCGATGAATATAAAAAATGGATTACTTATATTGAGGATAGACCTTTTAATGACAAGCGATATTATATTAGTAATCAAAAGGTGAAAGATTTGGGATGGGAAATCAAGACCGATTTTGATGTGGGAATAGACGATTTAATTGAAAAAATGAAAAAATGAAAAAATAAAATATGATAAATTAATTATTTAGTATTCTTGTTCCACATCTTTATCCTCATCCTCATCCTCATTCTCCTCATCGAATTCTGCTACCAATTCCGAATCCTCTTGCTCAACATATTCCTTACCATTCCATTTGATATTTCTACAGTTGAACAGTTGATTCATATTGATGACCTCTGCTTTATCCTCAGACGCAAATTTAGTAAATAATGTAACAACTTGACTGTCATCTCTAAAGCGAGCACTGTACTCTTGTTGAATATTGTTGCGTCCAATACGTCCAAGAGCTTGAATAATTTTCTCTTGTGTAAGGTCCAAGTCTTTGCTCAAGTAACCATGACAGAACTGATAATTTGTTCCGTAAATGTAGTCACTATCTGCGATAATCAGATACAGCCGTTGTTTGTCCGCCAATTTTTTCATGATTTCAGTATACGCGCTGCTCTTGTGCTCAGTAAACACACCAATTCCTAAAAGCAGCAGTATTTTCCAACTGTCATCTACGTCTTTCAAAAGCATAATCTCGACTATAAATTCCTCTTCAATACTACTAGTAAACGCATTAGTTGTATTTAATCCAGCTGTCCATTTTGCTAAGTGCGCCAACTTATTCGGTATAAAGATGTCGTCTAGGGATGCGCGTTTGACCAAGCTTTTCAGCGTCCCAATCTCTTCACGCATTTTCACAATGGTTTTATCTTCTGACTTACCTACCAGATTATTCGCAATCTTGGATTTACTTTTACCATCTTTTTTACCTTTTAGTCCCTTTGCTTCCTTTGACGTATCCGTTGTGCCCGTATTCATTTTTGCCATACATTTTTCTTCTTCTAGAACCAATGCGTCTTCCAATTGCGCGACGCGTTCATTGATTTGATTGTTGTATTCGATTTTATCCATTATTCCCTTCATTACTGAACTAGGAATATTCGCTTGTTGGATACAGAATTTGGCCACTTTTTGTAAATCGTTCGCTAAGAAGATGGTAGGTCCATCCGTTAATGTATGTGCGTCCTTGGTTGTGATATAAATACCGGCACTGCCATTATCTGATGTCGCTACGCTTTTATCTGATGTCGCTACGCTTTTAGTTCGACTAATCTCCGCACCAGCCACTGGTTTCGTAAAAGCAGTATCTACACTCGTTGTTCTACTAATACTACTATTGGGTTGGATGCGTTTCAAACGCACATTATTAAAATGCGTGAACACAGTTAGCCATGATTCTGGCGCAATGTTTTTAAGAACTTTTATATAGTGAAGCTTAACATTTTTCATGGTTACATCGCTAATGGACGCAAAATTTCTATCAAACTTGGCCGATTTGTTTGTTAGTCCATTCTTTTCAACAAAGCTAATAAATTCGGATGATTCCTTCAAGTCGAAATACCGTAGCAAAGTTAGATTCTCCTCGCAATGGCTAGCAACCTCCAAAGTTTTATTATAGTCACCGTATAAGTAATGTGGCATCACAACGTAACCATTGTTGTTGATGAGCGGAATTGTCTTACGACAATCATGACTAACAATATTGTGAATATTGGAATCCAGAAATTTCTCTTGAAAATCAGCAATAGTGGGTGTTAGTTCATACATTTTCGGAAGAGTCGCCGAAGACAGCACCACATTGGGAATAATATTTTCTTTCCAGTTCTTTTTAATGATTTTGTGTAGTTCGTGGTTCTGATAATCCATCGTAATGGTAGGCTCATCCCAATAGGTGATAATATCCGACGCTCTGTTAAACGCAAGCATGTAATACATTGCGGCAATGTAAGAGCGAATGTCGCAAATCATTATTTCTACCTTGTCACCAACCGTATTGTCCACTTTTCGAATTTGCCCACTGCGTCTGTCCTTAGTATAATCTTTCGCAGCGAAATAGTGAAGCCGAACATCTTGTGCCGAAGAGCAACCGAAGGCGAATGCGATTTTCTTATGAATCGAAATAGCTGAACGCGCGAGCGCTAGTCCAACATGGCGTGCCGCGCAAACAAAGATAATCTTGTATTTTTCAGAGAGACCAAGCGGTGTCATCGTCTTACCGGTACCGGTGGGCGCAATATAAAGCACTAGCTTCGGTTTTGCCGACTTGACGGCTGTGAAAATCGACTTCTGATGTTCATACAAGGACAAGTCACTGTATTTTAGCAAACTCTGATTTTTCTCAATGTATTCCACCGAGTTTTCTAGAATATGAAGCAATTGTAAATCGCCTTCAAAATGGTCGAGAAAACTTTGACATATACTTCGAATAATGCGGTTTACCTTTTCCACATTGTTCTGTAGTAGCTGATGAATCGTGTAATAATAAAACATCCAACGATTATCATTGGCATACTTACTAGTTACCATTTTTTCCAAATTATGATACAATACAAATTCATACAAATTGCTAGATATTAGAGTCGCTTCATCTAGACGAGACAAACGAATCTGATCACCGCTTTTAAGGCGAACCAGCGACGAAACATTAACATAACAGTTGTTATCGACACTTTTACTGCGTTTTAACCCAGTATCCGCTGTAAATTTGATAAATTCGATACCATATTTTGAGACGAGCGATTGAATTTTTTCGGAGAAGAACTTGGCATATAGGAAGTCTTCAATCTGGATATTATATTCTATCTTTAAAAACGTAAAGATAGAATCGGTCTTATTTGTTTTAATTTGAACATTAGAGAAACCGGCGGTAATCAAGTTCAATACTTCGAGTTCGCCAGACGATACGGGAATCTCAATTGAGTCCCATTCAGATTTTGATAGCTTTCTTTGTTTAAGATCCATTGTATTCGTAATATATGTAATTCTATTTAAGTATATTTCATAATTCAATTTTAAATAAAATTGAAAAGGGAAAAATGGGTTAAAAGAATCGCACATATCATAGTAGCAAGCAAAATATGACACAATCTAACTTTGAATTGTTTTCGATTGAGGGTAATATTGGTAGTGGTAAGACGACTTTGCTGTCATTATTGAAGCAGCGTTATTCTAACGATGAAACTGTCATATTTTTGAAAGAGCCCGTAGACGAATGGGAGAAAATAAAGGACGCTAATGGTAATACCATGTTACAAAAGTTCTATGCGGACCAGCCAACATATGCCTTTGCGTTTCAAATGATGGCGTATATTTCTCGACTCAAAATTTTACGTGATGTGGTTCAGCAAGCCAAGCAGAACCCGACCAATAAATACGTAATTATTACCGAGCGAAGTTTGTACACGGACAAGCATGTGTTTGCGAAAATGTTACACGATCAAGGCAACATTGAAGATGTATGTTATCAAATTTATTTGAATTGGTTTGACGAGTTTGCGAAAGATTTCCCAGTTAACAATACCATTTATGTCAAAGCGGACCCACAAGTTTGCTACGAAAGAATACATTTGAGAGCGCGAACTGGTGAAGAGCAGATTCCACTAGGATACTTGAAAGACTGTGACAAGTACCATGGGGAGTTTTTAGACCCTATTACGGGAATAAAAACAAATCTATTAGTTTTAGATGGAAATGTGGATATTTACAAGGAAAAATATATTTTGACCCAATGGCTAAAAGAGATTCACGAGTTTCTGGGGAAAAACAATGAATCGGTATTTCAAAATCGCGGCATTACAGTTTCGTCACCATAATTACCAGATTTAGGGAAGTGGTACAATACAATACATTACAATACAATACAATACATTACAATACAATACAATACAATATAATTATAATTATAATTATAATTATTTTTAAAAAATATTAAAAATAATTATTTCTTTTTTATATGGATTCGACAAATAATCATACTGAAAATGATATCATTACAGATATTGTTGTCACGTGTCCACATTGTGAAAACTCAGTCTTAATTGAAAAACTAAACTGTTGTATATTTCGTCATGGTACGCTTAAAAGCAATAGAAAACAAATTGATCCACATGCTAACAAAGATATTTGTGACTTTTATGTTATTAAAAATTTGATTTATGGGTGCGGTAAACCGTTTCAAATAGTAAAAAATGACAAAAATGAATTTGTTGCGATCAAGTGCGATTACATTTAACCACCTTTCTTAAATAGAATAAGTTTGGCTCCGCTTCTAATACCTTTCTTAAATAGAATAAGTTTGGCTCCGCTTCGCTTAATACCTTTCTTAAATAAAATAGTTTGGCTCCACCTTTTCAAAGGTGGATGAAATCAACAACCAATGGATAATGGTCTGAATTCCATTTACCGCAATACTCTGGGTATCCGTGATAGATAAACACATTACTTATCATGCTATCTATCAACGGAGTTACCAATACATGGTCTATCATTGAAAAATCCGCATCCGTATTAGTCGCACAGTTATTGTCCGAGTCCCACCAATCTGAATAGCGCTCCTCCTTTTGAATGCGGTAAGCCACGTTCGTCAAATTATACGCACCTTTCTGCGCACCGTCTTGCCCCTTTAGAATACTCAGCACTCTTGACGTCGGCTTATTGTCATTAACGTCCAGAACCGTGTCATCGTAGTCATTGAAATCACCGACCACCATGACTTCATATCGTTTCGCAATATATCCAGCAACCACATTCTGTAACACTTGTGCTTGGCCTTCACGCTGGACGCAGCGTGCCGGGTCAGTCGGAATCGCCAGCAAATGCGCGCCAATCAGTGCGACCATTGTATTGCCTACTTGGAACTCAGTGATATAGTGTTTTGATACACCGGTGCTCCCCGACACATTTGATACACCCGTGTAACATTTGGACCCCGCAATCGGATACGCCACTTTTTCCTCACTACGATACAAGTCAATGAGAGGGCTAACTTTTGATAAAAAGCCGACGTTTTGTCCGGTGCCGGTGTCGGTGCCTTTCTTTAAAAAAGGTGTATAACTGTTGTTTAATAGGTCATTTAACATGCGGAGCTCATCGCAGCCCTCGATTTCGCAAATGTTGATTAAATCTGGGTTCAAGTCACGAATCACATCGGCTACATAGGATAAGTGGGTTTCGGCATCGGCTTCGGTTTTCCATGTACATCCGTCACCGGGGCATTTCATAGCACTATAATAATCGATGAAGAGCCATTCGGCATTGTATTGGACGAAACGAAATGTAGAAGACGACGATGCTAACTCGTTTTTACCCTTTGTTGTTAAGGGACATTCGGTATCCGCGTTTACAAAGAGAACTATAAAGAAGCACAATAGTTGGAAGAGACGCATATAATAGTTATTTGAAAATGTTTTTAAATTATTCGTAAATAATATATTATTTTTGTATAATATAAATGACGCAATACTTTAGCACATGTACGGGAAATGTCTTAATTTCCAACGTGAATCCTTTCACGCAAGACTTAAACAGTGCCAATTGTTTTGTAAATGGGTCAACCCCAACATTTACTCCACAATCCGGTAACGGATGGCTTTATTATTTATTTTGGGACCCTACTGCTACCAATTATTCTTTTACACCTACAACATATTTACCTCCAGCATTGCCTCTAGGCTATACAACGCCGCCAGCAGACTCCACTACATCAGCAGCATATCGTTGTATAGTAGTAGGGGGGGGAGGTGTTGGTAATGATGGTGGCGGATGGGCCAAAAATGGGGCTGGACAATATCTTGGCGATGGTGGTCAAGGTGGTCAAGGTGGTAATAGTGGTGAACTGAAAACATCTTATTTATTCTATCCTTCTTCACAAAAAATAACCATCGGAGGACAAGGAGGTAATACAACTTTTGGAAACGAAACAGCATTAACAACAGCTTTAGGAAGTGGTTCATTTAACGGTGTAAATTCTACAACACTTATTACGTTTAGTGATACAACGGGTAGTTTTTCTTTTGGAATTAACGGTTATGCTGGTGGTAATGGTACTCGGAACTTGCGCATAGGACACGGTGCGGATGGTGGTAACGGTGGAGGAAGTAACTTGACTCCAGCTACTTATACATATTTATCATCGATACTACAATCATATAGTATACCGCAACAAACTAATGGTTCAGCATATTCTAATAAAACTGGTGGAGCTGGTGGAACTGGTGGATTTGGTAGCGGGGGTGGTGGGGGTGGTGGTAGCGGACTCGCTGATCAACAACCCGGCTTCAGTGGACGAGGTGGCGTTGGGGGTTCTGGATGTGTTTTAATTTATTACAAGGTGCCCATGATGATGGTAAATAATGGACTCACGATGATGAATGGAACTAATTCGATGAACATCATGACAGGGAATTTATATTGGCCTTTTGGCGGCCGCACTCTAGTTGCTCTAGCTGCCGCCACGGTTGATCCTATTGTTGATCCTATTGTTGATCCTATTGTTGATCCTATTGTTGATCCTATTATTGATCCTATTGTTGATCCTATTGTTGATCCTATTGTTGATCCTATTGTTGATCCTATTGTTGATCCTATTGTTGATTCCACTGTTTGCGGATTAGTTTTTTCAACTGACAACAATATGATATGGTGGGATCCTAACATGGATGGTATGAGTATAAATGCCGATACCCGTCTAAGAAGTGAGTATATTAAATTGTCCAATACATTAGAAACAATTAAGAAAATACAAGGCTTTACATCTAAAAATAATGCAACACAAACACACCAACCCGGATTTGATTTCGAAAATTTGTCACTTGTGATTCCAGAAATTACATGCCGCGGCCCACATTCACCAATAATAGATGATAATATTCGCGGCGTTTCACCAGTTTTATTAATACCATATCTGGTTGAAGCAATAAAAGAACTCAGCAAAAAACAAGACGAAACAAACAATACAGTTTTACAATTAAAACAACAAAATAAGAAGTTAGCAAAAATAGTTAATATTTTAACTAAGATGGTTATAGATAAATAAACATAATTATTTCATTAAAAATTGAAACAATTTAAACGTATAACCACATAATTATGAACACTATGAACAAAACCGAAACAGATAACATATTTATACCCATTATAAAAACAAAACCCGGACAACTAACAAAAGTATTTCCCACATGCGATTATACCATGTATTTCGACGGCTGTAGTAAAGGTAATCCCGGACACGCTGGTATAGGGGCCGTCATATATAAAAATAACGACGAATTATGGGGTGGCTACAAATACATTGGACTAAAAACCAACAATCAATCCGAATACAATGCTCTAATATTCGGTTTACAACAAGCGATCGATTATGGGATAAAAGAACTGATTGTTTTCGGTGATAGCCAGCTGGTCATCAATCAAGTTACCGATGTGTATAAAGTGAGAAATCCATTGTTACTCGAATTATACGGTGAAGTATGTGAACTTAAGAAGCAATTTGGATATATCGAATTTATTCATGTTTACCGAGAAAAGAACAAGCGCGCTGATCAACTCTCAAATATCGCATTAAATATGATAATAGATGACTTTATACCAATAAAAACGACTAAATTTCCGACCATTATATAACCAAAGTAAATCTAACCATTCTCTATTAAAGAAATGTTGAGTACTGGCGGCGGTTTATATTTTAATATATCTACTTCTTTTTTGTTAGTAGGAAACAAATCCTTCCCATAAATGTCTTGAAGCATAAGCCATTCAAATATACCGCCTTGATACACAAAAACATTGTAGAAACCAATAGTAAGCAGTTGTTGATACTTTTTAGTAACGGTCTCGTCGTTACAATTCTTACCATAAACAATAATACGTATGCTCTTGTTTTCTTTCATATATTTGTTGATAATAACTTCTTCTTGGTCGACACTAATCGTATTAAAAATGAGACATTGTTGCTCCGAATTTGGGAGTGTATTGATGATTAAATAGATTTCTGGATTTTTTACGGCGGTTTGTAAATCTTCAAAATTGATTTTTTTCATTGATTGTGTATTGCCCATTTAAGTAAATCGTAATTTATTTTTAAATGTTTAACTTTAAAAATAATTTAATAATGAAGGCACATTATATTATTTATAATTTTTTATTATAATCCCGATACATTTCTACACAATTCAATATAGTTGGGTAATTGTAAGAAGCAAACATAGTCTTCAACCATATCATTATCTCTTCGTCTTTAAATATATACGAAAATAGCATTTCCTCTTTTAATATATCCTCTTTATGTTGATTTTTCATTTGTTTTAAATCTTGCGTCAATATCACATATGCTAACATTTTTAAAAATTCATTTTGAATATTGCTTGTAAAATAATTGTTACAAACAGTCACATACCATCTTGTTTTTTTCTCCTCTAAAGGTAAGAAATTTACACCTATTATTAGATGTTTATTTCTATCAAATGTTACTTTTGACCAAGTAAAACTCGGATATTCATACATATGAAAATTACTAGTAAATTGACTGTTTGAATTTAATTGTTGGATATTCTGCTTGGAAATATAATCAAATGATAGCCCAACTTTTTCATCAGAGTATTTGTAGTGTTTTATATTTTTAGGAGGGATATTATTACCAAACCCAAAAAAACCTCCATGAACATATTCTGGATGTCTTAAATCCATGGAATTAAATGCGCTGTCTTTTAACGAGCAATCCATATCAATTTCCAAATAAGATTTTTGAAATTTATCATTATTGAAAAAAGGCACCAAAGGTGGCTTAGTAAATGACGGATTATACGACCAAAATAATTTACCTTCATGTTCAATTGTTTCACCAATACGTTCTTCAAATGTATTTTCTAATCCATGATATTGACATTTTAGACATCCGTCCTTCGTAATTTCACCATTATCTAATTTTGAACCCATATGCTTACATATATTTATGGATGCTGCGAATTGATTTATTTTCGGATTTTTCCATATAACTAAAGGTAATTCACCTACATTAATCGTATATGGTTTGGAAAAATCTATATTATCTACTATTCCAATACAGTTCCAACGATTAAATATATGTTTATTCGTA